>Ga0115561_1002119_pt1 | contig 13538 bp, 13 predicted proteins | sample COGITO_mtgs_1105_4_FD_87201 | JGI IMG/M metagenome (GOLD analysis project Ga0115561, IMG submission 87201) | Pelagic marine microbial communities from North Sea - COGITO_mtgs_110512 | ecosystem: Environmental > Aquatic > Marine > Epipelagic | place: Germany:Helgoland, sampling site Kabeltonne...
ACCATATCTGCGACAGGGATACCTTCAGTAATCGTAATAATTACTTTTATTCCTGCATCTGCCGCTTCCATAATGGCATCGGCCGCAAAGGCTGGTGGTACAAATAAAATAGAAGTGTCTGCGCCAACTTGTGCAACAGCATCCGAAACTGTATTAAAAACTGGTTTTCCTAAGTGGGTTTGCCCCCCTTTACCTGGAGTAACTCCTCCTACAACTTGCGTTCCGTATTCGATCATTTGTTCCGCGTGGAAAGTACCTTCTGCTCCAGTGAAACCCTGCACTATAATCTTTGAATCTTTATTGACTAAAACACTCATATCTCTATTTTAAAATTTAAGGCAAAAATAGCCTTTTGTGTGGGGAAATTAAAAATTTAAAGGGCTTTATTCTGTTTATTTTGGAACAATTTTGGCAATTGCTTTAATTGGGCTAATTGTTTTAATTGCGCTCTAGACTCCTGTACTGGTGTACCAAAATAAGACTTTCCACCTGGGATGGACTTAGTCACGCCAGTTTGGCCCAATACAACTGCTTTTTCACCAATTGTGATTCCACTAGTGGTACCTACCTGACCCCATAGCGTTACACGATCTTCAATAATGACACAACCAGCAACCCCTGTTTGAGAGGCAATAAGACAGTGTTTGCCAATCACTGAATCGTGGCCAATATGCACTTGATTGTCTAATTTTGTGCCTTCGCCAATAGTTGTTGTTCCACTAACCCCTTTATCTATAGTACAAAGGGCCCCAATTTCTACATGATTTTCAATTTTGACCGTTCCGGTCGATATCAATTTGTCATGACCCTCTGCCCTATTTTTATAGTAAAATGCGTCTGCACCAACAACCGTTCCTGCATGAATGATCACATAATCTCCAATGCTACAATGGTCATAAATAACCACATTAGGGTGAATAACACAGTGCTTTCCTATAGTAACATGATTCCCAATAAAGGCCTGTGGCTGAATATGGGTGTGCTCTCCTATTTTAGCGGTTACAGCAATATTTACTTGAGCAGGCACAAAAGGCTTGAAGTACTTACTCAGCACATTGAAATCTCGGAAAGGATCTTTAGAAATGAGTAGTGCTTTTCCTTCTGGACAAGGCACTTCCTTATTAATCAATACGATGGTTGCAGCCGAATTTAATGCTTTTTCATAGTACTTTGGATGGTCTACAAATACAATATCTCCAGGGGTCACTACATGAATTTCGTTCATTCCTGTAACCGGAAACATTGGATCTCCAACAAAAGGGACACCGAGAATTGTAGCAATATCTTGAAGCGTTTGAGTCGTTGAAAATTTCATTAGACTACTCTTTCACTCTTTCCATATAGGCACCTTTCTCGGTATCTATCTTAATCTTATCCCCTTCGTTAATAAAAAGAGGGACGTTAACTTGAGCGCCAGTTTCAACCGTAGCTGGCTTAGTGGCATTTGTAGCCGTATTTCCTTTTACTCCTGGTTCTGTGTAAGTTACTTCTAAAACAATACTAGCAGGCATATCTACTGATAATGGTGCGCTGTCTTCTGTATTAAATAAAATAGTCACAACGGTGCCTTCTTTTAAAAGCCCTGGAGCGTCTAAAGAAGATTCAGGAAGGGTAATTTGATTGTAATCTTCTGTATTCATAAAGTGATAAGTATCTCCCTCTGGATAAAGATATTGGTAAGACCTAGTCTCTACCCTAACTTCTTCAATTTTATGGCCTGCTGAAAAAGTATTGTCTAATACTTTACCATTACTGACACTTTTAAGTTTAGTCCTAACAAAGGCGGGGCCTTTTCCAGGTTTAACATGTAAAAATTCAATGATTTTATAAATGTCGTTGTTGTATTTAATACACAAACCTTTTCTTATATCTGATGTAGATGCCATAATTATATTGTCTTAATTATTACTAAAATATCCTTTCATAATACCTCTTTGAGAATCTCTGATAAACTGAAGAATTTCATCGCGCTCATTGGTTGCTTCCATTTCTGCTTCTAAAATTTGAACGGCTTGGGTATTGTTATAATTTCTTTGGTAAAGTATTCTATAAATATTCTGAATCTCTCTGATTTTATCTGTATCAAAACCCCTTCTTCTCAGACCTACAGAATTTATGCCTACATAAGAAAGTGGCTCTCTTGCCGCTTTAACAAATGGTGGAACATCTTTCCTTACCAAAGAGCCCCCTGTTACAAAAGCATGCTGACCAATAGACACAAACTGGTGCACTGCCACTAGACCTGCTAAAACCACGTTTTCGCCAATAGTGACATGTCCTGCTAAAGTAGAGTTGTTTGAAAAAATAGCGTTATTGCCCACCAAACAATCATGGGCAATATGACAATAGGCCATAATGAGACAATTTGAACCAATAACGGTTTTCATTCTATCCGTAGTTCCCTTGTTAATAGTAACACATTCTCTTATTGTAGTAAAATCTCCTATTTCTACCGTAGTTTCCTCTCCATTGTATTTTAAATCTTGAGGAGGCGCAGAGATCACCGCTCCTGGAAAAATATTACAATTTTTTCCTATGCGCGCACCTTCCATAATAGTAACATTAGATCCTATCCAAGTACCCTCTCCAATAATAACATTATTGTGTATGGTTGTGAAAGGCTCTACAACTACATTTTTGGCGATTTTTGCACCTGGGTGTATGTATGCTAAAGGTTGGTTCATTTATTTCTTTTTAACGATTTGAGCCATTAATTCTGCTTCACAAACCAATTTATTATTGGCATAAGCATAGGCTTGCATATGGCATATTCCCCTTCTTATTGGAGAGATGAGACTACAGTGAAAAATTAATGTATCTCCAGGAATTACTTTTTGTTTGAATTTTACATTATCCATTTTCATAAATAATGTGAGGTAGTTTTCTGGATCTGGCACCGTACTCAACACGAGAACACCACCAGTTTGCGCCATAGCTTCAACCTGTAAAACACCTGGCATTACTGGTGCTCCAGGGAAATGTCCTACAAAAAAATCTTCATTCATTGTAACATTTTTCATCCCAACAACATGGGTGTCTGAAAGCTCAATAATACGGTCTATAAGCAAGAATGGTGGTCTGTGCGGCAACATATCCATGATCTGGTGAATGTCCATAAATGGAGCAGCATTCAAATCGTATTTAGGAATTTGATTCCTTTTTTCAGTTTTAATCATCGCACAGAGTTTCTTTGCAAATTGGGTGTTGACAAAATGCCCTGGTTTTGTTGCTATGACCTTACCTCTAATGCGCGTGCCAGCTAAAGCCAAGTCACCAATCACATCTAACAACTTATGTCTTGCAGCCTCATTGGGCTGGTTTAAAGTAAGGTTATCTAGAATTCCGTTAGGTTTCACGGATAATTTAGACTTATTAAAAGCTTTTTCAAGCTTAGCCATTGTTTCTGGTGAGATTTCTTTATCTACATAAACAATGGCATTATTTAAATCTCCTCCTTTGATTAAACCGTGGTCTAATAAAGTTTCTAATTCGTGAAGAAAGCTAAATGTTCTCGCTTCTGAAATCTCGCTTTTAAATTCCGAAATATGATTTAATGTAGCATTCTGAGTGCCCAAAACTTTAGTCCCAAAATCTACCATAGCAGTCACTTGATAGTGATCTGCAGGGATTAAGGTAATTTCAGATCCTGAATTATCATCGATAAAAGTAATTACTTCTGTGACTACAAATTCTTCTCTAAGGGCCTCTAGGGTTTTTATGCCTGCCTCTTCTAAAGCAGCAATGAAAAATTTTGAAGAACCATCCATGATTGGAGGTTCTGCTGCATTTAATTCTATGAGTACATTATCTATTTCCAAACCTACTAATGCAGCGAGAACGTGCTCTGAGGTTTGAATACTAACTCCGTTTTTTTCTAAATTTGTACCCCTTTGGGTATTGACAACATATTGTGCCTCTGCTTGAATCGTTGGCGTTTCCTCTAAATCTACTCTTTTAAACCTATAGCCTGTGTTTTCCATGGCTGGTTTAAAAGTCATGGTCACTTCTGCTCCTGTGTGTAGCCCTACCCCTGTAAGACTTACTTCTTTGGCAATGGTAGTTTGTGCAACTGTTTTTTCTAACATTACAAATAATCTTTTGTATCTAGTTTATGAATGGTTTTTGGCAAATTTTTAAAATGAACATAAGATTTATTAAAATCTTGATAACCAAATGCAGGTGATCCTTGCAAGATTTCCTTGGATTTTACATTTCTTCCAACGCCTGATTGGGCTTGAACTTTTACATAATCACCAATGGTAATGTGTCCTACAATACCCACTTGTCCCCCAATCATGCAGTGCTTTCCAATTTTAGTGGAGCCTGCAATTCCCGTCTGTGCGGCAATGACTGTGTGTGCGCCCACTTCTACATTGTGTGCGATCTGAATTTGATTGTCTAATTTAACCCCTTCTCTAATAACAGTTACACCTATTGTGGCCCTGTCTATTGTTGTACCTGCGCCAACATCTACATGGTCTTCTATAATAACATGTCCAATTTGTGGAATCTTGCTGTAACTACCATCTTCTTGCGGCGCAAAACCAAAGCCATCTGAACCAATCACTGCGTTGGGATGAATGACACAGTAATTACCAATCACAGTGTCTGAACATATTCTCGCTCCAGGAAAAATAGTCACCTCATTACCAATAGTAACGTTTTCTGCAATATAAACATTGGGGTGAATGGTCACGTTGTCACCTATTTTTGTGTGAGCGCCAACATATGAAAAAGCACCAAGATATAAGTTATTACCATATGTAGCGGCCTCATTGATGTAGCTTGGAGACTCAATCCCTGATTTGGTTTTCTTTATGCTGTCATAATAAGAAAGTAATTTAGAAAAAGCAGCATAGGCGTCTGGAACTCTAATCAATGTAGTCCTCAACTCTTTTTCAGGAACAAAGCTATCATTCACTATAGTGATTGACGCATTTGTTTTGTATATATAAGGCGTGTATTTCTGGTTAGATAAAAAGGTCAAACTTCCTTTTTCTCCCTCCTCTATTTTAGAGACCGTTTGAACCTCCACGTCTGGATTGCCTTCTACTTCACCTTCTAGGATCGTAGCAATTTGGCGCGCTGTAAATTTCATAGTGCAAAAGTAAGAAATAATACTTAAAAGCCTTTTTTAGGATAGCATATATAATACTTCTCTACCTTATGGCTCAAGGCTTCGAAAAAAGAAGGCGCCAATTGCGTTGCTATATTGACTTTTTTACCTGATTTTTTTATCATATAAATAGGCGTATTTAATGGGTTATAAGCCAGATTAGAAAAGGTTCCTGAGAACACAAAATACGGCCATGTCTCTTTACTGTAACCTGCTGCCTCCAGTAATTTTGTTTTTGATGCTATTTTCGTTTCAGAAAAGGGGGTGTCTTTAATTTTAATTTTTAATAAACTCCTGTTCAATATCATAACACACAAATGGGACAAAACAACATCATTATGATCGCTCCAAGTTTTTATGGCTGCATAAATATCAGTGTCGTCTAGTTTAGAAAATTGCTCCATAGTTTGCTCCGACAATTGTATGTCATCACTCTGATTTAAAAAATACATTAATGCATCGCTGGCTTGCAATAGTACTCCTTGTTTAAGTAAGGTCTTTGCCCTTTCAAAAATCTTAATCAAAATGGCTTCAGCAGCAATACCAGTTTTATGTAAGTATACTTGCCAGTACATAAAACGTCTTGCCATGAGGTATTTTTCTACAGAATATAGCCCTTTTTCTTCAATTACAAGTGTCTGATCAACCACGTTAAGCATACTGATCAATCGTTCGGAATTAATATTTCCTTCAGCTACACCTGTATAAAAGCTATCTCTTTTAAGATAGTCAAGTCTGTCTACATCTAACTGACTAGAAACAAGTTGATTAAAAAACAATCTTTCGCTTTCCCCTCTAAAAATACTAATGGCCAAAGACAAAGCCCCTTTAAATTGATCATTTAAAATATGCATGAACTTTAGGGAAAGGGTTTCATGACTGATGTTTGGTATTATACTGTGCTCCATGGCATGAGAAAAAGGACCATGACCAATGTCGTGTAACAAAATAGCGATTTGCAAAGCCCTTGATTCAGCAGCACTTATTGCGACTCCTTTAGATTGCAACACACTGATAGATTTCTGCATTAGATGTACACATCCTAAGGCATGATGAAACCTTGTGTGGTGTGCGCCAGGGTACACTAAAGAAGACAAACCTACTTGTGCTATTCTTCTAAGTCTTTGAAAATAAGGCGTTTCAATAAGTTCCAAAATTAGGGGATCATTAATCCTGATAAAACCGTAAATTGGGTCGTTGAATACGTATTGTTTTAAATTGGTTTTCAAAAGCCAGATTGTTTTAAACAAATATACACACTTAATGAATAAACAATGCATTTTATGGGTAGATGATGAGGTGGATTTTCTAAAACCACACTTCCTTTATTTAAATCAAAAAGGCTACGATGTCATTGGATGCAACAATGCTAGAGAAGGCTTAGCTTACCTAGAGGAAAATGAGGTGAGTCTTGTTTTATTAGATGAAAACATGCCTGGTATATCTGGTTTAGAGACCCTAGTTGCTATTGAAGAGAAGGGGATTAATATTCCAGTAATTATGGTCACCAACAACCAAGAGGAATACACTTTAAAAGAGGCCTTATCCAATAAGGTTGTTGATTTTCTGGTCAAGCCAGTCCTTCCCAATCAAGTATATGTATCTGTTAAGAAAATATTGGAGCAAAAACAAATTACAACTGATAAGAAACAATCCGATTTTCTAAGCAGTCATTTAAAAATATCAGCAGATATTTATGAGGCTAATAATATGGAAGCTTTTTATAAATTGTATCAATCCCTTGTAAAATGGCAGATAGAATTTGAAAACAGCAAAAATAAATTACTCTTAGAAATGCTCGAAGGCCATTTTCAAAATGCCAATTTGAAATTTTCTGAATTTGTAGAAGGATCCTATACATCTTGGATTCAAAATGACGGTGGCCCTATTTTTTCGCATGAACTATTGGATAAGAAAATTTTTCCATTGCTCAAAGGAAAAAAAACATTGGTATTGGTTCTAGACAATCTAAGGGCAGATCATTGGCAAACCATCAAACCTAGCTTAGAAGCACAATTTAATGTCATAGAAGATGGCTTTTATACAGCTATTTTACCCACAGTGACACAATATGCTAGAAACGCTATTTTTGCTGGCTTACTTCCTATTGAAATTAAAAATAAATACCCCAAACAATGGAAAGAAGATACTGAGGAAGGGTTGAAAAATGAATTTGAGGCTTTATTTTTCAAAGAATACTGTGAAAGGAAAGGCTTAAATATTTCTCATTCTTATGCGAAAATCAATAGCAACAAGCAAGCCTCTGATTATATAAAAGACTTTAAAAAAATTGCAAAAAACACCCTTAATTTTGCGGTTATTGGCTTTATAGACCAGCTTTCTCATGCCAAAATATCACACCCAATTATAAACGAGATTACCCACAATAACAAAGCGTATAGAGATACTACTATGAATTGGTTTTCAAATACTTATTTACAAGATATTTTAAAGCTTATTTTGGAGCATAATATTCAATTAATTATCACCACCGATCATGGTGCCATACAAGTAGACCATCCAAGTGTGTTAAACGGAAACAGGGACCATACTGATAATTTGAGGTATAAAAACGGCCATAGAATTCAAAGCAACTCTAAATCTAGCTTTCAGATAGATGTTCCAGAAAGCGTTGGTCTTCCAAAAAGTAGCTTGGCAAGTACCTATATATTTGCTAAAAATAAATCTTTCTTTGTTTATCCAAATGAGTTTAACAAATTCGCAGATAAATACATGGATTCCTACCAGCACGGCGGTATTTCCATGGAAGAAATGATTGTCCCATTTGTTGTTTTAACCCCCAAATAGGACGTCAGTATAAGATGCTAATGGTTTGAATAATTAATAAAGCTATGGTGATCATAATAAAGAAATTACATTACTAAAAAAACTGTTCCTATATTTGAATTTTAAACAATATGGCTTACAATTTTTCAAATCCATCATTAGATCTCAATTTTTCGATTAAATGCTAGATATTATCTATAAAGAGTCAGATTTAGAAAATCTTTCTCAAGTATTAGTAAAAGAATTACCCTCAAAAATCGTTTGTTTTGACGCCCCAATGGGTGCAGGAAAAACAACACTCATAAAAGCTATTTTAAAAAGTCTAGACGCATCTGACAGTGGCCAAAGTCCTAGTTTTGGTATTGTCAATGAATATCCGGATGCTTTTGGAAAAACATTGGCCTATCATTTTGATTTGTACAGACTCAACACCCTAGACGAAGCTTTGGATTTTGGCATTGAAGAATACCTTGATTTTGATGGATGGATTTTTATTGAATGGCCTGAGTTAATTAAAAATTTGCTCCCTGCAAATGCTACTTTTTTAGAAATAAGTATCTTGGATCCTACAACAAGGCAATTATACATACATTAAGATGAATCCAACCTCACCTTTTAGCATAGAAGAACTCAAAACACAAGAAGAAAGATTAGAGATTCTCAGTAAAAAAGAGGACTTGAGTATTGGGGTACCTAAGGAAGATCCTGCTTTTGAAAAAAGGGTTTGCCTTACCCCAGACGCAGTGTCTGCTTTAATAGCAAATAACCACAAAGTCCTTGTTGAATCTGGAGCTGGCAACGCCTCAAGCTTTACAGATGAAGACTACATAAAGGCTGGCGCATTAGTGACTAAATTCAAAAAAGAAGTGTTTGAATGTCCACTTGTTTTAAAAGTGTCTCCCCCTAGCCTATTAGAAATTGAATTGATTAAACCCAATAGTGTACTTATTTCTGCCATTCAAAAGAAAACGCAACAGAAAGCTTATTTCACTGCCTTGGAGGCAAAAAAAATAACGGCTATTGGCTTTGAGTTAATCACTGACAGAGATGGAAGTTTTCCTGTGTTAAAATCTTTGAGTCAAATTGGAGGTACTGCTGCGGTTCATATAGCGGCAGAACTAATGTCTTCTTCCCATAACGGAAAAGGACTTTTGTTTGGCAATATGAGTGGAATACCACCTGTAGAAGTTGTTGTTTTTGGTGCTGGTACTGCTGGCAGTTACGCTGTAAAGTCTGCCCTTAATTTTGGTGCCTCTGTAAAAGTTTTTGACGCATCGGTCTCAAGACTTAGGACCCTGCAAAACAGTTTAAATGTGCCTATTTTTACTTCTACCCTGCAGCCAAAAAACATTCTCAAAGCACTCAGAAGGTGTGACGTAGCTATTGGGGCGCAGATGGGTAAAAATCACAGTCCAATTATTGTGCAGGAATCTATGGTGTCCCATATGAAAAAAGGCGCGGTAATTATAGATATGAGTATTGATCAGGGAGGTTGCTTTGAAACTTCAGAGCTCACAACCCATCAAAAACCAACCATTGAAAAATTTGGTGTAATTCATTATTGCGTCCCTAATATTCCTGCCAGATACCCTAAAACAGCTTCTGTTTCTATCAGTAATATATGTCTACCATACCTTCTGCAGATTGCCGAAAAAGGCGGTTTAGAAAATGCGCTTAGATATGATAATGGTCTAAGAAATGGCTTGTATCTTTACCGTGGTATTTTAACAAATGCTGCTTTGGCTGAATGGTACGAACTACCATTTAACGACATTAATTTTTTAATATTCTAGTATGCCCTTCATAAAAAGATTAGGTTATTTCTTGTTTGGACTATCTATTGGTTTGGTTTTTTTAGCTTTTTTTTTAAATAAAAAAACCAAGGAAACAGGGACCTCATTTTGCTACCTACCCAACTGTAGGGTTTTAAAAGACATGAGGAGCAAACCCTTGTATTTTAGCGAAAGTATTGACCAAGATTTGTTAGATAAAACCTTAGACAGCCTCACCATTAATTACTTTTTCCTAGAGGGAGACGTGAACTTCTCTCTGAGCGACACAAAATCTATTCCTTGTAGGACCTATGTCATAGAAGCTGAAATTGACAATAAAGAAGGAATGCTAACGGTTAAAAATTGCCCCTCCAAATTAGAGGTTCAAAAATTTGAGTGGATTAAAGAAGATTAAGCTATTAAATTTTTCTTCTTTTTCTCTCTGCAGCCAAAAGGTCTAATTCCCTGTTTGTTTGCCCAGCAACAGAAGTATTCTCTTCTGCACGCCTCATTAAATAAGGCATCACATCTTTAACGGGTCCAAAAGGGAGGTATTTAGAAACATTATAATTATTGGCACCTAAATTATAGGAGATGTGATCACTCATTCCATATAATTGACCAAACCATATTCTTGGGTCGTTTTTTGAAATACCATTATTCTCCATTGCAGCCATCAGTAAATAAGTGCTTTCTTCATTGTGTGTGCCTAAAAAAATAGCCATACGTTCTAAATGAGATAGCATGAAATTAACCACTTGATTGAAATTTTCATCTGTAGCTTTCTTAGTCTCGCAGATTGGACTTTTGTAACCCTTTTCAGCAGCCCTAAGACGCTCTTTTTCCATGTAAGCGCCCCTAACTACTTTAATTCCAATTTTAAAATCATGGGCAATAGCGTAATCATTTAATGCTTCAATATAGGCTAGTCTATCCCATCTATATGCTTGTAAAGTGTTGTATATTAAAACTTTATCTTTATTGAACTCTTGCATCATTTCACAAACCAACTGATCTGCAGCATCTTGCATCCAACTTTCTTCTCCATCAATAAGGAGTGGAATATTACAATGACTGGCAGCTTGGCAAATAGACCTAAATCTTGCCTTAACCTTAGACCAGTCTTGTTTTTCCTGATCTGAAAGAGGCGCATTTAATCCTAGCTTTTCATAAAGGGATATGCGGCCCAATGCCGTAGGCTTAAAAACCACAAAAGGAATGTGTTTTTTAGTGGTCGCAAAAACAATAAGTGATTCTATTTTATGTTGGACCTGATCAAAATAAGCATCATTTGACTTACCTTCTACGGAATAGTCTAATACAGAAAAAACATTTTTTGCATACATAGCCTCCATTACTGGCTCACAATCGCGTTCATTTACACCACCACAAAAATGGTCAAATACAGTTGCACGAATTAAACGCTCCACGGGTAAATTGGCCTTTAGTGCAAAATTAGTTACTGCGGTTCCAATCTTAACCAAAGGCTCCTTAGAAATCAGTTTAAATAAAAAATAAGCACGTTCTAATGCTGTGTCTGACTTTACTGAAAAAGCAGTTGCAGTATCCTCAAAAATTCGCTTCATTTATAACAATTTGTCAAGTGATCAAATATAAGTACAGAATTTATAATCTGTAGTGATTTTTTATCTTTATTTTGTACCAATAGCCCATATTATGAAGTCCATAAAAACCCCTAATTCAATGGTTCATTTTTCCGACATTGCCATTGAAAAAATGAATGTTCACCTAAGTAAAACAGATTACTCTAACGTTTTTATAATTGTAGATGAAAACACACATGAGCACTGTTTGCCATTGTTCCTTCCCAAAGTAGAGACAGATGCAGCAATAGAAATTATTGAATTAGAGTCTGGAGAAGAGAATAAAAACATTGAAACCTGTACTCAGGTTTGGAGCGTACTTTCTGAATTAGGTGCAGATAGGAAAAGCTTAATGATTAATTTAGGGGGTGGTGTTCTGACGGACATGGGTGGCTTTATTGCAGCTACTTTTAAAAGAGGTATACAGTTTATTAACGTGCCTACCACACTTTTATCTATGGTAGACGCTTCTGTAGGAGGTAAAACTGGTATAGATCTTGGGGCTTTAAAAAATCAGATTGGGGTTATTGTTGAACCTGAAATGGTGCTTATTTTACCTGAATTTTTAAATACCCTAGAAGAGAGACAATTGAGAAGTGGGTTTGCAGAAATGCTTAAGCACGGACTAATCCAAGATCCTGCCTATTGGGAAATCTTATCTAAAACAAACCATTATAGAGATTTGTCTGCGCTAATAAAAACATCTGTTGAAATTAAAGCGGCTGTTGTCATTGAAGATCCTACAGAACAACACAAAAGAAAGGTCTTAAATTTTGGACATACCCTAGGACACGCCATAGAATCTTATTGCCTTGAAAACAATGACATAAAAACCCTGCTCCACGGTGAAGCTATTGCGATTGGAATGATTTTAGAAGCCTTTGTTTCCTATAAGACTTCTGGTCTAGCGCTTGACGCAGTATTAGAAATTAAGAAGGTGTTTAACGCCCATTTTAGTAAAGTGCATTTCATAGACAAGGATATAAATCAATGCCTTGATTATTTAAAATTTGATAAGAAAAACAGTCACGGAGAGATAAAATTCGCACTGCTTTCCAAAATAGGAAATCCAGTTATAGATGTATTGGTTCCAGAAGAGATTATTAGAGAAGCTTTTGTATTTTATCTAAACGACTAAACAAATTTTTAGTTGTTATTGTGGCTATAATAGCTATTGTGTCAGTGAACACTATGTAGCTTTTGCCCTAGTTGCCGTTATTTGATGTTTCATCTAATTCCTTCATACCAAAAAACAAACAAGTAAAATAATTACAGCTAATTAGAAGGTTTATTTTTTCAAATAACGCGTTTCAATAATATTGAAATGATGCGTTAAATGTCCTGATAAAATAAATCCTGAAGCAGCAACACCCATCTCAGAACCACTTGCCAAACCTTTGGCCTTGAGCTGCTCAGGTGAAAAACTTTTGAAAAGAGAAAGGGTGGATTTTCTAAGATCAATAAGCTCTTCTTTAATAGAGATTAAAGTCCTGTTTGTGGCATTAGAATTGGGTACGTATGCATTTTCGTCAAAACCAGGAAGGGCTGTATTATCGCCTCTTGAAAAACACAAAGATCTGTACTGAAAAATTCTTTCGGTGTCTGCCAAATGAATGAGCACTTCAGCAATAGTCCATTTTAAAGGGGCATAAGCAACTTTAAGATTCGATTCAGTGAGTGTCAAAAACAAATGGTCTATTTGAAGCAAACCATTGGACAAGCTTTCTAAAAGCGTACTGTCCCCATTGTAATCTATATAAGACTTATAAAAAGGATTGTAGTCTTCGGAGTTTAAATCTGAAATTGTAATCTTCCCTAGTGAAGACATTACAATTCATTGAATATAGTATGCATTAAACGTTTTTTATCATTAATGCTCTCTTCCAAAGAAATCATTGTTTCCGTTCTGCTAATTCCATCTATATCATCTATTTTAAAAATGATATTTTTTGCATGGTTGGTGTCTTTTGCTCTAATCTTACAAAAGATATTGAATTTACCTGTGGTAATATGAGCTACAGTAACATTTGGAATAAGATTCAATCGTTCTAAAACAAATTTAGTCTGGTGTGTTTTTTCTAAAAAGATTCCCACATAGGCAATAAATGCATAGCCTAACTTTTCATAATCAACGGTAAGTGAAGATCCTAGTATAATACCTCCTTCTTCCATTTTTTTAACACGAACATGAACCGTACCTGCAGAAATAAGTAATTTTTTCGCAATATCAGTAAAAGGAGTTCTAGTATTGTCTATTAA
>Ga0115561_1002145_pt1 | contig 13428 bp, 9 predicted proteins | sample COGITO_mtgs_1105_4_FD_87201 | JGI IMG/M metagenome (GOLD analysis project Ga0115561, IMG submission 87201) | Pelagic marine microbial communities from North Sea - COGITO_mtgs_110512 | ecosystem: Environmental > Aquatic > Marine > Epipelagic | place: Germany:Helgoland, sampling site Kabeltonne...
CAATAGGCAAAACTATTCCTGTAATAAAACTAGCATTCTCACTACACAAAAAGTGAATTGCACCATTAAGTTCTTTAGCTTCACCAAACCGCTTCATTGGGGTGTTTTGTATGATTTTTTTTCCTCTTTCTGTTAGACTACCATCATCATTCAATAATAATTTTTGATTTTGTTTGCCAATAAAAAATCCTGGCGCAACAGCATTTACTCGAATTCCATCTCCAAATTTTATGGCCATTTCGACTGCCATCCAGCGAGTGAAATTTTCCATTGCTGCTTTTCCTGCGGAATAACCAACAACACGAGTCATAGCTTGCTTTACAGTCATAGATGAGTAATTAACAATGGCACCCTTTCCTTTTTCACTCATAGGTTTACCAAAAACAATAGAAGGAAGAAGTGTGCCTTTTAAATTTAAATCTACTACTTCATCAAAGTCAGTTTCTGAAATGTCAAAAATAGATTGATCATCTGAAATTACTGCACCAGGGAGGTTACCTCCTACTGCATTAATTAAAACATCAATTTGACCATATTTATCCATAATACTTTTTTTTACACTCTCTAAACTATCACGATTCAATACATTAACGACATAAGAGGAAACTTCAGTTAACTGAGACAATTTTGCAACCAAAACATTTAAAAGATCTTGACTCCGGCCTAATAAAATTATTTTGGCTTTAGCATTAGCTAAACTGAAGGCTAAACTTCCCGCTAAAGAACCTGTTGCTCCTGTTAAAATAATCACTTTATTTTGTAATGAAAACATATAATTAGTTGTTAAAAATTATAGGAAGAATCCCAGTAAATAGTTTTGTTTTGATCCATAGCACGAATTCCCATGTCTATTGCGAAAGCAGTTTTTGATCCAGAAATTATATTTGACATAGGAAGTTGTGAATTTAGAATTGAATCTCTAAAATCTTCTAAAGCCTGTCTAGTCGGATCAATATGTTCAAATTTTATAGGAATTCCTTTTCCTTTTTCCCAATTAGTAGTGGCTCCTGAAACACCGTCTAAATCCCCAAACTCTTTTGTGTAAGAACCCTCTGGATAAAACCATGCTTTGGCATAATCTAACACCATGGTACCTTTGTCTCCCATAACGTAAATTTTATAATCATCTTTTGAATTTCCTGTTAAACAAGTAAAACTAGCTTTTACTCCATTAGGATACGCATATACAACATTTGTATTATCATAAGTTTCTCTTCCATCCTTCCAATAATCAATACCACCAAACCCACTCACTTTTAATGGATTGGAATTAAATACCCAATTTACAAAATCAATTTGATGAGAACTTAACTCGGCAAGTAAACCATAAGAATACTCGCGATACATGCGCCAATTAATTTGTCTTTCGTATTTTTTATCAGAAACTGGTCTTCGCCAATTTCCATTTCTATTCCATTGTGCTCTAACACTGTTTACCTTCCCAAGTTTTCCGCCTTGTATTAAATCAACAGCATGAGAATATAGCCGAGAACTATGATATTGGTGACCTGTTTGAAATATTTTTGTGTGATCATTTTTTACTTTTTGGACAAGATTTTTTGTTTCTTGAGCACCTTTTACCAGTGTTTTTTCACAATAAATATGCAAGTTGGCGTTAACCGCATCTGATGCAATTTGAGCATGAGTATTAAGAGGAGTACTTATAACAATTGCATCTAAATTCTTGTGCTGTAATAGTTCTAAATAATCTGTATATGCTTTAGTTTTAGGAGCAATTTCTAAAGCTTCATTTAAACGAAAAGTTAGAACATCGCAATAAGCAATTAAGTTAACATTATTAGTGTTAACAAGAATTCTCATTAATCCTTTTCCTCTAGCACCGGTTCCAATCACAGCAACATTTACAGAAGCTATATTCGTTGAATTTAAAATTGAAAAAACATCAGTTTTAGCAATAATAATTGGAGAAACTAAAGTAGCAGCTCCTTTAGATAAAAAAGTTCTTCGGTTTAACATAAATCTTTGATATTAGTATTAAACAGTAGTAGATTAAAGATTTTTTATCAAGCAATTTAATGAAAAGTTTTTCTATATTAGATAATTATAACACAGTTTTATCAATACCATACTTTTGAAGAAAAAACACAGAAACCTTCTTTTTTTACTAGTTTTAATCGGATTAATATTTCCTACAACCAAAATAAAAGCACAAAATAATAATTGGAAAAATTTACTTGAGAATAACTCTTTAAGCAAATTCAAACAATTAAATGGGTCTGCTCAATTTTACCTTAAAAATGATGAACTTGTTGGTGTTTCTAAAGCAAATACATCTAATAGTTTTTTAGCTACCAAAAAGCTATACAAAGATTTTATTTTAGAATTTGAAGTTAATATCGATATTGGTTTAAACTCAGGAGTTCAGTTTAGAAGCAATAGCAGTCAAAACTTTCAGGAAGGAAGAGTATATGGTTATCAATGTGAAATTGAAACTAGCACAAGAAAGTGGGGTGGTGGAATATATGATGAAGCTCGTAGAGGCTGGCTCTATCCCCTTACGAGGAATTTAAATGCACAAGAGGCTTTTGTTAATGGAACATGGAATCATTACAGAATTGAAGCTTTTGGAAATAAGATACGAACTTATATTAATGGAGTTCAATGTGCAAATCTTGTTGATTCTATGTCATCAGAAGGGTTTATTGCGTTTCAGGTACATTCAATCGAAGATATTTCAGATGAAGGTAAAATAGTAAGATGGCGAAACATTATGATTATGGAATCACCTGGTTTCAGTGAGTTAAATAATAAATCAAATTCAGCACCGGAAATTAGCTATTTAGAAAATGAATTGTCAGAAAACGAAAAACGTATTGGTTTTCGAATGTTATGGGACGGAGAGTCCAAAAAAGGATGGCGAGGAGTAAAATTAAGTGGTTTTCCTCTAAAAGGATGGGAGATTCATGACAACATTTTATCAGTGGAATCAGCAGATGGTTATGAATCTTCTAATGGTGGTGATATTATTACAATACAAACTTTTTCAGATTTTGAACTAAGTTTAGACTTTCTATTGACCCCAGGAGCCAATAGTGGCATTAAATATCTTGTAAATCCAAACTTAAATAAGGGAAATGGTTCTGCTATTGGATTAGAATTTCAGCTTTTAGATGACAACCTTCATCCTGATGCTAAAGCTGGTAAAAATGGAAACAGGACTGTTGGATCTCTATATGATTTAATAAGAGCTGAAAACACAGAAAATGGTAGTCGAGGTAAAAACTTTAAAGGAGTTGGGCAATGGAATAATGCTAGAATTGTTGTCAAAAATGGATACGTTGAGCACTGGCTTAATCATGTTAAAGTAGTAGCCTATAGCAGATTTAGTCAAACATTTAAGGCGTTAATTGAAAAAAGCAAATATGAAAAATGGGATCAATTTGGTGTCTGGCCTTCAGGCAAAATTTTACTTCAAGATCATGGAGACAGAGTTTCATTTAAAAATATCAAAATCCGGGAATTTTAAAAAATAGTGTCTATGAATCATACTAGAAGAAGTTTCATAAAAAAAACATCCTTAGGGACAATGGCATTGGGAGGTTTTACTTCTACATCATTAATAAGCGAAAATGTTTTGGGCTCTAATGATCGGATTAATTGTGCGGTGATTGGAGTACGTAGTAGAGCAAAAGCACATGTACTGGCAATACATGGTCAGAAAAATACTAAAATCTTATACAGCTGCGATGTAGATGATCTTATTCTAGAGGAACATAATATCTGGTCAAAAAATAATATTGGTTATGTCCCAAAAAACGAAAAAGATTTTAGAAAAATTCTTGAAGATAAAAAAATAGATGCAGTATTTATTGCAACTCCTGAACACTGGCATGCACCCATGGCAATTTTAGCATTAAAAGCAGGAAAGCATGTTTATATTGAAAAACCTTGTAGTCATAACCCACATGAAAATGATTTATTAGTAACCGCACAAAAAAAATATGGGCTTAAGGTACAAATGGGAAACCAACAACGCTCTGCTAGAACTTCTATACTGGCAATGCAAGATATTAAAGAAGGTATTATTGGTAAAACATATAAAGGTGAAGCATATTACTCAAACAACAGGGGTTCAATTGGTGTTGGAAAAGAAATATCTGTTCCTAAAACATTAGATTGGGATTTATGGCAAGGACCTGCTCCAAGACAAATATATAAGGATAATATTCATCCTTATAATTGGCATTGGTTTAGAAAATGGGGAACAGGTGAAATGCATAACAACGGAACACATGAGGTGGATATTTGTCGATGGGCACTTGATATTGGTCTTCCGGAAAGTGTTACTTCTTTTGGAGGAAAATACACCTATAATGATGATTGGGAATTTGCAGACAACCAACAGGTTACTTTTAAATACCCTAAAAATAAATTTATTACTTGGACCGGTCATAGCAGAGGATTAATTAAACCTGAACAACCGGGTCGAGGGGTCACCATCTATGGAAGCAAAGGAAGCATTCAATTGGACAGAAACTTTTATAAACTGTATGATTTACAAGGAAACCTATTAAAATCAGAATTTGAAAAATCCGTAAATGCTACTACTGATACAATGGGTCAAGGAGATTTAGATGTTAACCATGTAAAAAACTTTTTTGAAGCAATTAGAGAAGGAAAATCTTTAAATGCAGAAATAAAAGATGCTAGTATTTCAACCATGCTTTGTCATTTGGGAAACATGGCACAAGATGCTGGGGAAACATTAAAAATTGATCAAACAACTGCTAAAGTTTTGAATAATAAAAAAATAATGCAACAATGGAAGAGAGAATATGCTAAAGGCTGGGAGCCTAAAGTTTAGAATTTGGCTAAATAACTCACAAAACAAATGATGCTTATTGAATAGTAATTAAAATAATCCTGTAGACACTTAAATTTCGATGCAAAATTTTATTACCAATGATTTTTTACTTGAATCTGAAACAGCGAAAAAACTTTACCATGATTTTGCTGCACACCTTCCTATTATAGATTATCATTGTCATCTTTCTCCAAAAGCAATAGCAGAAAATACTCAATTTGAAAATATTACAAAACTATGGATTGATGGAGATCATTATAAATGGAGAGCTTTACGAACACTTGGAGTTGAAGAGAAGTATATTACCGGTTCTGCAAGTGATCAGGAAAAGTTTTTAGAATGGGCAAAAGCAATGCCTTTTACAGTCCGAAATCCAATTTATCATTGGTCCCATTTGGAACTACTTCGATATTTTAATTGTAATGAATTACTTTCAGATAAAAATGGAATAAATATTTACCAAGAAACTACTGCTCTGGTAAAAACCAAAGACTTTAGAACACAGAATTTATTAGAAAAAATGAATGTTGAATTAATTTGCACAACTGAGGATCCTATTGAGAATCTTAATTACCACCAACAACTAAAAAAATCAAGTTTTAAAACAAAAGTAAGCACTTCATTTCGTCCTGATAAGGCTATTATGATTGAAAGCAATACATATAATACTTATATTAATTCATTAGAAGCGCGGACTAATAGTGAAATAAAAAGCTATAAAAAATTAAAAGATGCGCTAATTAATCTAGTAGAATATTTTCACGAAAATGGTTGTAGGATTTCAGACCACGGCCTCACCTTCATTCCTTTTGAAATAACCTCAGAAAAAACTATAGAAACAATTTTTGAAAAAAGAAGGCTGGGTAATAATATTTCAGAAAAAGAAAAAAATCAATATCAAACATCTTTAATGATTTTTCTCGGGAAACTTTACCACAGAAAAGGATGGGTACAACAGTTTCACTTGGGAGCAATGCGCAACAACAATACCAGAAAATTTAAACTATTAGGACCTGATACTGGTTGGGACTCTATTGGAAATTACCCCATTGCACAAAATTTATCAAAATTTTTAGATTGTTTAGATCAAAACAATGAGTTAACCAAAACCATCTTATACAACCTAAATCCCTCAGATAATGCTATAATGGCGACCTTAATTGGTAATTTTAATGATGGAAGTGAAAAAGGAAAAGTTCAATGGGGATCTGGTTGGTGGTTTATGGATCAATTAGAAGGAATGACCAATCAGTTAAACACATTATCTAACATAGGACTTATTAGTTGTTTTGTGGGAATGTTAACTGACTCAAGAAGTTTTCTTTCATTTCCAAGACATGAATATTTCAGAAGATTAGTTTGCAACTTATTTGGTGAAGATATTGAAAAGGGACGACTACCAAATGATCTATCATGGGTTGGTAAAATAATTTCTGATATCTGTTATAATAATGCTAAAAACTATTTTGATTTCTAAAAAATGCATTCATTAAAGACGATAGGTCACCTATTTATTTTAGTAATATTTTCTCTTTTTGGTTGCACTAAATCAAAAACAATAAGAGTTATTAAATTAGCACACGGCCTTGATGTTAAACACTCTGTACATCAGGCTATGCTCAAGGCAGATGAATACATAAATACCGTATCAAAAGGGAATATGCGTATTCAAATCTATCCAAATCAGCAACTAGGAAGTGAACGTGAGTGTTTAGAATTATTACAGATTGGAAGCCTAGACATGACTAAAGTTTCAGGTGCTGTAATGGAAAATTTTGCTCCAAAAACTAGAGTTTTTGGACTTCCATTCTTATTTGAAAGTAAAGAACACTTATTTAGAGTTCTTGATGGAGCGATCGGTAAAGAATTGCTAGATGAAGGTAAGGAATATTGGCTAAAAGGAATGGGGTATTATGATTCAGGTAGTAGAAGTTTTTATACTCGGGAAAAACTAATCACTAAGCCCGAAGATTTAATAGGACTAAAAATAAGAGTTCAGGAAAGTGCTTCAGCTATAGAGATGGTAAAACAATTAGGTGCTTCCCCTACACCAATTTCATGGGGAGAGTTATATACATCAATTCAACAAGGTGTCGTGGATGGAGCTGAAAATAATCCTCCAAGCTTTTACTTATCTAAACATTACGAAGTTTGTAAATATTATGTGATTGATGAACACACTATGATTCCTGATCTTTTAGTGATAAGTACCCACACATGGAAACGACTTAATACTCAAGAAAAAGAATGGCTTCAAAAAGCAATTAATTTTTCTATTCCCTACCAACGAAAATTATGGATTCAATCAGAAAAAGAATCATTAGATGCTGTAATTAAAGCTGGAGTTCAAGTTAGTTATCCTGAGAAAAAAAAATTTAAAGAAGCTACTTACTCTATGTATAATTCTTTTCGAAAAAATTTTGAAATGAACCAATTAATTGATTGTATTCAAAATGAAAAAAATTAAAACATACCTCGATCGAGTTATTGAAAAACTTCTTATAACAATATTTGGGTTAATGGTTATCAATGTAATTTGGCAAGTCATTACACGTTATTTTAGTGAAAATCCGAGTTCATTTACTGATGAATTATCTCGTTATCTTATGATTTGGCTTGGCATCTTAGGAGCTGCTTACGTTACTGGAAAAAACGAACATGTCTCTATTGATTTTTTTATAAAAAAAATAAGTGTACAAAATCGTAAAATACTTACTCTGTTTATAACATTAAGTATAATTTGTTTTGCGATTATAGCGCTAGTTATAGGTGGCGGTCGTTTGGTCTACATAACCCTAATTTTACAACAATATTCACCATCACTAAAAATACCTTTGGCATTAGTTTATAGTATCCTTCCTATCAGTGGAATCTTAATTATATTTTATAAAATAACAGAAATACCTAAGTAATTAAATATGGAAAATCTGCCTGTAATTGTTCTTATTTTAAGTTTTATTATTTTTATTTCTATTGGTACTCCAGTGGCATGGAGCATTGCTATTTCATCACTACTAACTATTATTATTTCTCTTCCATTTATTCCTGCTGCAACAACTATTGCACAGCGGATGGCTACAGGTTTAGACAGTTTTACGCTTTTAGCTATTCCGTTTTTTATTCTTTCTGGACAGCTAATGACACACGGGGGTATTGCAAGTCGTCTAATAGGTTTTGCTAAAACTATTGTTGGAGCTTTACCTGGTGGATTAGCATTAATTAATATAATGTCAGCCATGCTAATGGGTGCTATTGCAGGGTCAGCTATGGCATCTGCATCAGCAATGGGATCTATTCTAGGTCCTGAAATGGAAAAAGAAGGTTATGATAAAGAATATGGTGCAGCTGTTAATATTACATCCTCTACAATTGGATTGGTTATCCCACCCAGTAATGTGTTAATTGTATATTCACTTGCCAGTGGAGGCGTTTCAATTGCCGCCTTATTTTTAGCAGGATATATTCCTGGAATTCTAACAGGACTATTTTTAATGATTGTTGCCTCTATTTGGGCAAAAAAGAAAGGATACCCCACTTCTAAAAAAAGTTCCTTAAACAACATATTTAAAACATTTATTGTTGCAATTCCTAGTTTATTTCTACTTTTTATAGTTATTGGAGGTATTGTTTCTGGAATCTTTACCGCTACAGAAGCATCAGCAATAGCAGTTATATACACTTTAATTCTAGGAATGGTTTATAAAGAAATTAAATTGAAAAATATTCCTAATATTCTCATGAAGGCATCTAAAACTAGTGCGGTTATAATGCTTCTAATTGCGGCCTCAATGAGTATGTCTTGGATTATGTCCTTTGAAAATATACCTCAAAATTTAAGTGAATTTTTATTGAGCCTGAGTGATAATAAGATTATCATTTTATTGATTGTTAATCTTTTGTTGCTCTTTGTTGGAATATTTATGGACATGACTCCTGCGGTATTGATTTTTACTCCAATTTTCTTACCTATTGTTACTTCTATTGGTATAAATCCTATTCAATTTGGAATTATAATGGTCTTGAATTTATGCATTGGCTTATGTACTCCTCCAGTAGGATCAGTCCTATTTGTTGGGATTGGACTTGCAAAAACAAGTATCGAAAAGGTTATAAAGCCATTACTCCCTTTATTTATTGCCATGATATTTTCCTTAATACTCATTACTCTTTTCCCAGCACTTACGCTTTGGCTCCCTAGTCTATATAGTATTTAATAAATAATCATCTTAAAAAGAAACAAATTTGATTATTTTTAGGCATTGAAAAAAATCGATGAATTACCAAAAAGATGAAAACACAGTGCCTTTTAAAGAGGTGAATTTTGAAATAAGTGCACTCCTGGAAAATTATATAGAGAAAAGCCGTGAAGGAAAAACCTCTGTTCTGAAACAAAGAAGTCCTAAAAGCATTGCAGAGGCACTCCAAGCAGAATACTATTTTAGAAATGGTTTTAAAACAACTGCTGCATTAAAAAAATTTATTTCTATCTATTTAGACAATACTAATCATTTGCGTAATCCGAAATATATGGGTCATCAGGTAGCTGTTCCTCAAGATCTTTCAGGTATTCCTGATTGGATTCATGGTACCGTTAACAACCCTAGTTCATTATATGAAATGGGTCCAGCTGGAGCAACATTAGAAGGATTTATGATAAATTGGATGTTACAACATTTAGGCTGGTTTAAAGGCAAAAATCTTTATGATTTTAAATTAAATAAAAATAATGGAAGCGGTGTTTTAACACATGGAGGTTCTATTGCAAATCTGACTGCACTATCAGCTGCTAGAGCTGCAATTTCTCCTGAAGCATGGACAAATGGCTCTCCAAAAGATTTAGTTGTAATAGGTCCAAGTACGGCACATTACTCAATTGCTAGAGCACTATCAATAATGGGAATGGGTAAGAATGCATTTATTCCTGTTTCTGTTGATGAAAATGAAGTACTTATAATAGAAAATCTTGAAAAAGTTTATACTCAACAATTAAACGAAGGGAAACGAATAATGGCAGTAGTTGCAAATGCCTGCGCAACCTCTACTGGTCTTTTTGACAAATTGGAAGATGTTGCTGATTTTTGTGAGAAACATGCTCTCTGGTTTCATGTAGATGGAGCTCATGGAGCTGCTGCTTTGTTGTCTAAAAAAGACAAACATAATGTAAAAGGAATAGAACGTGCAGATTCATTAATATGGGATGCTCACAAAATGATGCGAGTTCCTGCGCTTTGCACCGCTGTTCTCTACAAAAACGTTATTTCTCAAATAAACGCCTTTCAGCAAAAAGGAAGTTATGTATTCCATGATGAAGATGTCATTGGAATGGACTCAATGCCCTATACGATTGAATGCACTAAATCTGCTCTAGGAATGAAGCTCTATTGGAGTTTTGCTTTAGAAGGAGAAAAAGCAATAGGGAACTTTATTCAAAATAGCTTCCAACAAGCAAGAGACTTATATCATTATTTAAACAATCATAAAGAGTTTTATTGTCCTTATGAACCAGAATCTAATATACTTTGTTTTCAATATCGCCCTGATTTACTGACAAACAAACAACAACTTGAGCTTCGCTATCAATTGATTAATACAGGTGATTTTTATATCACATCATGTGAAATTAAAGGAAAAAGATATCTAAGAACCGTATTAATGAATCCGTTAACCCAAAAAGAAGATTACATTTCATTGTCTATTGCTATCGAAACACAAGCGAAAATACTTCTTGAGACTTATAAATAAAGAGATTATAGTAATCCATTAAAAAAGTATAAAAATTTGGATCTATTATGCCACTTGTAAGAAGAACATAATTGTTTAATTTTGTATTCTTTAATAAATTTTATCATGATGGATCTTGTAATGCGTTTTGTAACGTTTCTTTCGGAAAAAGGATTAAACAATTTCTGGGCTCAATTTTTAGGCAGAGCATTAATTATTTTATTTCTCCTTACAATCAGTTATTTGATATACTGGTTTACTAGGAAAATTATTTTACAAATTTTTAGCAAACTCGCTAAAAAAACAAAATCTAGTTTTGATGATTTATTATTGAAGAATAAAACGGCTAAACGTATATCACATTTTTTACCGATTTTATTTTTATATGAATTTTTACCAGAAGTAATTTCAAACTACCCCGCAGGATCCTCTATATTAAAGAATATATTAGAAGCACTTACCATTGTAGCAGTAATTAATTTGATAATGGCTGTACTTAATACTTTGAAGGATTACATAAAACTATACCCCTCCTTTAAAGATAAGCCTATAGATAGCTACATTCAGGTATTTATGATTTTTCTGTGGTTCATAGGAATCATACTGATTTTATCTGTATTAACAGGAAAGGATATTGGCACATTTTTAACAACTCTTGGAGCTTTATCTGCTGTACTCCTTTTTGTATTTAAAGATACTATTCTTGGGTTTGTAGCTAGTGTTCAAATTACAGTAAATGATACTGTTCGAATTGGCGATTGGATTAGTATGCCAAATAATAATGCAGATGGAGATGTAATTTCCATTAGTCTTTCTTCGGCTCACATTCAAAACTTTGACAATACGATTACTTCGATACCCACTTATAAACTCATTTCAGATTCTTTTATTAATTGGCGTGGTATGAGTGAATCGCAAGGAAGAAGAATCAAGCGATCCCTATTAATAAAAATTGACAGTATTCACTTTATGGAGGATAAAGCTTTGAAGGATTTAGAAAAAATTGAACGTATTAAATCTTTTTTACAGTCTAGAAAAACTGAGATTGAATCTCATAACAAGAAAAAAAACATTGATAAGTCAATGCTAATTAATGGTAGAAACTTGACTAATTTAGGGCTATTTAGAAACTATGCAGAAGCATACTTGGAAGAACACCCAATGGTAAATTCAAATATGACTATTATGTGTCGACAGCTTTCCCCAACTTCTCAAGGTATTCCATTAGAAGTTTATGCTTTTTGTTCTGATAAAAATTGGAAAAATTACGAACATATATCAGCTGATATTTTTGATCATTTACTTGCTGCCACACAATATTTTGGTTTAGTATGTTTTGAATTGTCCCCTCAAACTCCTATTAATTAGATTTTTTAAATAAAAAAGACTGCCCATTAGAACAGTCTTTTAATAATCTAAATCATATTAACTAGTCAATTCCTTGTCCGTTTATATGAGGTGCTCCAGCTGCTATTAAGGCAATCTCAATTGGCAAGATAGAAGCATAAACTGCTTTCACCTTCGCTTTTATAGTAACAAGAATCTCTTTTGCAGTTTCATAACTTTTTCTATGAACTCCTGTAGGTCCATAACTATTTCTCATACCATTCATTGCATTAGAGAGATAGTTTTGCATGCCTGCAGGATTACGTTCTCCAATAGCACTTCTTGAGTTACTTCCATTAAGCATTTTTTCAATTGCATCAATAGCATTTTTTAAATCAACTAACTGACCCTCTATTTCACCAGGCGTTATATTTGATCGAGATAAAGCTATAGTCATGGCTTTATGTTTTCTTGTACTTGAATTCAGCAAGTCTTGAACACTATTAATCTCTCGTAACAATTCAACTAAAGAAACCCGGAAAGTATTGAAATCTTGATAACTAGTTCCTTTTAATACTCCCTCATAAATAGGGGTAACTTCAAAAGTGATAGGACCATCTAGTGGAGATACGATTCCATTTTTTTCTAGATGAAGTGAGGCAGAATAAGTTCCAGGAGTAGCCATCGTTCCTCCTCTTCTATAACTTCTCCTAGTATTTCCATCACTTGAAATTGCAAAAGGATTAAAATGGGATAAGTTCCAAGAAATTCGGTGACTTCCTTTTGATGCCTTCTGATATACTTTTTGAATAACGTTTCCATCAGTATCGTGAATGGTTAAAATAATCTGAGCTGATTTTTCAGAAGCTTCAGAATCTAGAGCATCCCATCCTGGAAAACGAATATTTGTATTTTTAAGCTTCTTTTCAGCTGTTTTTCTTAATTGCTTTTTGGTTTTATAATCCTCAGAAAGATGGTAAGTAAATACAGCCCCAAACTCAGGATTTTTAGCAAAATAATAATCTGCACCTGTATTCCCAACTTTACTTCGAGGAACAAACCACTTAGCAGGTCTTGGAGAAAATAGTTTTGCTTTTTTAGCTAAATTTTCTTCGGTAAAATCACGTAAGGCAGAATAATCATCTAACACGTAAAAGCCTCTTCCAAAAGAAGCAGCTACCAGGTCATTTTCTCGTTTTTGAATGGTTAAATCACGAAATGAAATTGTTGGAGTGCCTGGAAGTTTTTGCCAAGCCTCTCCACCATTTAGTGAGGTATAAATTCCATATTCAGTGGCTGCAAAAAGTAAATTCTTTTTAACAGGATCTTGTACCATTCTCCATACCAATGTTCGCTTTGGAATGTTGTTTGAAATGGATTTCCAAGTCATTCCTTTATCTGTACTTTTAAATAAAAATGGTCTAAAATCACCTTCTTTATGATTATCAAGTGCAACGTATACAGTGTTAGCATCAAATAAATCAGCTTTAATATCATTCACAAAAGAACGAGTAGGTACTCCTAGTTTTGTTACAGGAATTGAACGCCATGAATCC
>Ga0115561_1002174_pt1 | contig 13353 bp, 10 predicted proteins | sample COGITO_mtgs_1105_4_FD_87201 | JGI IMG/M metagenome (GOLD analysis project Ga0115561, IMG submission 87201) | Pelagic marine microbial communities from North Sea - COGITO_mtgs_110512 | ecosystem: Environmental > Aquatic > Marine > Epipelagic | place: Germany:Helgoland, sampling site Kabeltonne...
TCTGCCTCCTGCGGCATTCCAGCTTTGTCAATTTTCTCTTGCAACTCATCAAACTCGTTAGTCACATCATCCATATCGCCTAATTCTTTCTGAATCGCCTTCATCTGCTCATTGAGATAGTATTCGCGCTGCGACTTCTCCATCTGCTTTTTGACACGGCCACGTATTTTCTTTTCAACTCTAGACAACTCTAACTCGGCATCCATAAAGCCCATTAATAGCTCGGCACGCTCCGCTACTGAGGGCTCTGACAATACAGATTGCTTCTGCTTCACTTCTAAAGCTAAATGCGTAGCCACTGTATCGACAAATCGCGATGCAGAATCTATACCCGCCAGTGAACTGAGCACCTCCGCCGGCACTTTTTTACTCACTTTGACATACTGCTCAAATTGCGCTGTAAGAAGTGCCATCAATTCAGCGCCGGCTTTAGCTTCAACTAATTCTTCTTCACAAATTTCATAATTAACACGCAAAAAAGGACCTGCAGCTAACGGATCGCCGTCATCATCTGATACCGCATCATCCGAAACGTCCTCACCTTCGGCTACACCGAGAATTTTTGCACGGTGCCCACCTTCAACAAGTACTTTCACGGTGCCATCAGGCAATCGTAGTAATTGTAAAATTGTTGAAACAGTGCCTAATGAATACAAGCTTTCAATACCTGGGTCATCTGTATCAGGTTCGGTTTGTGCCACTAGTAATATTTGCTTATCTTCAGCCATTGCGGCCTCAAGCGATTGAATAGACTTTTCCCTACCCACAAACAAGGGAACAACCATTTGCGGATAAACAACAACATCTCTTAGTGGCAGGACGGGTAAAGATAAACTCATAGATGACCTCTATCTGGAAAGACAGGCTAAAGCGCTAAGGTTAACTAACTTGGCTATTGCCTACCTTAACATTAAACGGAATACGTGCCTTGTATAATGGGCACAGAAATAATCTGACGCGCATAAACAAAGCCATGAACTTTACTCAAACGCTACTATTGGAATATGGGGATGAAAAAGGCAATTGCAACTCATCGGTGCCGCAGTTAGTTCCGCCGCAGGCTGACGCTCAGCGTCTTGAGCCAGCTCGCTAAATAAGCGGCTTGTAGAGCCAATCTAACCGAAGGTAGTGCCCTAGAGACCGCCATAGAGATCTTACTAAGCCAGCCTAAGCTGCCAAAATAGCCTGCTACAACGAGCCTAAATCAGGCGTCGTCGGCTGCTGCTGTTTTGGGTTCGGTAGTTTGGCCATAAACGATAAGAGGCTCAGAATCGCCAGAAATGACCGAAGCATCGATGACCACTTTTGCCACATTTTCCTGCGATGGAATCTTATACATGGTGTCGAGTAAAACCGACTCCAAAATTGAACGCAACCCGCGCGCACCAGTCTTTCGCTTCATGGCTCTCAAAGCAATGGCTTGGAGTGCATCGCGCCTAAAATCAACCTCAACACCTTCCATTTCAAACAGCTTGCCATATTGCTTGGTTAGGGCATTTTTAGGCTCTGTTAATATTCGAACGAGAGCGTCCTGATCAAGCTCTTCCAACGTTGCTATAACCGGCAAGCGGCCCACAAACTCAGGGATCAAACCGTAGCGCACAAGATCCTCTGGTTCAAGATCATTGAGCGTTTCGCCAAAGTTTTTCGACTCGTCTTTACTCTTAACTTCTGCATTGAAGCCAATGCCACTCTTCTCGGAACGGTCTCGAATAACTTTGTCTAGGCCAGCAAAAGCGCCACCACAGATGAACAGAATATTGGATGTGTCGACCTGAAGAAACTCTTGCTGCGGATGTTTTCGCCCGCCCTGAGGAGGCACAGAGGCAACGGTTCCTTCAATTAGTTTTAACAGTGCCTGCTGCACGCCTTCACCAGACACATCGCGGGTGATGGAGGGGTTATCCGATTTGCGCGAAATCTTATCAATTTCATCAATGTAAACAATTCCTACCTGGGCCTTCTCGACATCATAATCGCATTTTTGCAGCAATTTTTGAATAATGTTTTCTACGTCTTCACCCACGTAACCAGCTTCTGTTAACGTAGTAGCATCGGCTATTGTGAAGGGCACATCGAGTAAACGAGCGAGCGTTTCGGCCAACAATGTCTTACCACTGCCTGTCGGGCCAACCAGCAAAATATTACTTTTGCCAAGTTCTACCTCATCGCGCCCAGGCTCGCTTTGGCGCAGACGCTTGTAGTGGTTATAAACCGCAACCGACAGCACTCTTTTAGCTTTGGCCTGGCCAATTACATACTCATCCAGCGTTTCGTTCAGTTCGGCTGGCGTAGGCAGTTTGTCACCTTTAAGATCTGAACCGCTCTCTTGAACCTCTTCACGAATGATATCGTTGCACAGGTCTACGCATTCGTCGCAAATAAACACCGAAGGCCCCGCAATAAGCTTGCGCACCTCATGCTGGCTTTTGCCGCAAAACGAGCAGTAAAGGAGCTTTCCGTTATCGCCTTCTTTGCTGTCATCACTCATTTACAATCAACTCCGCCAACTTATCTATAATCGCTAGTTACAACGATCTCTGATTTTTTCTGCACTGCTCTGCCCCCAACACTTGGAACCAGACAATCTACATAGTAACTCTGAGCTCACTTTATACGCAAAACAAATCTAAATTAAAAGACTTGAAATGCTAATAAAGCAACCCATGCTATTTCTCGTGGGTGGGCCTAGAGTCCAATACTTGATCAACCAACCCATAGGCTTGTGCCTGCTCAGCGTTCATGAAATTGTCACGCTCAGTGTCATTTTGAATCGTTTCAAGATCTTGCCCTGTGTGCTCAGCCATTAAGCGATTCAATTTCTCGCGAATAATGAGCATCTCTTTAGCTTGAATATCGATGTCTGTAGCTTGGCCCTGCGCCCCACCACTTGGCTGGTGAATCATCACGCGACTATTTGGCAGACAGTAACGCTTGCCTTTTGCTCCACCGCCCAACAAAAAAGCCCCCATACTGGCAGCCTGCCCTAGACAAATAGTACTTACATCGGGTTTGATGAATTTAATCGTATCGTAGATTGCCAATCCTGCCGTCACGGCACCGCCTGGCGAATTAATATACAAGCTAATATCTTTATCGGGATTCTCTGACTCTAAAAACAACAGTTGAGCGACGATCAGATTGGCCATGTTATCTTCGACTGGACCCACCGCAAAAATAACGCGTTCCTTAAGAAGCCTTGAATAAATGTCGAATGAGCGCTCGCCCCTTGCCGTTTGCTCGACTACCATCGGCACAAGACCCAAATTTTGGACGTTCATGGCGTCTTGAGAATAAAAAGTCAAAGTTTCTCTCCTAACATGTGGCCACGACTAGCATTATTGCTTTGGTCGTAGTTTGACTTCTGGGGTCGCTACCCCGCTCGTCAGAATTAAGCGCTAATACCTATTTGTCGTCGGCGCTCGAAAATCATAAGACGCATGATAACAATACGCTGTCAGCAGCTAATAGTTTAGTCTCAGGCTAAAAGTTTTGCGCGGACAAAGGGGCATTTTTCGCAATAATTGTCGCAAAGAAACGACGCGCTGAGAATGAGGTATGGAGGACGTTGCGCGCAGCGCGCGCAACAGGTGTTTCAATGTATTCAGCCTGGAGCAGAACTACCCGCAGCGATGACCGCGTCATAGCTAGCATTTTTATCTGTGACACCGGCAAGCTCCGCTATTTTTTCTACCACGAGCTTTTCAACAACGAGCAGATTAATTTGTTGTAGGCGTGACTCATCGGAGAGATACAAATTCCTCACCTCGTCCGGATCTTCATATGATGAGGCAATATCATCAATAAATTCAATGAGTTGCTCTCTAGATGGCTTGATTTCGTAACTGGTCACAATGTGATTTAAAATAACGCCCAAGCTAACACGCCTCTGCGCCTGATCTTGAAACATCTCGTCAGGTAACAATGAGCTATCGAAGCCTTGCGCATCGCCGCCAAACCGCTGAACTGCTTGCTCTCGCATCGCACCCACTTCCTGAGCGATCATAACTGCTGGGAGTTCCACTTCATTTGCTTCGCATAGCCCGTCCATCACCTGCTGCTTGAGATGATTATCAATGGCATCCTCGAGCTGATTTTTCATATTACCCTGAACTTTCTCGCGAAACTCTTGATAATCGCCATCGACCTCAAACGCTTTAAAAAATTCAGCATCTAGTTCGGGGAGTGTTTTCTCATTCACTGAGTTAACCGTGACAGCAAATTCAACCGCAGCGCCCGCTAATTCTTTAGCATGATAATCTTCAGGGAAGGACAGTTTTAAGGTTCGCTCATCCTTTGCTTCAGCGCCAATTAGTCCTGCTTCGAAGCCCTCAATCATTTGCCCGGACCCTAAAACCAAATCAGAACCTTGTGCCGTACCGCCTTCAAATGCTTCACCGTCGCGCGTGCCAAGATAATCAATATTAAGTTGATCCTTCTCCTGCGCAGCCCGCTCAACCAACTGCCACTCGCCGCGCTGATCACGCAGTTTTTCGATCATGGCATCGACATCACTTTCGCCGACTTCAGCCACAAACTTTTCAAGCTTAAGATTGGCCGGGTCCGCTAAATCGATTTCAGGAAACACTTCAAACGTGGCCACAATCTCTAGGTCGTGGCCGGCTTCGTTTTTAGTAAAATCTATGGCTGGAGTCCCCACAGGCGTCAATGACTCTTGGCTAACTGCCTGTTGAAATGATTGATTCGCAACCTCGCCAACCACTTCGTCTCTCAATGCTGCCCCAAAACGCTGCTGTACGACTTTACGCGGCACCTTACCTGGACGAAAACCGTCTAGACGGATCTTTTTAGCCGCATCGGCGAGGCGCTTTTGCACTTCAGTATCAATTTGCTCAGCGGGAATAGCCAGCGTAAGTTTGCGCTCTAGCCCTGACGTGGATTCAACAGAAACTTGCATTACCCTCTACCTCGGTATGGAATTTATAAATAAGCATAGATGACCCTGAGTTAGCCGATTGTTTTGGATCTAATGGTCTAACAACTCAAGTGCCAATAAATATGGTGCGGACGGAGAGACTCGAACTCTCACGGGTTGCCCCACTGGAACCTAAATCCAGCGCGTATACCAATTTCGCCACGTCCGCATACTTTCTTTCTAAAACTGCCCGCCCTCTGCCTAAATCCCGAGAGGCTCTATAACCGGCGAGACACTTTTCGTGCCACTCAACTTCTCCAGCACACCATGCCAAGAAGCGATATACGACTCGCCCGAAAACGGATGCGGATTTTCACACATGTAAGCATTCTTTATCAACCACTTAGCCACCTTCATTTGCAGATAAACGGGCAGAATCGCCAATACTTATCATTTGTTGGCCTTATTTGCTCAGTTTGGCGCCCAACGGCTGAGCCGCTAGCAAAAAATTCTGCCTTATACACCCTACCTTTAATTCACTGTCTCGCAATTAAGAGCACCACCTACACTCCTCAACAAATACACTCACAGTGACACTTTGACCCTAGCTTCAAACTTGCGCTGGCGCGTAATCTCTTGCATCCTCACTCTCAGCGTTACCTCACCCATCTAAAAATGCTCACGCAAAACCCTTTGAAGAACCATTCGATGGCAAAAATATCCATTCAAAAGAAACACTCCAAACCTGAGCAAGAGATTGAAGCGCTCGTAAGCAGCTTGCAGTCTGAGCTAGCCCAAGGCTACGGATGCCGCTGCAAGCGCAGCGGCAATGAGCTCGAAATTAAACGCAGCGGTGTCACCGGCACACTGCGACTCTACGAGCGGCAGATTGATGTGGACATCGTACTTGGAGCCCTAATGGCCATGCTCGCCCCTAAGATAGAGTCATTCATCAAAACTAAACTCGACGAACACCTCGACTAAACCTCTCTGCAGCAACTAGTTGGTGAGGCAGGCCGGATCAAATACATACTCACCTCGCAACCAAGCAACTATTTCTTGTGCCAAGGGAGAATCAATAGCCACGTAGCTTTCAATCAGTGCTGCACATTCTTGCTCAGTGAAATTTTCCAACCCTTTGGTTTGAAAGTGCGGCGCATCCCTCACTAAATTCTCGCTAAGCGCCGGGCATTGACGCGACAAAAAATCACACCAATTTGCATCAAGGGATGCACCGTCAACATTGGCCTGCTCAACATTAGCTTGGGCCGTATCTAGCGCGTCAACATTTTCATCCAGTTCAGAACGAGCAGCATCGGTGTAAACAGCGGGTAGAGTTGACAGCGGCAACAAAGACAAGTGCGCTTGATTCATGCCGTTTGCAAAATGATGTGCGGTGTAATCTTGTAACCAAGACGCGCGCCCAGCAAACGGCAAGAGATGCAAAAATTGACTCATTTTTTCGCCATCATTCACTGGGTAGTTATCCCACAGAGACGGCTTGCGCCGAAACTTAGAGGCTATAAAATCAAGGTTATCCTGATTAAAACTAGCGCTACACACCCTTTCTCCTGTCCAAAAAATATTTAGCGAAGCGTCGAGACCACATCCAAGATCGGCCCAATAGTTTTCGGGCCTTGGCCCAAATATTTTTTCCAACACGGGGTCTGTGGTGTAGTAAGAAGGACAAACAATAATATTTTTTACTTCGCAGCGCTCGCTGAGATAATCAATAATATGTAACTGATTGCGCGCCATTGATTTACCGCTCTCACGCATATCATCAAACAAAATGCATAATGTCTCGCAACCAATCAGGCGAATCTGCTCAATCTTACTGGCCAAAAATGCACGATCTTTTGCACCTGTAATTCCACCCAAACCCAGCGGCGAGAACCCCACACCAAAGCCGACCGACTCTGCTCGACATGTTGCACAAAGCGTTTGAAGCTGCTGCAACTCATAATCAGACCATGCAACCTGCCAATCGCGACGCAGCTTATTGTCACTTTGTGGCGCGTAGATGTAATTGCCGTAACCGAGATTGGCAAACTCAGGTATGACAGCAGCCCGATCTCGCGCAGACCAGGCCCGACCATAAAAGCCCTCTATTACACCAAGCCTTTGATTTTTTGTTACTTCCATCTTTACCTTACGTGTTTTCGTTAGCGAGTCGCACCCGCATCTCTCGAAGTACTCAGCGGAAAGCGTGATAAAAAGCCCACCCAACTATAAACAGCGCCCATCAATATAAAATATTTGTACGTTTATTGGACAATTCCTGAAAAGCGGCTTTAATCAATAGTAAGGATGTTACTTTCCCCAGTATCATCTGGAGACGAAAGTCTCATATGTTCCACTCCTATGGTCTTTAGCCCCGCGAGTTTCTCAAGGGGCTATTTTTTTTACCTGCAACATTATGCGCTACACGCCAGAATTATGCAGTTTCCAAGGCTGATCTTTTATAATAAACCCGCTGTCGCTTCAATTAACAGCGCAGCCAAAATGTGATCTAACCGCCAAAATTTTGTCCCCGACGATGGATAACCGCAAAGCGTTGTGGCACGCAGGCGGATCAACAGCTCAATGATTCAATGATTCAATGATTCAATGACTATTAACGGGCGGATTCAAGAAAAATACTGGTGCGAAAGGATCGCAATGAAGAGAGTTGTTTATTGAGTGTCGCTTATAACGTGTGTGTAGGTCGGTCAGACTCAAGAATGCCTGCAAGATAATTCTCGATTTTTTTAGTGGCTGTGTCATCTTGCGCACTAAATTGAACACCGATACCGGCCGCGCGATTAGATTGCGCGCCCTTTGGAGTGACCCAAACAACGTGGCCAGCTACTGGGATTTTTGCAGCCTCATCCATAAGGTTAAGCAGCATGAACACTTCATCCCCAATGACATATTGTTTGTTGGTGGGAATAAATAAACCGCCGTTTTCTAAAAAGGGCATAAACGCCGCATACAGCACGGCTTTATCCTTAATAGTTAAAGATAAAATGCCGCTCTTGGCATTGTTTTGTAGTGAATCACCCATCTTACTCGCCACAGACAATTAATTTCCCACCTTATAAAACGGCTTATTACGAACTAGCTAAACGTGAGCGCTCTAGGGCACCCCATGCAGTACGCCACCTCGATAGGGCATCACCACAATGGGAAGGCTACTTTAAGATATTGAAATCTTCTTCAAATATAGCTGTTTGTCACCAATCCGCCAGCTACAAATATAACCATCACCCTCAAAAAACAAGCTATTCGCCTTTTAACCGGTTGACTCGTGTGATATTCGACGGAAGTTAAGCACAAATGACTCAATAAATAGCTTTTTATTCGGGTTGCTGCGCAAACTCGTTCGAGTACGCATTACCAGCGACTGCATCGCTAGTGCGTGCCGCAGCGGCGTGCCCAAAAGTGGCTCTGACTGGCTTGGACAAACAGGACTGCCCTGCGCCAAACCCTCCTGCAACAATGGCGCATCAAGCACTCCTCCGGCAGATAGTCCCTCGTTGATAGCCGAATCATGGATGCGGTAAACCAGAGCGTCGAGAAACAACTCAAAGTTTACCGATTCAAGGCTCGCCGTGAGCGCACTGACGCTTTGCGAACCACTCAAAATAGCCTCCACCATCGTCTCAAGAGAGGCTCCCTCTGTGTTTTGGCCAAGCACTTCTGCCGCCTTCTCAGGAAAACCTCGACTCAGCCTGATTGCTTCGTCGACTTGGCCTCCAGCGTAAGCTGAAGCCAACCAGTCACGAAGCTCTTCGTTAGTAGGCATGCTTAAGTTTATTTTTAAGCAACGCGAGTTAATGGTTGGAAGTAATTGACGAGCTGAATTAGCCATCAAGATAAAATAAGTGTCTGAGGGCGGCTCCTCTAGCAGCTTTAACAGCGCGTTAGAGGAATTATCGTTAAGGCCATCAGCTGGCCAAATACAGCAAACCTTACTCCCCTGCATCTGCGCTGTTTGCTGCAGCTTCGCTTGAATTTCTCTTACCGAATCAATAGGAATACTTTTCTTACCATCAGGAATAGTTAATTCATAGTGATCTGGGTGGGTCTGCGCCTGCACAAGTAAGCATGACTGGCACTTTCCACAATAACGTTTAGCAATAATGTCATCGCCTTGAGCATGCTCTGCCGAATCGATTGGCTTATCGCTTACAGCGGCCTGGCATAACAAGCTTGAAGCCAGCTCGCTGGTAAAGCGCCGCTTACCGCTATGATTTTGCCCGCAAATCATGATTGCCGGATGCAAGGCTCCGGCATGATAGACCGCTAATAACTCGTTGATCGAGCTAACGTGCCACGGCAGCAAGCCCTCTAGTAATTCGCTCATAAATCAGCAGTGTCAAGCAAGGTATGGAGCGCGAGACCAATATCTTGTTGGACTTCAGCAATAGTCTGCCCCGCATCAATATGCGCATATCGCGCGGGACTTTCTGCAATACGATGAAGATAAGCTGAACGTACGCGCTCAAAAAATAATGTCGGCTCTTTTTCAAATCTATCTAGCTGACCTCGCTGAGTGATTCTTGCCAAGCCAGTTTCCAAGGGCACGTCGAGAAAAACGGTTAAATCAGGACGCATGGAGCCTTGCACGAACTGCTCCAGCAATTCTACTTTCGCCACACCCAAATCACGGCCTGCGCCCTGATACGCATAGGTAGCATCAGTAAAACGATCGCTAATGACCCATTCGCCTCGCGCCAATGCCGGTTTAATCACTTGCTCAATATGCTGCGCTCGGGCCGCAAAAACCAATAGTAATTCGGCTAACGGCACTATAGGCTCGCTATGCTCTGCCAACAATATCTCACGAATTTTCTCTGCCACAGGTGTACCGCCAGGCTCTCGCGTCACACAAAAAGGGATATTCTTTTGTGCAAGGTACTGACAAATAAAATCAAGGTTTGTTGATTTACCAGCACCTTCGGTGCCTTCAACAGTAATGAACTTTGCGATAAATAAATCCTCTTGCCTGAAAAAAAGACTGCGCCGGCACGCTAATCGCGCCGGCCTACCCCGGCCCTACTTTCGGCGCTGATTGGTAGTTCGACCTTCGGTTTAAGATTTGATACTGCTGGACTGCACGCTGATGCTCTTCATAAGTTGCCGAAAACTGATGGCGGCCATCGCCTTTTGCAACAAAGTAAAGCGCATCACCTGCTGCAGGATGCAAAGCCGCGCGAATGGCTTCGCGCCCAGGCAAAGCTATTGGCGTAGGCGGAAGCCCGTGGCGCGTATAAGTATTGTAAAGCGTATCGCGCCTGAGGTGCGCCCTAGTTAAATTACCTTTAAAGTCGCTGCCCAAGCCATAAATAACGCTCGGATCAGTTTGCAACCGCATTCGTTTTTGCAGGCGACGAACAAACACCCCCGCAATAACCTCTCGCTCTTCGATGGCCCCCGTTTCTTTTTCGATTAACGAAGCCATAATTAAGGCCTCATAGGGGCCCGCATACGGCAAGTCCGCTTGACGAAGTTCCCATTCAGCCTGCAAGACTTCAACCATGTTTTGGTGCGCTCGGCGAAAAATATCAATCGTCGCGCCTACGTTCACAACATGATAAGTATCAGGGAAGAACCAACCTTCTAATGCATCATTACCACTCATCATATCGCGCGCTGCATCAGACAGAACATCACGTAATTGAACCTGTATCAACGCAACATTAGCGGGCTCCTGTAAGCCTCCAGAGCTAACCGATTGCTGAACTAGAGCACTATAGGCCTCTACTACCGTAAAGCCCTCTACAATCGTTACCGGATACTGTACTGACACGCCCGAAGCCAGCAATGCAAACAACTGGGCGCGTGATGGAGAATCAGGTAAGCGGTACTCACCGGCCTTGAGCACTAAATTGGGCTCGTAATAACGTATCGCTAATTTAATTAGAGGCCGACTTTCCAGCACGCCCCTACCAACCAGTTGCCCAATTACTTGATTAAGACTCGAGCCTGGGCTGATTAAAAAAGTCTCGCCGGAATCAATGATCAAATTTTCAGTATGCCAAAATGAGTGCAGAGCCTTGCTGGCACCCAAATAAAAAATCAAGGCTAATAACAGCGCTGCAAACATTACATTAAAAAATTTTATCAAAATAATTATTGTTCCAATAAAACGATTTTCAGCTCGTTAAACCATTATTCATATATTTTGGTATGATCGGAGCACTGCCTCTTGTACCGCTACCAACTGCTTACTGCCAGTAAAAAGCACTTGTTCGCCCGATAATTTTTTGCATGAATGAATTGATCGAACACCCAGAATAGAATTGCAAAGAAAGCCGGCATCGCTTCCAAGCAACCGCTGCAAGGAAATATCTTCTTCAAAGCAAGTAAAACCTAGTGTCGGAAAAATATCACGTAATAAAAAGTTACGCATTACACCCTCAACGCCACAGTCATCAAGCGCAGGGGTAATGAATTTATCTTTTTCGAGAATAAAAATATTAGAACTGACCGACTCCACAACTTTACCACTTTGACTAAGCAACAAGCCCTCGTCACAATCGCTTGATTCTTGTTCGATTTTTGCGAGAACTTGCTCGAGTCTGTTACAGTGCTTAATCTTTGCCAGCTTCGGCTGCCGGCCAAGACGCGTTTCGCACTCTATCATTGAAACCGATGTTGGGGCTGCTAAGCTAGTCTCTACGGCCATGATAAATCTGCGCTGCTCAGCGCCCCGAGTGGAATAACCAGCGTTATTCGCACCTCGACTAACCACAAGTTTCAGTCTGAAGAAGCCATCGCTTGCAGGCAACCTGCTCAAAAATACATCAAGCTCACGGTGCAACACTTCATCAGGAAGATCCATTTTCAACACTGACAGCCCTGATTTTAAGCGAGCCACATGGTAATCCAAAAGATGCACACGACGTTGTTTAACCAACATGGTTTCAAAAACGCCATCGCCGAACATATTCAAGCGGTCAAAAGCAGTAATCGAATCTGTAGCAAACGCCTTATCGCTACTGGGCACAAAGGCACCGTTGAGCATCACTTGCATAGTTTTTTAACAACTCAAAATTTTATTATATAGCGCGAAAAATAACGGTACCGTTAGTGCCGCCAAACCCAAATGAATTCGACATAGCGCAGGCTATCTTTTTTTGCTGAGCGACATGTGGGACCAAATTAAAATCGCATGCATCATCAGGATCATCAAGGTTGATGGTAGGCGGCGCAACGCCATCCCGAATCGCTAAAATTGAAAAAATAGCTTCAACAGCACCGGCTGCCCCAAGCAAATGACCTGTCATCGATTTAGTCGAGCTTACTGCTACATCGGCACCACCATTCTTCAACACTGTTTTTAATGCGAGGCATTCTGCTACATCGCCTGCCAATGTAGATGTTCCATGAGCGTTAATATAATCGATACTCGAGGCGTCAATTTTTGCATCAGCAATTGCATTGCGCATTGATGCAGCAGCACCGGCACCATCGGGTGGGGGTGATGTCATGTGATATGCATCACCGCTCATGCCTACCCCAATAAGCTCTGCATAAATTTGCGCGCCACGCGCCTTGGCAAATTCATATTCCTCTAAAACTAAAACGCCTGCTCCGTCACTCAAGACAAACCCGTCGCGGTCCTTATCCCAAGGCCGGCTAGCTACCGTAGGGTCATCATTACGTGTAGACAATGCGCGAGCCGCAGCAAAGCCACCTAGGCCCACTGGCGTAGTCGCCATCTCGGAACCTCCCGCAATCATCGCATCGGCATCACCAGCCTGAATTAGGCGCGCGGCCATTGCAATGTTGTGAGTACCGGTAGTGCACGCAGTTACCACTGCCAAGTTTGGACCTTGGAATCCGTATTTCACCGATAGATCACCGGCAATCATATTGACAATAGAACCCGGTACAAAAAACGGGGATACCCTTCTTGGGCCTTTGTTTTGTAAAACGTCGTAAGTATTTTCTATCGCTCCAATACCACCGATCCCCGACCCGATGGCCGCACCGACTCTTGCAGCATTTTGCTCAGTTACCTCCAAGCCCGAATCTTCAATGGCCTCTATGCCAGCATACATACCGTATTGGATAAACATATCCATCTTACGCGCTTCTTTTGCGCTAAGCCGGGACGTCACATCAAAATCTTTCACTCCGCCACCAAAGCGTGTGGAATAGGCAGAAACATCAAAGTGAGTAATAGGCGCTATGCCACTTTTACCGGACACAACTGCACTCCAACTATCGTTGACGGAATTACCCACCGGACTGACCATCCCTAATCCGGTCACAACAACTCTTCTAGCTGCCACAAAAAAACTCCTGCGCAATTAATAAAACTAAAAAAGCCGCGTCTGAAATACAGCAGCGGCTTTTCTATAATTATATACCAAAACGAATATCGCTCATTTCACTTAGGCGACAAACCATGCGGGCTGCTGATGCGATGATTGATCTCGTCCAACTACCGCGCGCCCCCAAAAGCTCACCTTCCAACAAACAGA
>Ga0115561_1002209_pt1 | contig 13206 bp, 10 predicted proteins | sample COGITO_mtgs_1105_4_FD_87201 | JGI IMG/M metagenome (GOLD analysis project Ga0115561, IMG submission 87201) | Pelagic marine microbial communities from North Sea - COGITO_mtgs_110512 | ecosystem: Environmental > Aquatic > Marine > Epipelagic | place: Germany:Helgoland, sampling site Kabeltonne...
CTGAGGGTTAGCTTGGACATTCGAACCATGTTAACTAAAGTGGCGAAGACCTGGGAGTGCAAGCGAACTGCTAATTTTCAAAACTTAACTATCGGTTACTCAGTTAGCTTTAGATCGCAGATTTGAGCCCGATGATTCTCCCCTATTAGAGAATTATCTGAATACTACGGTGGTTGCTGGATACGTTGAAATGCATTCACGCTAAACGTAAGAAAGTTTAGTCGCCGCACAGGCAGTACAAGAACTAACAGTGCCGGTCAACAGGACGCCGCAAGTTGCGCTTCTGCTGACGGCGCTAGCTACTTCAAACTATTTAATATCAATCCCCATTTTTTGTGCCCGCTTGCGCCACTGCTTTCTGGCGAAGGCCTGCAGATCATCGGTGGCATCACCTTCGTCAACAATTTCTAAACCCGTCAACGTTTCGAAAATATCCTCAAGCGTAATAACGCCTTTGACAACGCCATATTCATCGACAACATACATTATTTGAGCATGTTTTTTTACAAATAGCTCAAACGCCGTTAGTAATGATAACTTATTAGGAATCGCAAAAATTTCCCGCTTGTAATTGGACAGCAAATTACTGCCGTTTCCCCTAGCCTGTGCTGTTAATAAATCACTGCGCAGGACAAAACCAGAAATATGGTCTGAATTGTTGCTGTAAAGAGGGATTCGGGAAAAACGCTTATCATCGTATTTGTTAAAAAACAGCTCAACCGTGTTTTTTTCGGGTAGAGAAAACATAACAGTACTGGGTGTCATTACAGCTTCCACATACACTTCTCTTAATTTGAAGAGATTCTGCAGGATATGCGTCTCTGACACAGATAACTGCCCCTCCTTTTTTCCAAGGTCTGCCATGGCTGCAAACTCTTCCCGGCTGAAGCCTTCAAGAGTTGGGTGCATAGTGATTTTTGTGGTGATATTTTTGGACAGCCACACAAGAGGATATAGAACGATAATTAAATACTTCAATGCATAAGCTGTGGGAAGAGCCAACTGTCGCCAGTAAAAACTGCCCAATGTTTTTGGAATTATTTCTGAAAAAATTAAGATCAATAAAGTCAAGACAGCAGAAACAACGCCAAGGTATTGGTTACCGAAAACGTATGCTGCTTGTGCGCCTACACCAGCTGCACCCACAGTATGAGCAATGGTATTGAGTGAAAGGATAGCTGCCAGCGGTTTATCAACATCGCTCTTCAGTTGCCGCAATAGTTTAGCGCCCCGCTTGCCTTGCTGATCTTGCAAGCTAATGTAGGCCACAGTAACGCTTAACAAAACGGCCTCAGCAATAGAGCAGAGAAAGGAGAACCCCAAAGCTACTACAAGGTAGATAAATAGTGCAGTCACGCTGATCTCTTCGAGTATAAAGTCAGTCTAGGATAGCGATTTTGTTACTGGCTTGCTATCAAAACAGGCTTTCTTTTGGCGTTATGCAGTGTGCCCGAATAACGATCTTTGATTCGGCTGTTATTATTGCCCGCTGTACTTTTCGTAAAGTAGGCGTGTATCAACCTGTAAATAGAAAAGAGCAATAAAAGCTAACGGGGCCAGGGCGGGCATTTCACTTGCTGGTTCGTTTTTATCACCGCTCTCTCCACAGTTTTTGAGCTGACGCGCAAATGCGTGCTCTCCCCTTTAGCGCATAGTGCGATAGCGATAAGCTTGCGCTATCAGATCAGGAGATTGTCGCCTATTTAGGTAGGACGAAATAACGATGCTTATGCAGAGTATAGCTAGCATTAACACCCCTTCCCTCCCCAATCTGCGAAGGACTACCGGCCGCTGTTAATAAGCAATCGCGGTAGATATCTCCTTTTTTTATTGGAAAAAGCCTCAAAACGGTGCGTGAAACGGTGTACACAAAACTATCTTTTAACTATACTCCCTGCTCCATTTTTAATGGAAGTTCTCAGGGCGGGGTGAAAGTCCCCACCGGCGGTAATCGTGCTGAATAATAGTAATCACGTAGCCCGCGGGCGCTTTTTTGACTCCTCATGAGTTTAAGAAGAACAGCAGATCTGGTGTGATTCCGGAGCCGACAGTTAAAGTCTGGTTATGAGAATGAGGTTAACCCACAGTCCCTCTAAGGGGTAGGTCATTGTACCTGCTGCCTACCCGACTGTTTTGCCTTGCCGCCCTGAACCAAATTATTAACAGGGTAATAATCAAGGCATAGCTATGACAGACTCAACACCTAACACTCAGTTTCGTATCGCTTTTATTCAGAGCTGCTGGCACCGTGATATCGTTGATCAGTGCCGTGATTCATTCCTTAAGGAAATCGCCAAGCTCACCGAGAGCACCGTTGATTGTGTTGAGCTGCCGGGTGCTTTTGAAATCCCTCTTCACGCCAAACTATTAGCAGAAACCGGTAAGTACGATGCGATCGTTGCCGCTGGTCTAGTGACTGATAGCGGTATCTACCGACATGATTTTGTGGCTCATGCAGTGATTGACGGTTTGATGCAAGTGCAACTCGAGACCCGCAAGCCCGTTTTCTCTGCTGTATTAACGCCTCACAAATTTCATAATTATGATGAACATACAAATTTCTTCACCGAACATTTTGTTGTGAAAGGCAAAGAAGCCGCAGTTGCCTGTGCTGCGACGCTGGAGAGCTTGAACAAGTTATCGCTATCATAAGAGGTTCTTTTCACAGACAGCCGCAAAGTTATTGCTCACAAACGCCAGTGCTCAATTGCAACTTTCCTCACTCATAAAAAAGACGGCTAGAAGTTCGCCTCCGCTGTAAATGTTCATAAGCCATTTCTATCCATTTGAGTGCGGCTGGCATTAATATCCCTCCATAATCTGCTAGAGACTGTTAGCCGCCGGCAACAGGATGTCGCGGCAAAGGCCCATAAGCGATAGCAGTAGATGACTAATTACTCTCGGCTCGTCAGTCTGAAGTCGATTTAGGGTCTAACAGAGCCGGCATTTATGTGATCGACCTTCTCTAGTTGTGCATTGCAATCTGGGCTCTAAATCATGTTCAGAACCATCGTGCGTGCTATGATTTATCGGCTAATTTCTAGTGTTGCAAAGTACTTTGTTGTACAAAAATCTCATTGATTCGCCGTGTTTTCCCAAGCAGGAATCATCAGGCCAACGAATAGGCATAATTTCTATGGTAGCTGAACACAATCAAATGCATGGCTTTTGGTCTTCACCGGTGTCCGCGGCAATGGTGGCTGAACAGGGCAAGCGTATTCGCGAACTATCTTGCGTTGAACATGCTGACGCTGGTTTTTCGCTAGCGTGGGTAGAGGCGCGGCCAGAGTTGCAAGGGCGCTGCATTATTATGAGACGAAACGCCGCTGGAGAGGTGCAGGAGCTCTTAAACGAAGAAGGTTTGAGTGCCCGCTCTCTGGTGAATAGTTATGGTGGTGGGGCTTTATTGCTGACCCCTGATGCAGTCTTCTTTGTTAACCACGAGCCTTCGACGAGCAACCAAGACCAGCGTATTTTTCGCCTGCCTATTGATCACCGGCAAAATGTTTGCGGCCCAGCAGAGCCTATCACTAAGATTGACGCCTGTAGCTACGGTAACCTAAGTTTTGACCCACGCCATCAGCGGGTGGTTTGTGTGCGTGAACAGTATTTGGCCGAGGGGGAGAGCGAACAAGCGGTTGTGGCTATACACCTATCGGAGAGCCGACAGGGGCAGGTGGACATATTGGCTGAAGGCTACGATTTTTTTAGCGCCCCAGAGCTTGATCCGGACAGTTGCCAGTTGGCATGCGTCGCTTGGAATCAACCAAATATGCCTTGGGACAATACCGAGCTTTTGTTAGTGACATTGAATGAGCAAGGTCATGCAGACTCGAGGCGGGTGATTAATGAATCTTTTAAAGAGCCGGCTAATCACGGCGAATCTATTCAGCAGCCACGCTGGGATCGGCGGGGGCGATTACATTTTGTGTCGGATAGGGATAATTGGTGGAAAATTTATCGGTATGATCCGTTAAATAATGAGATCCTTCGGTGTTTTCCTGCAGACAGTATAGCCTTCGAGCGTGCTGAATTTGGTCTTCCTCCCTGGGAACTCGGGGTATCGACGTTTGGTTTTAGTGCTACCAATACCTTGTTTGGGTTGTGCGTAATTGATGGCCGCTGGCAACTGGCAAGCCTTGAAGATGTGCCAAGCGCTGATCTAAAAAATGGTAAGAGTGGCATGCAGTTGCAACGATTAAGGCTCAACAACACAGAAGCAGATGTGTTATCCCATCTTCACGTTGGGGACTCAGAGCTAGCGCTTATCGCAGCGGGAGTGGGGGAATCGGCCAGAGTTGCGTTGGTCAGAGACACTCAATTGATAGAGGTTGCCGATACGTCCGATTCTCAATTAAGCGACACAAAAATTGATGTGAGCGAGCCGCTTTCGATTCGTTTCCCCACTGGGGATAGTGGCAAAGAGTCATTTGCTTTTTTCTATCCTCCAACCGCCACTTCCCTTGATCATGAGGGAATACGTGCGAATGGATTGCCTCCACTAATTATCAAAACCCATGGCGGGCCAACCTCTGCCAGTTATCCGCAACTTGACTGGAGTATCCAATTTTTTACCAGTCGCGGTTTTGCCGTAGCGGATGTGAATTATCGAGGCAGTACAGGTTATGGGCGAGATTATCGTCATGCGCTTTACGGTGAATGGGGGGTCTATGATCTGGCTGATTGTGTTGCTTGCATCGATTATCTGAGTGAGCAGGGCCAGATAAATCCTGAGCGAGTGTTTGCGCGGGGGCAAAGCGCAGGCGGTTATCTCACATTGATGCTGGCTTGCTACACCGACCGCTTGCGTGCTGGGGCAAGTACCGCTGGTATTAGCGATTTGTCGTTGTTGCACGCTCATACTCATCGTTTTGAAAAAGAGTACATGCACAAATTGTTGGATTGTACGCCGGCTGATGACGAGCGCGATGTTTATCGACAGCGCTCGCCATTATACGCAAAGGCTCCCAGCACACCGCTATTATTCGTTCAGGGCAGTGCCGATAAAGTGGTGCCTCCTGACCAGACGGACGCCATTTTGTGCCGACTAAAAGACGAAGGAGTGGATGCGGAGTTATTGTTGTTTGAAGGTGAACAGCATGGCCTGCGTCGAAGTGAAAATATAGAGCAGGCCTTGTTGGCAGAGCTGACATTTTTTCAGCGCTATTTATGAGTGGCGTATGGACCACCACGCCGGGGCAGCGCTGATTGATGTGACAGCCTGACTTTCAACGCTAGTCGATATTGCAGCTATGGAACGGCGCCTCATTGTAGACGTATGCCAGTTGCATAGCATCCAGCATGCTCCACAATATATCGAGCTTCATTTGCAGAATACCCAATGCATGCTCTTGTGCTTCGCGGGTTTGGAAGTGATCCAGCGTGATTTGCAATCCGTGTTCAACATCACGGCGCGCTTCACTGAGGCGAGTACGAAAATAACGGTAGCCCTCAGCTTCAATCCAGGGGTAATGCTCAGGCCAGCTGTCGAGTCTTTTTTGATGAATAATTGGTGCAAATAATTCGGTCAAAGACGAACAGGCGGCTTCCTGCCAGCTCGCTTTGCGGGCAAAGTTAACATAAGCATCTACCGCGAAACGGACGCCGGGTAATACGTGTTGAAAACTAGTGATCTCACTGCGCTGCAGCCCAACGGCTTCGCCGAGGCGCAGCCAGGCCTCAATCCCGCCACTGTCTTGCTCGCTAGTGCCGTCGTGGTCCAATATACGCTGTACCCATAGCCTGCGCACGGTAGGCTCGGTACAGTTCGCAAGGATGTTAGCGTCCTTGATCGGGATATTGACCTGGTAGTAGTACCGATTGGCGACCCAGCCTTGTATTTGCTGCTGGTTGCATTGGCCGCTGTTCATTGCTACATGCAGAGGATGATGAATATGATACAAGGCTTCTTTGGCCCGCAAGCCTCGTTCGAATTCTTCTCTTGACCATGGTTTTGACATGTTCTAATTCCTGTGACTAAAATATCTTTTTCATCATTCGGCGACTAAGGTTATCGCTGAGAAATCCCAAGTGCAGAAGCCTTCATGAGCTCAGCTGTTTGGCCGTTTTGGGGTTGCGGAACAATAGTGGCTGCTCCGTTGTTTCGCTCAAAGCTTCCGCAATGGCCTCTCCAATTATGCCATGCTCTGGTGAGAGGGAGCAGACCGGATCAGTTGCGTTAATGTCGCCGGTCAGCAGATAAGCCTGACAGCGACAGCCTCCAAGGTCCTGGTCTTTTTCAGGGCAAGACCGGCAGGGTTCCTGCATCCAGTCTGTGCCACGAAAGGTGTTGAAAAGTGGCGATTCACGCCAGATCCAATCCAGCCCGTGATCACGGACGTTGGGGAAATCCAGCCCCGGTAATTCCATTGCGCTTTGACAGGGCAATACTGTGCCATCAGGAGTAACAGTTATAAAAGTAGTCCCCCAGCCATTGCAACAGGCCTTGGGTCTTTCTTCGAAATAATCAGGTACCACAAAGATGACTTCCATGGGGCCTTTGTGCTGCTGCCGAAAAGCGTTAGTTGCGGCTTCAGCATCCAGCACCTGTTGCCGTGATGGCATCAAACTGTTGCGGTTCTTGAGTGCCCAGCCATAGTACTGAGTGTTAGCCAGCTCAACAAAGTCTGCACCAATATCATTGGCAAGTTCTAGCATGGCGGCAGTTTGGTGGATATTCTGACGATGCAGAACAAAATTCAGCACCATAGGAAACCCCAGTTTTTTAACTTCACGGGCCATGGCGACTTTGTGCTGGAAGCTTTTACTGCCGCCAAAATAGTCGTTGGTTTGCTCGTCGCTGCCCTGAAAGCTGACCTGGATGTGATCGAGTCCAGCTTCTTTAAGACCCGCCAATCGTTTGCTATCGGCACCAACGGTCGATGTAATGAGATTGCTATAAAAGCCAAGGCCGCGCGCCTCAGCGACGATTTCTTCCAAATCCTGGCGTACCAAGGGCTCTCCACCTGATAAGCCCAACTGTACCGCGCCAAGTTTTCGGCCGGCCTTGAGAACGTCTTTCCATTGCTGCGTGGATAATTCCCGGGAGCGCGATTCGTGGTAGTTGACTGGATTTGAACAATAACTGCATTGCAGGGGGCAGGCATAACTTAGTTCGGCCAACAGCCATAACGGGATATTAGCTTTATTATCACTGGTGCTGGTAATTGCGTCTGCCATAGAAAATTGCGGGGCCTAGGGCCGCTCCTGATCTGTTGAGCTAGTGAATGTTAGCCAGCCTTCCTGCTGAACTTCCCTAAAAAACGACATGACGTCGTCTGCCAATCCCTCCGCATCGGGAAAGCTCTGTTGCAGATTTTCGAGCACTGCACCTATGGTGGTCGGCTGCTGGCATCGTTTAAGAATTTCACCTGCACTGGGGTTTAGCTGAATCATTCCCTCGGGATATAGCAGGACGTGGCATTGCTGCGCCTCTTCCCATTGAAAGCGAAACTTCGTCGATAATTGTAAGGAGGTGCTTTTTTCCATAATGTTTGATCTGCTCGTCTGCCGACTTTATTGATTAAAGCTCGATGTCCATGCCATCAAAAGCGACTTCAATGCCTTCCTGATCCAATTTAGCGCGTTCGGACGAGTCCTCAACTAATATGGGGTTGGTATTGTTTATGTGAATTAAAACTTTTCGCGGTTTCTGCATGTCGCGCAGTAAACTAATCATCCCGGCGTCACCTGACTGCGGCAGGTGCCCCATGTCAGCAGCAAGTTTGGTACCCACGCCGGAAAATGCCATTTCATCTTCTCGCCAGAATGTGCCGTCTACCAACAGACAATCAGCCTCTTCCATCAGCGCAATAATATGAGGCTCAGGGTCACCGAGTCCGGGGGCATAAAACAATGTTTTGCCGCTTACTTCGTCCTCGATGCACATTGCAATGGTATCGCCAACATGAGAGTCATGGCGATGAGGAGAATAAGGCGGCGCTTTACTCTTGATAGGCACCGCGTGGAAGCGCAGTTTGTCGATGCCCGGGATACTAAAACTGCCCGCTTCACTGTAGTCGTCTTTGTTAAGCTGAATAGGGTGATGATTGAGACCGCCGTTCCAGTGCTTTAGCATTTCGAATAGAGGGAAGCCCGTGCTCAAGTCCTCCATTACCATGTCTGAGCAATAGACATTATGAGGACAACCCTCGCGCAGCATTAGCATGCCGGTGGTGTGGTCGATTTGGCTGTCCATCAATATGATGGCTGTAATGCCGGTATCTCGCAGATTGCGCGCTGGCTGTAACGGAGGAAATGCGGCTAGCTGCGCACGGATATCCGGCGACGTATTGAACAGCACCCAGTTTTCTCCATCGCTGCTTATGGCAATAGAGCTTTGCGTACGTGCCTGGGCGCTAATCGAACCGTTTCGAAGACCAGCACAATTTGCACAGTTGCAATTCCACTGTGGAAAACCGCCACCAGCGGCAGAACCAAGAACATGTATATACATAAGTAACGTTGTCTTCTTTAATAGAAAGAGGGTTAGTTTTTGTATTCAGCTAATTTTTCGCTCAAACCGTATGGCCCTGAGCATGCTAGGCCGTTACTGCCTCTGGTCCATATAACGCAAAACAAGTACCAGACTCAGAAAGGTAGTGGCATAAAAAAACCGACTGACGCTGGTCAAATCGGCTTTTTTGATTGTTTGCCACTGCCTGTCCATGCGCATCATGTGTGCAGGAACATCGGGCAGCCATCGAATCCTAGGGATTGCTTGATCGTACTTCCGTACTCACAAAAAGTTTCCGTCAGGGATTAGGCCCTGAATACAAACGATTTAGCGATTGTACTTGTACATGGTGATTTCGAAACCCAGGCGAATCTTGGTATAGCTTGGCTTTGTCCACATAGTAATACTCCTCGTAGTTATCAACGGAACGACCGCTCTAATATTTTTGTTAGAAACAAACTCCTCAAGACCATACCGTTAGTGAATGGCCGTTATAACTAGGAATTCGCGACCGACGATAACACGAATGTTTGATCTTGACTATAGATCGTTCGATGCTCCTTTACTGCCACCCCCCTAAAAGGATCTCAGCACTGAACTCGGGTTTGATGTATCAAATGACACTTAGGTTCTAGACCCTTGTTTGTATAATAGGACTCTACCTGCAACTGAAGCCCGGGCCAGTGGTGCTCGATAAGTTGGTGCAGCAGCGCTTGTTCGAGCTTATGGCAAACACGGGCAAACACTTGGCCGCTAGCTGCCTAGAAGCCGTATAAAAGTCTGTTAATTGGAAATTCACCTCCAATTCCATAAGTGGCTTGAAGCTCTTCTTCCATCTGATGTGCGACTCGATTACTAACGCCATTGCGCCCGCTCAGCCCGTAACAGACTAGTTTTTCAAACCGGGAGCTCCTGTCAATTGCCTCGCGTGCAGACGTTAACAAACCTGCACGATATTTCTGCAGCTCCTCTCGCATAAAGCTCTGTGCAGCAGCCCTGGCACTGACGTGCAGATCCGCAGTTAATGCTTGTGCAGATATTTGGACCAAGGGATCTGCATTCATATTAAGCAACGGTTGTGCGTCATGATAGCTATCGTTATTGACGACTTCCAATGGGTAAACGACGGTGCTACCGGCAGTTGTTATGAGGACCTCGCCCTTCAGTATGTAAGCGCTATGTGTTACAAAATAGGAGTGTACTGAATAAACCTCTTCAATGATTGTCGCTGGCGTCATATCCAGCTGATGAATGGTGTTATAGAGCCGCTCTTCGTCATCTTCCATTGCCTGAATTGTCTTGTGGAGTTTTCGCTTAGCCCGATGAAGTTGCGCCAAGGCCTGCTTCAATGCCTCACCAGTGAGGTTTGTATCGGGTTCTGTCTTATAATCTTGTTCCTCGTTTATCCGGGAAATCTTGTGTTTGGCCTCTTTGATCCGATGTCGGTATTTTTTCCTATCGCGCCGAAATTCTTTCACCTCGTGATTAAGATGATGGATTTGGTTTTTCAGATGACCGATTTCCGGATTTTCTACTATTTGGATGCCGGAAATATACTCGCCGCTGCGCTCTTCTTGCTGCTCAACAATGATCGTGTCGAATGCCGCGAATGCAAAACTGTATTCGCGCTGATTCGGCAAGCCACTGAAATCGCCAACCATTGGGAGCAGATCTGCTATATCAGATTCCATGTTATGGCCGAACACGGCGACCGGATAGGACGCCTTTACCTGTAAGAGGCTTTCATCTAACAATGCTACTTGCAATGCCTGAAACCGGGCTTGCGCCTGGACGTTTTCTCCTGCGCTTTTTGTCCCTAAAAGCTTGCTATAAAGCATAAACGCTCGGCCTCTGAGATTGCTTTGATAAGCAACGTCTGCCGCATCAGCGATGCTTGTTAACCAACGCAGGAAACTTATTTGGGCCTCGTTATATTTGACGCGAGTGTCATCGCGACTGGGCTTCAGTTGCAGTGCTTGATGATACTGAACCATAGCGAGTTCATGACGCCCTTGCTCTGCGTAACTGTCACCCTGATTTAGTAAATTAGTGTGCGTGCAACCCCCTAGCAAGGCAATGAGCACACATAGGCTGGCGTGCACTGTGTGACGCGCATAACCAGGAAAGTAAAACTTATTCATCGGTCACCTGATACTCTTAGATTTGAGGTGACTTTAACTACCGGTGTATTAACAGAAGCTGAATGGCTATCCAGAGCGGGAAGCTATATGACTCTACGCGCCCTAAAAGGTATTGACCTTAATGCCTTTTAGGGTTTTCAAACAGCCGCATTAATCAGGTTTGTGCTAGCCTTTTCTGTCTACTGGTAAAATATTTATGAAAAATGAGCGTAGGTAAAAGGTAGATGACTACTAGCCTAAAATCTCCCCATCCGAATTCTGTAGTCACATCGCGAACTTTAAATCCGTTTCGATCGACATAGAGCAGCACGACCGTGCCCAGTGATAAAATATACAAGTAGGGAATTGTTTTCATCGGCTTAAGTATTTTTAATATTCGATAGGGGACAATCCAAATAATGGTGTGCAGGGCCGCCAATCCAAGAGTATCCACTAAAACAAGCCACCTATAGTCTAGGTAATATTCCAGACGCCAGCTGTAATACAGGATTGAAAGATAATGCAAATAACGTTCTGGCAGATACGTGACCCAAGCCTCTGCCAGCAAAATAAATGCCGCCATATTGAGTGCTAATTCTAACCTCTTGTCATAAAGGGATTCTGACATAGCTCGCAAGATCTCTATTGGTAGCTTCTGATGGCTCTACAGATTTATGACCGATATAACGGCGAAAATCTGTAGAGCCGGAGGTAGATTAACAGGTATTAATTTGTGAAAAAAAGAGGGTGGGGCCTCAACTGGACACCAACTCTAATTAAGAAATTCAAAGTCTTACTCAGACTATATTCGGCTCAGTCTTTTAAGGATCACTCGCTGCTTAATGCCATTACTAGCTGTGTATCCTCAGCACATCGCGAGAAAGCAGATTTGAAATTCTTATCTTCGCTGTTTAAGCTTTAGTTTCTGTCTACCATATCCTTGTCCAGCCGGCGCCAAGTCAGCACAAAAAACAGTGAACTAGCAGCGTATAAGATCGCCATAATGACCATTGCAGACTGTAAACTCTGAGCGTAAACAGCGCCGCAGACATTCTGCAGATTTTCGCTTAACTCGCCAATAGCGCGCGGATGGCACTGGTTTCGGGTCAGTTCCTCTGCTGCAACACCGAGTTCAATCGCGCCGCTGACAAAGAATATGTCAGATATAAAACCAATGAACAGAGGACCAAAACCGTAGCCAATTAAATTAACGATGAATAGCAGCACCGCCGTTGCCATCGCACGCACACGCATACTTACGACACCCTGGCCGATGGTGTACTGAGCGGCAATATAGCCATACTTTACGAATCCGCCGATGATCAAGCCTATGGCGGCAAACAATAGATTCTGTGTCGTGAAGGCAAACACATAGAATGGGACCGACAAGGCTAAACCAAGGGCCGGCAGCCAGGCGATGGCACCCGGATGTTTTTTGTAAAGTCTGGTTGCAAGCCAGCCTGTAACAAACGTGCCGATGGCAGACGACAACGACACTGGTGTGTTAATCCAAATGGCCGCTTCACCAGTTGTGATTTCGTGCGCGCGAACCAGGAAGATGGACTGAAATGAGGAGATTCCATAACCGCAGAACGAAGCGATTGTGGCGCCAGCCGTCATTAGCCAAAAGGCCGGCTTTGTTGTCAATTCGCGGATCGCCTCGCGCAGCTCAACCCGCTCGGTTGATTGCGTTCCCTTCGGGTCCGTATAACCGCGTGGCGGCTCTTTTACCGTTAACTTGAAAACCACGGCAATCAACAGGCCCGGCAAGCCGACAACGATGAACGCCGTTCGCCAGTCGAATACATCGGTCACCCAACCACCTATCAGGTTGGCAAACATCGTGCCGAGCGTAACACCCATGGCGTAGACCCCCAGCGCCTGAGATCTGTCACGCGGCGCATAATAATCTGCGATCAACGAATTAGCCGGCGGTGTACAACCAGCCTCACCGATACCTACCCCAACGCGACACATCAACAAAACCCAGAACGCACCAATGGTGACCGAACCAATAGTTATTTCGGTTGCGAGCCCACATAGCACCGTCATGAGAGACCATAGAGCAACGCAGACGCTCATAATCCACACACGGTGAGCCGCATCTGCATAGCGTGCCAGAGGGAGATCCACTATCGTGTAGAGAAGGGCAAAACCGAAACCAGTAAGAAGGCCGAACTGGGTATCAGAAATACCGAGCTCCGGCACCAGGTCAGGACCGACCACCGCGAGTAGGCCGCGGTCGACAAAATTCATGATATAGATAAGCGTTAGGGCCGAGAGCACATAAGTTCGGTAACGTTTAGTACCGAACCCTGTAACTTGATCGGACGCTTTATCTTCTTCGGATGCGGTTGCTGCTGTCATAAATCAATCTCTTCAAAACGTAGTAACTATTATTGGTACGTCTATTTTCAATGTGTCAGTTCGACCCTTCTGGCTTCGCTGGACCGAGAATGTACAGCCATCCCCCATAGCCAGTAAAGGTTTAATAATGAGGTAGGCGTAAAAATTACAATTAGCTTTTACTCGGCATCGACTTCGCCGCTGATGTAACGGCTATGTTCTGGTTATTCGCTCGACCTGATCACGGGATTGAGTATTACCTACGCCGGATACATTTTGGATAGA
>Ga0115561_1002211_pt1 | contig 13200 bp, 8 predicted proteins | sample COGITO_mtgs_1105_4_FD_87201 | JGI IMG/M metagenome (GOLD analysis project Ga0115561, IMG submission 87201) | Pelagic marine microbial communities from North Sea - COGITO_mtgs_110512 | ecosystem: Environmental > Aquatic > Marine > Epipelagic | place: Germany:Helgoland, sampling site Kabeltonne...
GTTATCGGCTCGTCAGCCGTTTTCAAATTATTTATGGAGCGATAGCTCATCGGCGGATACCTTGCTCGTTAGCGCCGACACAGTGATCTGGGTTGAAGTACAAGGAGTTTGCGACACGGTTCGAGATTCGATTCGCATATTTTACGATTACCCCATCGCCATCAATCTTGGTCCGGATACCCTGATTTGCGGAAAAGATAGCATGGAATTGCGGCAAACATTGTCCAAAACGCTGTAATTCAATGGAGTACAGGTGATAGTGTCGACGCCATATTTGTATATGAAACAGGAACCTACCAAGTAAATGCGGTAAAGACCTGTGGATCGCTAACCGATACCATTCTGGTAACGTTTAAGCCAATTCCTGAGGCAAATTTCTTTTCTGACACCATCAATTGTTTTGATAATGAGATTGTATTCTCCCATCCAGACTTAGACAGCACGACCTACATATGGAGCGATTCCACGACGAAAAAGAACTATCGAGTGGATACAACAGAGACGTTTTGGTTGGCAGCGTTCAATGAATGCGGACTTACAATTGATACGGTCAACGTGATCTTCAATGGTGAAATCATTTCGGAACTTGGAGAAGACACAACCATTTGCGATTTGGACACGATCGTGTTGGATGCGTATTCCCCTGGTGCAACATATTTGTGGAGTACAGGCGATACCATCGATACCATCATGAATGCTCAGGTGAGTCAGCTCTATGTGGTCACAGTGACCCAAGGACTGTGTCAAACCATCGAGTCGAAACGAGTCGATCTGTCGAATGTTCTTTGTCCAGGCATAGACTGTTCTCTTAAGGTCGGTAATGTTTTTACCCCGAATGGCGATGGTGTTAATGACCTCTTTCGCGTCAGGAGCGATTGTGATATCGAAACCTTTGGGTTGAATATCTACAATCGATGGGGACAACTCATTCACCACAGTGATAATGCGATGTATGGCTGGGACGGCACAGTATACGGCGAGCCAGCTTCTGAAGGCGTGTACTATTATGAACTGGTGTTTAAGGATACGGTCATCGTAGCCGTAGATAATCTGGATTTCCGAGGCAGCATAACTCTTATTCGATAGCAAGCGCGCGACAGAATTTTTTTCCAGTCCAGAGACCACTTTGTGTTCTTTATCACGTCTTTTGTGCATGCGCTTTTTGGTTCTAATCTCTCTTCTGTTTATTTCATTCGCTTCGAATGCCCAGTCATCGGCTGATTGGTGGTATTTCGGTCTGAACGCGGGAGTGCATTTTGAATCCACTGGACCGGTTGCTGATACCAACGGACTCTTATACACGTTTGAAGGATGCGCAAGTATTTCAAACAACAGTGGTGATCTTCTCTTCTACACAGATGGAAGGTGGGTTTTTAATGCGATTCATGACACGATGCCTAACGGTTTTGGGTTGTTAGGCAACTCATCCTCAAGTCAATCGGCCATCATAGTTCCTCATCCTGGAAATCCATCCCTATACTACATCGTTACGGTGCCTGTGAGCACCACTTTGGGTATTCGATATACCCTTGTTAATATGAACCTAGACGGAGGGCTCGGTGATGTGGACACGACGGAAAAGAATGTGTTTCTCATAGACGGTACTGGCGAAAATGTGTGCGCGGTCAAAAACGCATCTGGGCAAGGTCTTTGGATTGTGACCCACTTGAGCTACTCGGATACAGTAGCCGCATTTGAGATTACAAACTCAGGCTTTAATACTACTCCCGTCTTAAGTGATGCGGGCGATAGCATAAATGGATTTGTGGGCAGCATCAAAGGATCCGCAAATGGAAATTACATCTGCCACGCGGCACAGACGTCTCAGTGGGGAAACGGCGGCAGTATTAAGTTGATGAAATTCAACAATGCAACTGGTGAAATTGACTCTGCATTAAGCTGGAGTAGTACAATTGTATCGGGACCATATAGCGCCGAGTTTTCAATTGATGAAAAAGTCCTTTATATAAGTGACGGATGGGGGGCGACGGTCAACTATGCGATCGCACAATACGATATTTCACTTTATGACTTAGCAGCCATTCAGACATCTGAATACATGGTGGCGGATTCCATTTCTTTTGGTCAGATTCAAATGGGGCCAGACGGAAATATTTACTGTGCCTCAAGGCTCGGATCGCAATTTCCAGGAGTTGATTCATTCCTGCACCGCATCAACGATCCAGAGATATTGGGCGCTGGATGCAATTTTGAACCAAAGGCAGTTCACTTGGGAGGACGGGTTTCAACTATGGGTTTACCGCCATTCCTATCTTCAATTTTTAATACTTCGTTTGAATTCTCTCAAACGTGTAAAAATGACTCTACCCACTTTGTTATGGACACGGCGGGGGTGACATCTGCCATTTGGAATTTTGGCGACCCAGCTTCAGGTACGAGTGATACAAGCACACAATTGAATCCCGTTCATTTGTTTACGGATACAGGTTGGTTCGTGGTAACGCTAGTGGCGACAAGCGATACGCTTGTAGATACTACCGTTTCCAATGTGTATGTATATCCGCGGCAAACAATAGACTTGGGACCAGACACCACGATTTGTGCAGGTGATATTTTGACTCTTTTCGCAACAAATATGTTCTCGCAATACTTATGGAACGATTCGTCTACCCTCGATAGCCTTATCACAAATGGGGATTCTATTGTCTGGGTAAATGTCTTGGGTGTGTGCGATACAGTTTCTGATACGCTGAGCATCTTCTATGACGATTTGTTATCATTCGACCTTGGTCCGGACACTTTATTGTGCGGGGGCGACAGCTTTAGACTCAGCACAGGAAATACAAATTCGGCCGTTGTGCAATGGAGTACAGGCGACAGTATTGAGACAATTTATGCTAAAATATCAGGCACATATGAGGTGAATGTGATTAATGCATGTGGTTCCCTAAATGACACCATTCAGGTGCTCTTTAAACCTACGCCGTCCTCAATTTTACTTCCTGCGGATACCATTAATTGCTTCGACAACGAAATTGTCTTGACACATGCGGACCTTGACAGCGTTAACTACATCTGGAGCGATAGCTCGTCCAAAAAGAACTACCGAGTTGATACAACAGAAACTGTTTGGTTGGCTGCGTTCAACGATTGCGGTACAACCATAGATACGATCAACATCATTTTCAATCCAGAAATAGTGTCTGAACTCGGAAACGATACTACAATTTGCGATCTAGATACCATCGTACTCAATGCCTACTCTCCTGGAGCAGAATATGTGTGGAGTACAGGCGATACGATCGATACAATTTTCACAGCTCAAGTCAGTCAGTTGTACGTTGTCACGGTGACACAGGGTTTATGCCAAACGATTGAATCCAAAAGGGTAGACCTATCCAATGTATTCTGCCCCGGCATTGACTGCAGTCTTAAGGTTGGAAATGTCTTCACTCCAAATGGCGATGGAGTAAACGATGTTTGGCGTGTGTCAAGCGACTGCGATATTGTATCGTTTGGGCTCAACATATACAATCGATGGGGGCAGCTCATTCACACAAGCGACAATGCGATGTTTGGCTGGGATGGCGCCGTTTATGGAACTCCAGCGGCAGAAGGTGTTTATTACTATGAATTGGTGTTTAAGGATTCAGTTATCGTCGATGTCGATAATCTTGATTTTAAGGGAAGCATCACACTGATTCGATAGGCCATCTTTGTCAAGGCCATTAAAGGTAAATTTGCCATCTAGCTCTTATGCGACTTGCACCTACTATCATATTGCTTTTTTTATGCTCATTGAGCTTTTCTCAAAGCCCCTCTGATTGGTGGTATTTCGGGGATCAGGCTGGTGTTCATTTTACTGCCACAGGGCCTGTAGCCGATACGAATGGAGTTATGGTTACATATGAAGGATGCGCATCCGTTTCTGATGCGCAAGGAAACTTACTTTTCTATACAGATGGCACATGGGTGTATAATGCACAACATGTTATCATGCCCGATGGCGATAGTTTATTAGGAAATGGCAGCTCCACTCAATCGGCTGTGATTGTTCCATATCCTGGAAACTCCGATAAGTATTACATATTTACGGTGCGCGGATGCACAGGCGGCAGTACGACGGGAATGTTGGGGTATTTCTTTTCTTATACCGTTGTAAACATGACGCTTGAATCAGGGCTTGGAAACGTGGAACTGGCTCAAAAGAATATTGTGTTGTTCGATTCGTCTGCAGAAAAGTGCACGGCGATGCTACATGCCAATGGTTCAGATATTTGGGTCGTTGGTCATGAGCAGCCCACCAATAAGTTTCGAGCCTATCTCTTATCCAGTGCAGGAGTGGTTGATAGTGTCTTTTCGGAGGTAGGCCCGGGAAACAACAATTGCGTTAGTTACATGCTGGCGTCTCACGCTGGCGACCAGATCGCAATGGCCACTACAACGGTTGACAGTGTCTATGTCTTTCCGTTTAATCAAGCCACCGGAGAGGTGTCTACGCCCTTGGCTCTTGAGGTTGACGGTATTGTCTATGGTATCCATTTTTCACCCAATGACGAACTGCTCTATGCATGCTATAATAGAATCAATCAATTTGATCTTACCGCATCAAACGTGCAAGCCTCAAGATTCATAGTAGATTCGATATCGACACACGGAGCGATTGCCGAAGGACCCGATGAAAAACTATATCTAGCACGAACCAATCAGCAATATTTATCCTCTATAGAGGATCCGAATGTTTATGGAGCTGGATGCAACTATATTGAGACATCCGTGGACTTAGCTGGACGACAATGTCGATTGGGTTTGCCGAACAACGTAGCACCAGGTTTATTCCTAATTGCCGCTATTCAGTATGAAAAGGTGTGTGTAGGAGACACCACCTTGTTTTCCATGGACACGTCAAACGTAGATGCGGCACAGTGGAATTTCGGAGATCCAAGTTCGGGCGGGGCAAACACCTCTGCTGCATATTTTCCTTCCCATTACTTTGCAGATACGGGTACATATACGGTTCGCTTAATTGTGCAATCCGATACGATCGCCGACACGGCGTTTCAATCCATTCGAATTTATCCACGGCAAATCATTGATCTTGGTTCCGATACAACCATTTGTAGTGGTGAGCAAATTCTCTTTTCTGCTGCCCAACCGTACGCCCAGTTTTTATGGCAGGACAGCACGACAGCCGATACGTTTTTAACCAGTGGCGAAAGCCTCGTTCGGGTCTCTGTCTTTGGACGTTGCGATACCGTCATGGATTCGGTTATGATTTCATACGACGATTCACTCTCCTTTGATCTTGGGCCTGATACCTTACTGTGTGGTGGCGATAGCTTGAGGCTCGGCACTGGAAATACAAATTCAGCCGTTGTGCAATGGAGCACAGGCGATAGTGTGGAGACCATTTACGCTAAGGTTTCGGCTACATATGAAGTGAATGTGATTAACGCCTGTGGTTCTGTAAACGATACTATTGAAGTGACATTTAAACCTGTGCCTTCTTCTATTTTACTTCCGGCCGACACCATCAACTGCTTTGATAATGAGATTGTTCTGACGCATGCTAATATCGACAGCGTTACCTATATCTGGAGCGATAGCTCATCCAAAAAGAACTATCGAGTAGATACCACCGAAACAGTTTGGCTCGCCGCCTTCAATGAATGTGGATCCGTCATTGATACGATAAACATCATCTTCAATGGTGAAATCATCTCGGAGCTTGGAGACGATACCACCATCTGTGATTTGGATACGATTGTGCTTGACGCATTTTCTCCTGGCGCAGAATATTTGTGGAGCACGGGTGATACCATCGATACGATCTTGACAGCCCAAGTAAGTCAGTTGTATGTTGTGACAGTTACGCGAGGCTTGTGTCAAACCATCGAATCCAAGCGCGTAGACCTATCCCATGTGCTTTGCCCTGGCATCGACTGCGCCTTAAATGTGGGCAACGTCATCACGCCCAACGGTGACGGCGTAAACGATGTTTGGAGGGTGGCTAGCGACTGCGACATCGTGTCGTTTGGGCTCCATATCTACAACCGTTGGGGTCAACTCGTTCACTCGAGCGACAATGCTAAGTTTGGTTGGGATGGAACTGTTTTTGGCGCTCCAGCCAGCGAAGGCGTCTACTATTATGAGTTGGTCTTTAAGGATACGGTCATCGTGGATGTCGACAACCTAGACTTTAGAGGAAGCATTACGCTGATTCGATAATAATCTTCGATTAAAGCCACTTTTAGCTCAAATTTGCGTCTTCCAAATAGATGCGAAACCTACTACTTCCATTATTGGTCTTTCTGAGCTTCACAGCTATTGGACAAACTCCAGCAGATTGGTGGTATTTTGGCCAGAGCGCTGGAATACACTTTGAAACCGGAGGGCCAGTATCCGATCCAAACGGTGCACTACTGACCTATGAAGGTTGTGCATCCATCTCCAACTCAAACGGAGATTTACTTTTTTATACAGATGGTTTAAAGGTTTTTGATGCCTCGCACACTCTAATGGCTAACGGAAGCGGCCTTCTTGGCGACCCTTCCTCCACGCAATCAGCTATTGTTGTACCCAAACCGCAGTCGAGCAACTTCTATTACATCTTCACGGTGGATGATGGGGCACAGGTCAATGGCACGCACTATACACTCGTAGACATGTCACTTAATGGTGGCCTCGGAGATGTAGTTACCACTGAAAAAAACATTCCGCTCGTTACGCCAACCGCTGAAAAGATTGCCAGTGTTCAAAAACCAAATGGCTATTGGGTGGTGACCCTGAAAATAAGTGGTGACACATGCTATGCATACGAAGTGACAGCCGCTGGCGTCAACTTAACCCCAGTGCTTAGTAATACAGGAGTATCGCTTACGGCTTCTAATTTTTGGGGATATCTTAAGCCTAGTATTCAAGGAGATAAACTGGCTTTTATCTCACAAGGAATAAATGAGGCGTACGTATTCGATTTTGATAACTCAACGGGAATGGTAACGGGATCAACTGCCATTACGCAGTCGATCGGTGCCAGCTCGGGGTATGGAGTGGAGTTTTCTCCAGACGGAAACCTGCTTTACACGATGAGCTATTCTACCAATGATGTAAAGCACTACGATCTTACCCTTGCATCCGCCGCCGCGATATCGGCCTCCGAAGTTATTCTCGGATCTTCGGCTGGAGGAGGAGGTGGGGGAGCGCTTCAACTTGGACCAGATGGAAAGCTATATGTCTGCCGAAGTGGAAAAAACTTCCTTAGCGTAATAAATGACCCAAATACATACGGCACGGGCGCTGGATATCAGGATACAGCAGTCATGTTAAACGCTGGTGCCACGAACAGCCTCGGGTTACCAACCTTTATTCAATCGTTTTTTAACGTAGACTTTTCATATTCCCAGGTATGTTTTGGAGACACAACTTGTTTCATCTCAGACACAGTTGGAGTGGATGAAACAAGATGGTACTTTGGAGATCCAATCTCGGGAGCATTAGATTCTACCTATGCATTTAATCCAAAACATTACTATGCAGATACGGGACTTTATACCGTCATGCTTGTTGCGTTTTCCGATACCCTCGTAGATACCTCATACCAAACATTCAGGATTTTGCCGCGGCAAACAGTTAGCCTAGGTTCAGATACCACCGTCTGCACTGGCACGCAATTCTTATACGATGTTTCGCAGTTGTATTCCTCTTATATGTGGCAGGATAGTTCAACGTTGGATACGTTCTTAACCAATCAAGACACACTTATTTCGGTTACGGTGTTTGGAGCATGTGATACTGTCATGGATCAGATTCGAATCACATATGATGATACGATCGTATTCGACCTTGGGCCAGATACCACATTCTGCGGCGGTGTTGATTACTTCATTGATGCTAATATTAACGTAACGGCTGATCTGCTTTGGTCCACAGGAGACACGCTTGACACACTAACAATTACCGAAAACGGAAGCTACTTTTTGCACGCCGATAATACCTGTGGATTGGTCATGGATACGGTTTTGGTTGAATTTATTCCCATTCCTGAAGTAAGTTTATTGGATCCAGACACCATCAATTGCTTTGATAATGAAATCGTGCTCACCCATCCGAATGAGGAAGGAACTACATATATCTGGAGCGATTCCTCAAGCAAAAAGACATACCGAGTAGATACCACTGAGACAGTTTGGCTTGCTGCATTTAATGAGTGTGGGTCCACAATCGATACCATGAACTTGTATTTTAACAAGGAGATAATCTCAGAATTGGGTGTAGACACTACAATTTGTGATTTAGACACGATAAGCTTGAATGCGTATTCTCCTGGAGCAACATACTTGTGGAGCACGGGAGACACCACAGACAGTATCCTTACAGGAAGGGTAAGTCAATTATATGTGGTTACAATCACGGAAGGCCTGTGTCAAACAATTGAGTCGAAGCGGGTAGACCTAAGTAATGTGTTCTGTCCTGGAATTGATTGCGACCTTATCGTTGCCAACGTAATAACGCCAAACGGCGATGGCGTTAATGATATCTGGCGTGTGACAAGCGATTGCGATATAGTGAAGTTCGGCTTGAATATATACAACAGATGGGGGCAACTCGTTCATAGCAGCGACAACGCAAAGTTTGGTTGGGACGGCACCGTTTCAGGCGTTCCGGCTACTGAAGGCGTCTACTTCTACGAACTATTCTTTAAGGATACCGTGGTTGTTGATATCGACAGCGAAGATTTTAGAGGCAGCATTACGCTGCTTAGATAATCTACTGACCAGTTCGCAATAAGTTCATTGCCTCGTCGTAATCTCCCTCAATGATGATCTCAACTTTATCACATCCTGATTGACGCTTGCTTTTGGCATTGTCGCAGGTCTGAGCTCCAATTAAGGCATCATATGTTTTGTATGTGCTTAGAGAGCCGAGCTTCTTGTCAAGCACTAGGGCCTTCGCAAATGCATCGGATCGCCCATCCAAGTTTTCAGATATGCCCTGGATATAAATTTTGCTTCCTCGAGCCATTTCTAAGACCGGAGAAAAACGATTGACGAACGTTTCACCTGACGCAGAGATTGATTGTTTGTCGGTTGAGAATAACGTTTTATCCTTAACGGTGATCACGATAAACGATCCCATTTTGTCAACGATAACCTCGCCGCTTTCATATTTTGAAAGTGCCCCAGTAGCAGCTCTATGGGTCAGACCTAATCGGCTTTCAGTTGCGCCAAATGCTTCTTCTGATTTCTTCACTTCGTTCTGAGAATCACGATTCAGCATTTCTTCATGGTGCATTCGACTCTTTTCTTCCTCCCACATGCGCTGTTGTTCGGGCGTCATTTCATTCATATTACGAACTTCCATTTCGGCCTTTAGCATTCCCATTTCTTGGTGGGCATCTTCAACCATTCTTCTAAGCGCAAGAATTTCTGGATTTTCTTCTGGATCCATTGGTGCTGAGGCCCTATCACTAACACTACTCAATGCTAGTTCTGTTGATTTAAGTCGTTCTACCTCCGATTCGAGTTCGGCGTATTTCTTATTGGATACACAAGATGATAGCGTTATAGCTGCTAAAGAAACGTAAAGAATGTACTTCATATGTTGTTTGTTAAGTCGCAAAGAATGCGGTGTCAAATATCGTAGCTATTCCAATAGCTATGCCAGTCGTGCAAAGATGAGTTTGTTTAAAGTTCTTAATCGCCGATATATGCGGAATGTTTTGACCGAAAAAAGGCAGTTAATTCCAACGTCCATTGTTCGATAATCCCGAAGATTCAAGCTTACTGCTTCGATGGACATTTGTGCGATCCATACGAACAATAAACGCAACAATCTTCCTCTTTTGGATTAATTGTCTTACCGCAACTTTTGCAGTCATAGGCTATAACACAGTATGCTGTAGGTAGCTTCTCGATGGTCTGATAGTTACAGTATGGGCAAATAATTTCAGACGTTGCGCTCATAGATTTCTCTCCCATTTTACAAGATATCGTTGCCAGTACGAGCAATCCTAATGTCATTAATCGCATCATTCAAGGTTCGGTTTTATCACTTATTCAGTATCGAGGGTTGTTTTTATAATCAAGAATCTCCACCTCTAAGTTCCCGTATCGAAAGATATGGAAGTATGTCAATTCCCACGCTGAGAATACCTGAAAGCGCCCCGAATAGATCTTTGTACCGGCACTAATTAATCCAGATAAGCTAAGAAATAGAATATCCTACATTTCAGATTGAAAAAATATTAATCTGATAATCAATTGGTTAGATGTCTTTTTTAATTTTATATAGTACTATGCATAACAATGTACCATACAATACATATATATTTGTCGTGTAATTAAGAGATATGAATATTGAAAATTCAAAAGCGCAATTAAGGAAGGGGATACTCGAATTCTGCGTGCTTGCCCTTCTAACGGAAGGTGAGGCATACCCATCCGATTTGCTGACTTCATTAAAAGAATCGGAATTGTTGGTGGTGGAGGGAACGCTCTATCCATTGCTCAACCGATTGAAAAATGCCGGACTACTGAACTACCGATGGGAAGAATCCAAATCTGGACCCCCACGGAAATACTACGCCCTTACCGAACAAGGCCATACGTTTTACACCGAACTTTCTGTCTCCTGGGGAGAACTTAGAGAAGCGGTAGAGGCCATACTTAAAAATAACAAATCGAACCTTAAGAAATGAAAAAGACTATCCAAGTTAACCTAAGCGGATAAATTTTTACGCTTGACGAGGACGCTTACGAACGTCTCTCTGACTATCTCGCACAGATTGGTCGACTCTATTCCAATAGTCCTGGAAAGGATGAAATACTTCAGGATATCGAAGTGCGCATTGCGGAGCTGTTCCTCGAGCGCTTATCTGATTCCAAGTCCGTAGTTGTTCTTTCCGATGTGGATGAGGTGGTCACTATAATGGGGCGTCCAGAACAATTTGAAGAAGATACCGAATCGGATGACGGACATCAACACCAAGAAGCCTCGGGAAAAGAATACAAGACCAAACGCCTATATAGAGATGCTGACGATCAAGTTATTGGTGGCGTTTGTTCCGGAATCGGCTACTATTTTGGAATTGATCCGTTGTGGATTCGACTGGCGTTTGTAGTGGCTCTAACCATTTTTGGAACAGGAGTTTTACTGTACATCATTTTGATGTTGATCGTGCCTGTGGCAAAAACGGCTTCCGAAAAACTTCATATGAAGGGTGAACCCGTAAACATTGGCAGCATCGGAAAAACCATCGAAGACGAGTTAAATGCTTTTGGTGAACGAATCTCAAACGATGGAGGCGCCTTTGGGCGAAATGGCGGAAAAAAGCTCGTTCGAGGAATTGACCGGTTTTTCTATTTCATCGCCGAACTACTTCGGAACATATTTGGATTTATCGGTAAATTCCTCGGGATCATCTTCGTGATAATTGGATCATTCTGCGTCGTAGCACTTTTAGCAAGCGTAATGGGAATCGCCGATGTTGTCCACTTTAGTAGTGATAACTGGAGCGCCAGTATGGATTTATACGAGTGGGGCGACATTGTCTTTGATTCCTCCGAGTGGCTGTTTTCTTCCGTCACCGCATTTGTTCTTCTCATAGGAATTCCCTTTCTCGCGCTTGCATACGGTGGGTTTCTCCTGTTATTCCCAACACGTAAGGTGCCTTATTTGGGCGTGAGCTTATTTGGATTGTGGTTTATTGGACTCATTCTAGCCATATTCTCTGGATTTGGAATATTGAAATCATTCGCAAAGTCCGATAGTGTGGTAGAGGAAATCTCAATGCAGGAACTTGGCATTGATTCGGACACCATTATTATCAAACTAGCCGCCGACCCATTTCATATCTCCGAACGTAGATCATATAGAGCCAGTCGAGACTTTATGATCAAAATCAAGGACGATTCAGCTTTTGTAGGCACAGTAGACTTTACAGTTTTACCAAACCCAGGAGATGAGCCCATATTTGAAATAACCAAAGAGGCCAATGGATCTTCTTTTGAATTGGCAATGCAAAAAGCAAAAGCCATCCAATATCTGTATAGTGTTGACAGCAATGCCATCGCGCTGAACGCTTTTTTCTCTTTCCCAACTCAGGACATGTTGCGAAACCAGGAGGTTCATACAAAGCTGTATTTACCCATTGGTAAGACCATTTTCTTGCATGAATCATCAAAGCGAATCATCGATGATATTGACAACGTAACCAACACATACGATCCGTATATGGTTGGCCATCATTGGCGAATGGAAGCCGATGGATTGACGTGCACGGATTGCAAAAAAGTCACAGAAGAGGAAGAAGATAATGCCTCCGAAACCAGTATTACCATTAGTGCGGATGAAATAAAGATTGAAACTGTGAATCAATGATGACTTGTTCTTTTTATGTCAATGCGTGATTAATTCACGTGTTGACGCTGTTTAGTTAGGTTATACAAGGCTCGGTTTTAAAAACAAAATCGAGCCTTGTTGTGTTCCGAATTCCGAGTGTCAATCATTATCTTCGCGCACCCAAAAATTCAGTCACAGCTATTTCTACATAGAGACATTTTTGGATTTGAAACAACCGAGTATGGCAAAAACAGAAGCTTCAGAAGATAGAGAGATTACCAGAGAGGAACTTAAGATTGAGATCTTAAAAGACTTCCACCTTGCCAGCACAAGTCGTGAGGTCAGCCTCATGGGGAGAAGAGAAGTCCTAACGGGAAAAGCCAAGTTTGGAATTCTAGGAGATGGAAAAGAAATCGCGCAAATCGCACTTGCCAAGCAGTGGCGCCCTGGTGACTGGAGATCTGGTTACTACCGCGATCAAACCATGATGATGGCAGTTGGCCTATTAACACCAGAACAATTCTTCGCTCAATTATACGCCAGTGCTGACGTCAATCTCGAACCAGCTTCTGCAGGTCGAATGATGAACGGACACTATGCGTCAAGAACATTAGACGAAAACGGCAAGTGGATCAATTTGACCAAGCAGCCAAATTCTTCTCCAGATATCAGTCCAACGGCAGGGCAAATGCCACGATTACTGGGATTGGCACTTTCAAGCAAGTTTTATAGAAACAACCCAGAGCTTAAAGATCGCGCATCATTCTCTGTTAAAGGAAATGAAGTCGCTTTTGGAACCATAGGTGATGCTTCCACGAGTGAAGGACCTTTTTGGGAAGCAATGAATGCCGCAGGTGTTTTGCAAGTGCCCATGGTAATGTCCGTTTGGGATGATGGCCA
>Ga0115561_1002212_pt1 | contig 13193 bp, 10 predicted proteins | sample COGITO_mtgs_1105_4_FD_87201 | JGI IMG/M metagenome (GOLD analysis project Ga0115561, IMG submission 87201) | Pelagic marine microbial communities from North Sea - COGITO_mtgs_110512 | ecosystem: Environmental > Aquatic > Marine > Epipelagic | place: Germany:Helgoland, sampling site Kabeltonne...
ATATCTTTAATTTTTTCTTTCACTTCATTTGTTAGATCATCGTAGGCATCAGCAGTGTTAGCAAAAAGAGTATCACCACCTATTGGCGGAATAATTTCTGAGTAAAGCATAGTTGCAGAAGGAGGAGCGCTCTGGAATGACCAATCTGAATGCCAGGCTCCACCAAAGTGTGCCGCTTCTTCATCTGGCTTTCTATGCAGCTTTACAATATGCGGATGCTCTCTCATAGGAATCAAAAAAGGCTCCTCTCCATAGGCACCAAAACATTGACTAAAGTTTTCGTATTGCTCAAGGGACAATTTTTGTTCAGGGAAGATTGCCACCCCAAAGGTTACCCACTGATGGCGAATACTCTGAATATGTTCATCGGAAAGAGTGTTGCCAATATCAAGGCCTTCAATTCGGACGCCAAGGTTTGAGGGTGAGGAGGGCGCAGTAATTTCCATAACTTTAATATATCAAATAATTCACTCTGCAGATATTGGTGATATATAATTCATATTTTTTGGGGCTATAGCTCAGCTGGGAGAGCGCTTGCGTGGCACGCAAGAGGTCGGCGGTTCGATCCCGCCTAGCTCCACCACTATTTTATTTTTGATAGCCCGAGACGTTTTTCAATATAGTCAATTATCAAGGACGCAACATTAATATTATTTATTGATTCAATGCCCTGAAGGCCAGGAGAACTATTTACTTCTAAAACTTTAGGGCCTTCATGAGAGCGTAAAAGATCTACTCCAGCTATATTTAATCCCATAGCTTTCGAAGCTTCTTTAGCTATTTTTCTTTCCTCTTGTGTTATTTTAACTTTGCTTGCTTTCCCTCCTGCATGAAGATTTGAGCGGAAATCATCATCAGAGGCTGATCGCATCATGCTTGCCACAACTTTCCCACCTACAACAAATAATCTTATGTCTGATCCATTTGAGTCCTTTATAAAGTCTTGCACTATGAATGGAGCATTAAGTTTTTGAAATGCGCTGATTACACTTGAGGCCGCCTTCTTTGTTTCGGCCAATATAACTCCTTTTCCTTGAGAGCTTTCTAATAATTTTACAACCAGCGGAGCTCCATTAGTTAGGTCGATAATGTTATTAGTATCTCGAGGAGAATTTGCAAAAGCTGTATCAGGCATCGGTATCCTGTTTATTGCCAGAGCTTGATGAGCAGCCAGTTTGTCTCTTGAAGTGCCAATTGACGCTGATGAGTTTAAACAGAATGTACCCATCGCCTCAAATTGTCTGACAACCGCCATTCCATATTTAGTTATTGAAGGCCCAATTCTTGGGATGATGACATCATAGTGAGGTAAAACCTTGCCATCGTAATGAACTTCAGGATTTTCTGATTCAATATTTAAATAACATCTTTTTGTATTTAAAATTTCACAGTAATGCTCATTTTTTTCAGCCGCTTCAATAATTCTTAAATTTGAATAATTGCTAGGTTCTAGACTTAATATTCCAATCCTAAGAGACCTTCTGTAGCTATTATTTTTAGCTTTCTTGTAGAGGTCATAGCTTAATTCCGTTTGTAAAAAACTTTTATCAGCAGAAATTTGAAATCCATCAAGAGCACTTCTACCTATGATCATTTTATATTTCATATTTTCTCTATTGGTTAGAGTAATAGGTATTTTTTTCTTTACGCCTCCGATAACTATTTCTGTTTCAATGACATATCTAAGTTCCGAAAGACCATTTGATGAAGTGATATTCTTTTGATCAATTATTTTTGCAGAACAGAATATCGCAAACCTTTCATCTGTATTAATTGGGTTAATTCCAAACCTAACCATTTGATTATTTTTCTTGCCAAATGTTTGAATATTAAAAGCATGAAGCGCTGACGTATCAGCGCCTGTGTCAGTTTTAGCAACCAAGGCAGGCAGGTTAAGCTCTGGCAAACTAATCCACTCTTCCCAGCCTACATAATTATTCTTTGTCATGCTCAATTTATATAGCAAATTTTGATATTTACAACTTTTTCATTTGATAATTTATTTTTATTGAATTATTTTTTGGCTAGACAATAAAACTTATGGGATTTTTAGTTTGCAAAATTTTAAAACATAACTTTTAGTTATTAATACATAGCATTTAATTACCTAGAAATTTTAAAATCTATGGTAGATTAGCAACATGAAAATTGGTGTTCCTACTGAGGTAAAAAACAATGAATACAGGGTTGGTTTAACCCCTGATTCAGTTAAGGTATTGACCGAATTTGGCCATCAAGTTTTTATTCAGTCTGCTGCTGGTCAGGCAATAGGCTTTACTGACGAACTTTATAAGTTATCTGGTGCATCAATTCTCAATACAGCCTCAGATGTTTTTAATTCTTCTGAGCTCATAATTAAAGTTAAAGAACCAACAGAGCAGGAATTTCAATTTTTAAGAGAGGATTTAACTTTACTCACTTACCTTCACTTAGCAGGGGATCCCCTCAATGCTCATAAAATGTTAGAAACTGGAGTAACTGGCATTGCTTATGAGACAGTTACTGCAAGCGATGATTCTCTGCCATTGCTGGCTCCTATGAGCGCAATCGCAGGACAGTTAAGCTTTGTGGTAGGAAGTTATCATCTCCTTAAGCCAAATAAAGGACGCGGTACCTTGGTTAGCAATCTTGATCCAAGAATAATTACAGTTATAGGTGCGGGAGTTGCCGGCAAAGAGGCAATTGCAAAAGCCAAAGCAAATAATGCCAATGTTAAGGTTATTGACCTCAGTCAATCAAAACTTGATCAAATGAAAGTAGAGTTTGGTGAGGAGGACATGGAATATATTCTTTCAACACCAGAATCAATTAGACAAGCTGTTGCTGAATCTGATTTGGTTATTGGATGTGTCTACGTGGTTGGCAAAGAGGCACCCAAAGTTCTCTCTAAGGACATGCTTGATAACATGACTGAAGGCAGCGTATTGGTTGATATATCAATTGATCAAGGTGGCTGCTTTGAGTCTAGCAAGCCTACAACTCACGATAATCCAACCTTTGTTGAAAATGGAGTTGTACATTATTGTGTGACTAATATGCCTGGAGCAGTGCCATTAACTGCAACTAATGCTTTGAATCAAGCAACCTTGCCTTATATTTTAGAGCTGGCAAATAAGGGAATAGACAAAGCGCTAGCGGAGAACAAACACCTGATGAATGGCCTGAACATTCAAGCAGGAGAAATTATCCATCCTGCAATTAAAGAAGCTTTAGAAAACTAATCTTATAAATCAATCACTGCTTTTCTTGCATCGCCTATAGCGCCATGTATGTAGCCAATTGAAGCGCAATCACCAATGGTTGTATGCGGGATATTTATTTTACTAAGCATCCTTGAGAGACTTAAATTTGGATTTGCTCCTAGAGCAATGATGACCTGATCCATCTTAAAGATTTTTTCCATATCTTCATGATGAACGAAAACCTCTTGGCCGCGAATCTCTTTGATATCAACATTGGTCAAAAGATCCACGCCATGCTCTTTGAGTAAATGCACTACTCTTGAGCGCCTGACAATGCTGAGGTTAGGACCCAAAGATCCAGTTGGCTCTAATACTTTCACCTTTCTGCCTCTTTCTACTAAAAATTCGGCTAACTCTAACCCAACTAAATCTCCGCCAATGATAATAATATCTTTGGATAGGGGCATCCACAGTTTGCTCAGGAACCTGAGCGCATTTATATTTCTTAACAATTGAGAGGCTCTTCCAATGCTCAAAATCAATTGCTGAACAAGTGAAAGTTTTTTCCTGGCATCTATATCTGAACCGAACAATAGACCTCTTAACTCCTCGCCATCAAATACATTTTTGCTATCTTTCCCTTTGATAGAAGGCGCATCTCTGTTTGCTCCAACTGCAACAACCACATGATCAGGATTAAAAGCTTTAATAGTTTCTGGTGTGCCCAAAGCATTCATTTTAATTTTAACGCCCAGTTCAGATAATGAATTTTTTAAGTAATTTATTAGATGTCCATTGGGCTCATATGCTAAAGCTGCAACACGAACAGTTCCACCAATATCTTTATCTTTCTCCCAAATCTCAACAAAATGACCTCGCATAGCAAGCAGTCTTGCTGCTTCCATGCCGCTTGGACCAGCGCCAATTACCAAGATTTTCTTTTGATCGGCGGTTGAGCAAATAATATTCTCATTGCGATGCTCATTTCCAAGTTGTGAATTCACCGCACACATCATGGGCTTATTAATAAAAATTTGACTGACACAGATATAGCAATAAATACAAGGACGAATGAGATGTTCTTGCCCTGAAATAATTTTGTTAGGCAACCCAGGATCGGCCAATAATTTTCTTCCCATGGCCAAAAAATCAAATTCTTGATTTCTTATACCTTTTTCTGCAACGTCAAGCTCAATTCGACCAACTGCAACTACAGGAATGGATAATGCCTTTTTAGCCATCTTCACGAATTCCAAGAATCCACCAGGCTTATGGACAAGGGGGGCTTCAGTAAAGGCAATGCCTTTGCTGGTGTTGCCATAGGCACTCACATCAATTGCATCAGCGCCAGCTTCTTGAGCCAATGATGCGGTAATTAAAAAATCATTTGGAGTTATACCATTTTCAATGCGATATTCATTAGCATCCAATCTAACTAAGATTGGAAAACCTTCTATTTGTTTTTTGATTTCAGAAATGATTTCAACTAGCAATCTTGCTCTTTTTTCAGGAGTGCCACCATACTCATCTGTTCTCTTGTTTACTGCCGGTGAAAGAAAGCTTGAAATTAAATAACCATGACCAGCATGAATTTCAATTGCATCAAAATTTGAGGCTTTAGCCCGTTTTGCCGCATCAACAAAATGTTGAACTTCATGCTGGATTTCGGCAATTGATAGCTCATGATAGCGAGGCCCTTTGCCATCTGGTCCACCAGCTTTAATAAAATTCATAATCTCATCTTCAGTCAACAAACCAAACATGTCGCTTGGTTGTGATTTTGGAATTGAAGGCACTGGAATAGGCCGACCTGCAATAACATCCTCTTGAGCAATTTTTCCACTGTGATTGAGTTGAGCAGCTATTTTTGCTCCATGTTGATGAATGCGTTGAGTGAGTGATTGTAGGGTTGGAATGAATTCATCTTTTGAAAAACCTATCATGTTTGGCATAGATGCTCCTGCTGGCCAAGTAATGGCTGAGGTCTCTAAAATGATTAATCCAACTCCGCCATTAGCCCTTTCTTCATAGTAGGCCGCAAGTTGCTCTGATACATGCCCATCCTGTGAGGCAAAATTTGATCCCATTGCTGCCATGATCATCCTATTTTTTAATTCTAAATTTCCTATGAAGGCAGGCGAGGCTAATAAAGGATGTTTAATTTTTTGATTCATTTCGTTAATTTTCATAAAGAAAAAATTTCATTTATATTAAATGAAAGATTTAATTCTAGGTGATTAGTATGAGTGATATTGATAGCAAAATTCAAGAAATCCTTGATAAGGAATCTATTAGAGATTTGGTTCATTTGTATTGTCGAGCTGCTGATAGACATGATCATGAATTAATGCGAAAGCTTTATCATGAGGATGCTTATGATGACCATGGCTCTTTTTTTAAAGGTAAAGCAATGGAATTTATTGATATGCTTCCAGAGATCCAAAAATCGATGGGAATTTTGCATCACAATGTTACGACTCATAATATTAAGTTAATGGGCAATAAAGCAGAGGGAGAAACTTACATTATTGCCTTTCATCAAGTATTGGCTGAGACGGGAAATTTTGACGTGCTAATTGGCGGTAGGTATTTTGATGAGTATCAAAAAAGAGATGGAATCTGGAAATTTTCTAGCAGGGCAGTTGATGCAGATTGGGCATATATCAATGATCCTTCAAAAGTGAACTTGAAGCATCCTATGATTGAAGGAGCCAACATTGGTACATCAAATGATAAGGACCCATCTTATAACTACCTTCACAGTTTCAAGAGAGGAGATAGATAGTTAAATTAGTTGAGTTAGTTCTCTAAAATGTTTTCTACAAAAAACTTTATAGGAGTCGTTGCCACCAATTTTAATTTGGTCTCCATCCTTGACCACTCTTCCTTTGTCATCCAAGCGAACAACCATAATTGCTTTTCTGCCACAGTCGCAAACTGTTTTTAATTCAATTAAATTATCTGCCAGGGCAAGCAATTCTGCGCTACCTTCAAAAAGCTTGCCTTGAAAATCAGTTCGAATTCCATAGCACATAGCTGGAATATTTAACTCATCACTTATCTTGCAAATTTGTCTGACTTGTTCTGTTGTAAGAAATTGCACTTCATCAATTAAAATACAGCTTACGGTTTTGTTAATTTTTTCTTGAGAAACAAATTTAAAAAAATCAAAATTTGAGTCAACTGAATGAGCATCAGCAGTTAAGCCAATTCTAGAATGAATCTTTCCATCATTACTATCCGCATCAATTTTAGGGAGGAACAATAGTGTTTCCATACCTCTTTCATGATAGTTGTAGTTTGATTGAAGCAAGGCAGTTGATTTGCCAGCATTCATTGTGGAGTAGAAAAAGTGTACTTTAGCCAAAGATCAGTTTTGTATAGGTTCTGAATAAAATTGACTAACCCATTTACGAAATTTGTTAATCGGCCCATCGCCGTCGCATAGGATCGGATCAGCAACATAGCTTTTGTTATCCCAAATGGGCATGTCATCCAAAACGCCATTAGCAATTCCATCAATAATTGCCATGCCTAGTTCATCTTCAATATCTTTAGACACTCGCATAGACCATCTTAGAATTGAGTGAGAGTTATCAACTGGACAGGATGCATTGACCATAATAAATTGTCCTCCACTTGGAGGCAGATTTATCATCTTTAAGCCGACAGTTCCTAAGCCCCATGACTCTCTAGTAAATGTGGTTGTAAACATTCCATGATCCTTGACTTTATGTTCTTCTGAAACACTATCATTGCTTGGATCCATAAGCGTTTCAGCAATTGTTTTTTTGTATATGCCCTCTGTAATTGCCTCCGTCTCAGGAAGACTAGGTGACCCATGGACTTTAGGAAAATGAGCTTGATCAACGTCATTTTCAGCTATTTCTTGTAAAACAGTGTTGATGTTGTAATCGTAATGATAAATCTTTCCCCATTTTTCATCATCACCATTAAATCCTTCTATTGCAGGAACTTCCCACGTTGGGCCTTCTTTGTGAAGATGATGCCATGCCCAAATAAAACCATTCACTTCAACCACAGGATAATTAAATATCTTAGTTTCTTTGGCTTTTGGTGGAAAGTTTTTAGCATACGGGATTTCTGCACAGGTTCCATCAGCATTCCATCTCCATGCATGGAATGGGCATTCAATTGTTTCACCTTTTACACATCCGCCTTCACCTAAGTGTGCTCCTAAATGGGGACAAAATGCATCTAATACAGTAGGAATGCCGCTCTCAGTCCTAAAAGCAACCACCTCTTTTTCACAAAATTTTAAAGATTGCACATCTCCAACTTTTAATTCATGACTTCTTGTGATGCAAAACCATCCGTTTGGCATTGGAAATGGAAATTCTTGTTTTGGCATTTTTCTTCCTTGGCTATTTTAATGGTTAGTTTGAATTATAGAGGTTTAACAGCATTTTTAAAAATAGATATTTATCATGATTTCATTAATAATTAATTGAATCAACACGTTTTTTCTTAAAAGCACCATATTTAATTACGAGTTATATTATTGTTAAATATATTTTATAAACTGTATGATTAAGCATACATTGGGAGAGAAAAAACTATGACACAACTAAGATTTGTAAAAACACCTGAGCAGTTAATTGAGGCTGCAGAAAATAATTTAGAATTTTTTGATGCAAACATGCAGGCAATAAAAGCTTGGTATAAAACTGAGCCAGGACTCATAGAGCAATTAATTCCAGCTCCCTTAGAGCCTCACGCTAATCCAATGGTCCGAATAGTGATCTCTCGAGTCTTTGTTGATCTAAATGGTGGTATGGATTTTGGTGCTGCTACTTTTGGTGTTAACTGCATGTACAAAGGCAAAGAAGGAATTTACGAAATTACAATGCCCATGGAAACTGAAGGAGTTGTTGTTGGTGGCAGGGAAACTTATGGTGAGCCAAAGAAAATAGCAGATGTAACAGCATCTAAAAATGGTGATGAATGTGTTGCAACTGTTACTAGGCATGGCATTACATATCTAGAATTAAAAGGCAAAGCTACCGAATCCTTAGAAACATCCTCCTTTACTGATGATGTCTATTGTTTCAAAGTTTTCCCTTCATGTGAGCAGCATAAAGCAGTAGACCAGAACCCATTATTGGTGAAGATAAATATGCATAGAACTCAATCTGTACATACCAAACTTGATGGAGAAATCATACTCAGAGAATCACCTGTAGATCCGGTTATTGATTTACCAGTAAAAGAGATGGTTTCTTTGGTATGGGAGGAAGGCACTTCATCTTCAAACGCATCGGTCATGGAAGAAGTTGATGCAATGTCATATGTTCCATTTATGCATTCTAGATACGATTCTGCTTAAGGATTCAATATGAAAGATTTTAATGGCAAGTTAGCAGTCGTTACTGGTGGCGCATCTGGTGTAGGTTTTGCTATCGGCGAAGCCTTGGCAAAGGAAGGTGCAAAGGTTGTTTTAACAGATATTGAAAAAGACAGCCTTGAAAATTCAACTGCATTGCTCGTCAGTCAGTCTCTTGATGTCTGCTGCAAGGTTGCCGATGTTTCTAATATCGAGTCGATGCAAGAACTTGCTAGCTGGTGCCAGTCTGAACATGGCGCAGTGCATTTGCTTTTTAACAATGCTGGAGTTGCGCCTGCAGAATTATTGCCAATTTGGGATACAAAGCCTAATGATTGGCAATGGGCATATGGGGTAAATGTTATGGGTGTGCTTCATGGGATTCAAGCATTCGTTCCAGGGATGCTAGCTCATGGAGAAGAATCAAGAATCATCAATACATGTTCAGGCAATGGTGCTTTTATTAATTTGCCCTCAACCCCAATCTATACATCATCCAAGGCTTCAGTCTCTAGCATAACTGAAGTGTTAAAACTTCAACTAGAACAGGCTGAGTCAAATGTGAAGGTTTCAATTTTATTTCCAGGGCCTCATACAGTAAGAACTAAGCTATTTTCAGCTGAGCGCAATCGTCCCATAGATTTAGCAAGAGATCCAAATGCACCAGAACATCCAATCTCATCTGTTGAGGATATGCTAGAAATGATGAGCTCCATGGGCATTGAAATGGAAACCACCGAGCCAGAAGAAGTTGCTTCTTTTTGCCTTGCGCAAATAAAAGATGGAAAGTATTGGATCAATCCCATTAATGAAAAAAGTGAACAGGCTTTTAAGGATCGAGTTGAATCAATTATCTCACGCAGCGATTTACCAAATCCTAATATTTTTTAATTAAATATTCCATGAGTGCTCCAACGGTCGATCATTTTTTTAACCCATCTTCAAAAGATTTTATTCATGATCCAGTACCCACCTTAGAAAAGTTATGTGCTGAGTATCCGATATCTAGATTTGATGCATGGCAGGCTTGGTTGGTTACCGGACATGCAAACATAATCAAATGTTTATTGGATACAAGGCTCTCCACAGACTTTAATCTTTGGGAGTATGCACCTCCAAAAAAACCAGTCGAAGAAATGGATGCATTTGAAAAATTAATGAACAATAATTTATTTTTCCTTGATAGGAAAAATCATTTAAGGTTAAGAAAATTAGCTTTACCAGCATTCTCACCAAGAATCATGGAGCAAATGAAAGAAAGGTTCTCAGCTCTCGTTAAAGAAAGATTTGATGAAATAGGAACGCCAGATTCATTTAACTTTGCAGCTGAAATAGCCGAAATCGTTCCAACTCAAGCAATAGCAAGTTTAGTTGGTATTCCTAGAGATAAGTTTCCCATTTTTGATTCTTTAGCCTATGGAGTCGTGCGAGGAATCAATCCTATGCTCACACCCGATGAAAGAAAGGATGCCATCAAAGGTGTACCAGAAGGCTTGGCGTTGCTTAACGAACTTATCGATGAAAGGCGGGCCAATCCTGGGAACGATTTTTTATCTACTTTGATTCTTGCTGAAGATCAAGGATCAAAGCTATCAAACTTAGAAATGTGCGCATTGGTTGGAGCAGTTCTTGGGGCAGGCTCAGATACAGCTGTTGATTTGCATAGCTACCTAATCAAAAATTTATTACAACACCCTGATGAATTCCAGTCACTTAAAGCAGACCCAACCCTTGTTCAGGGTGCAATATCTGAAACTTTAAGATACGAGTCATCTGGCAAAACAGGCCTGGCAAGATATGCTTCAGAAGATCTAGAGATCAATGGTCATAGTGTTAAAAAAGGTCAAATGGTGCAGCTCATAACTAGTACTGCTGGAATGGACTCATCGATATACAGCGAACCAAGAAAATTTAACATTCAAAGAGATCACGATAAAAGCATATCTTTTGGTCAAGGCCCTCATTACTGTATTGGAGTTACATTAGTGCGCTCCCAAACAGAGGTAATGCTAAAAGAATTATTTAAACGATTTCCAAACCTTAGTCTTGGAGATGAGATTGTTTATGACTACAATCACCATAACGCTAGACGCATGGATGTTATGATGGTTAATACTAATCTAGACTGATTAATTCGAATAAACTTAAATCTTTTTACAAAAATGAATGAGTATTTTTGAGGAAAAGGGCATTACTCACCTTGATTTGCATGGGTTTAAGCATGATGAGGTCGAGCCTGAAATCATTAATTTTATCTATCAATATCAACATTTACTCCCGCTAATTATCATTTGCGGTAATAGTAATAAAATGATTGAAATTGCAACTAAAGCCCTTTACTTATCAAATATTTCATACTCATCTCCAAGGTTTGGGATTATCCGAATTGAGGGAATGAACTGATTTTAATAATTTTTGCAAGTTTTTCTTGAATTGAAAATTATCAAAAGTGCAAATAAATTACTTTTTTGCAATAATTAACGAAAGACATCTATTTTAATGGAGTATTTTATGAGAAATTTTAGATCAATTTTTTTGGCTTTGCCTTTGGCATTTGCATTGAATATTACTGCTCAGTCGGTTGGTGTTCTTGAGGAGGTTGTTGTAACGGCTCAAAAGAGAGAGGAGAATCTTCAGGATACTCCCATAGCGATCACCGCAATTACTGAATCTACAATTGATGATCTAGATATTGCAAATGTGGTTGATTTAGCAGGCATGGCTCCAAATGTTCACATTATCAATACCCCTTCAAATAATACGGCAGCAACTATTGCCATGAGGGGCGGCGTTACCATCAATCCCGCAATTACATGGGAGCCAACTGTTGGAATGTATTTAGATGGTGTTTATTTAGGTAAAGGTCAAGGTTCAATTTTTGATGTCGTTGATTTGGAAAGGATTGAGATTTTAAGAGGGCCTCAAGGGACTCTTTATGGAAGAAATACTCTTGGTGGCGCTATTAACCTAATTAGCAAAAAACCTTCTGGAGAGGGCATGTCCGCAAAAGTTAGTATTGGAAACTATGGCTTGAAGCAAAGTCAACTCATAGCTGATTATGAAATTGGTGAAAATATTTTTACTAAAGTAGTCCTAAATTCTAAAAAAAGAGGCGGTTATGTAAACAACACTGACTCACCTTATCAAGCAGTTCAAGGAGTAGTCCCGAATACTGTAGCTGACCACCTCGAACTAGACACAATTGATTCAAAAGGCTTTAAATTTACATTAGCGTATGAGGGAGATAAAACGAGTGTTAATTTAACGCTTGATAGAACTGATCAAGACAATGTCCCTCCATTTGCACAATTAACTAATACCATTCCCAACTGGAGTGCAGCATTTGGTGTTGGAGCTTCAGCTCTAACCGGTGGATTGAAACTGTGGCCAATAGAGATGTTTGTAAATGAAAAACGCCAAGACGTTGCTCATATTAATACTCCTACATATGAACTTTCAGTAGTTGAAGGAACCAGTTTGACCATTGCTCGTGATATGAGTCTAGGAACCTTAAAAGTTATTTGGTCAAAAAGAAAAACAGATTGGGATGATAGGCTGGATCTTGATGGCGGACCATTCCCTATAGCAGACACTGAAAGACATACTAACTATTCTGCTGAGACTCTCGAAATTCAGTTAAGTGGCTCCACAGATAATATGGAATATGTTTTTGGTTACTACAGTCTTAAAGATGATGCTTTTACAGCAAACCCTCAATCATTTTTTGGAGGCGGATCAGTTTTTGCGCAGAATTATTCTGGAAGCGGAGACTCCGAAGCATTTTTTGGTCAGATCACATGGGCTATTGCCGATAAATGGGACTTGACTGTTGGTGCAAGGTCAACAGAAGAAGATAAAGTTGGGTTTAAAGAATATGTTGGCATTATTTCTGCAGATGGAAGCGGAAGTTTTGATGATACTACGAGCACGTTTATCCTCTCACATGATTATAGCGAAAATACCAACCTTTACTTTAAAGTAGCGGATGGATTTAAGGCTGGTGGATTTAATGCAGAAAGCTCAAATCCATTTGCAGCAGCAACTCCTTATGCGCCTGAAACAGTTTCATCAACTGAATTTGGACTTAAGGGTAAATATTTTGATAATAGAATGATGATGAATGTTGCTTATTTTGATAATGAGCATGAAGACATGCAAATTTCATACTTTACAGCTAACGCTGCAGCAGCTTCTGAAGTAATCAATAACTCTGCAGATATTTCTGGTCTTGAGATTGAAACAACAACTCTGATAAATGACTCAACAAGACTTATGGTGAACTTAAGTACCCTTGATTCTGAGTTTACTGGAAATAAAGTTGCAAGCGATGGCTTTCTCCTTGAGCAGGTGCCGTATACCCCGGAGACAACTCTATATGTATCTTTAGAAAAAGATTATGGTAATTATCGCATGCGCCTAGATCATAGCAGAATCGGAGAGCATCCAACTTTTCCTTATAACTCAAAAGATCCTAGAGCTGCATTAACTAATCTAGCTTCTAGAGGCACCACTGATTTTAGGCTATTAACTGAACCAATGGAAAATATGCAGCTTAATTTTTGGATTAAAAATCTAAATAATGATTATCATAGAATGAGCGCTATTCCATTTGGACCAGGATTTGGGCAATTAACTTTGAGTTACTTTAATGCCCCAAGAACAATTGG
>Ga0115561_1002213_pt1 | contig 13191 bp, 15 predicted proteins | sample COGITO_mtgs_1105_4_FD_87201 | JGI IMG/M metagenome (GOLD analysis project Ga0115561, IMG submission 87201) | Pelagic marine microbial communities from North Sea - COGITO_mtgs_110512 | ecosystem: Environmental > Aquatic > Marine > Epipelagic | place: Germany:Helgoland, sampling site Kabeltonne...
CATCGTTTCGCAGTTCGGGGTACTTGAGGACCAACGCCATCAAGGTGTCGGTAACAGCCTGCTGGAGCTTGCCATTCAGCGGGCTAAACGCTTTTCACTGACGCAGGTTTTTATCGATTTGGGGTTCTCAGAAGGGACAAAGGCATTTCTTGCCAAAGCCGGGTTTAAAGCGGAACCCGACACCTCTCGCTTGCTGTTGACGCTTGAACCTGAAGACAGAACTGTCCAAAGGCGCTCCATTGGTGCCACTGGCATGGACAGCGATGTCCCTTACAAACTGGGCGAAGACAAGCAGTTGATTCTGTTACGCAGTGAGTCTGACTTCAAAAACGTCATTCTAGAAATGGCCGGCCAGGCAAGACGAAGCATCAGAATATACTCGCCACTGCTGTCGCACGAACTGTTTGATCATGAGGCATTGATGACTATCTGTTCCGCACTGGCTCGAAGGAACAAGTTTACCAAGATCGAGATGCTCGTTTTTGATCCACATCGCATGATCAAAAATGGCCATGCCCTGCTTAATATTGCCAGAAAACTGCCCTCCTCAATACGTATCAAGATCGTAGACCCCGAGTTGCGGCAACAACACCACGAGTATGTTCTGGTAGATGGGCTGGGCTTTATCTATCGCGGCGAACACGACGTCTATGCGGGAACAGCTTGCTTCCAGAATGTTACGGACTGTCGTCGCTTAGGCCGTCAATTTACAGCGAGTTGGGAATCAGGCCTGCTGGATACTAACCTGAGACAACTTAGCCTCTAAACTAACGCCCTATCGTTAAGACAGTTAAGGCAGTTCAGGCATGGACAGCGGACTGGTTGAAGCAATGACCCCATTACTGTCCGCGTAAGCGTATTCCCCCGGAACAAAATTAACGCCGCCGATCACGACAACTTCGTCCCGAAAACCGATATCACGTTTGACACTCTTCAAAGGGTTGACATTGATTGCCTGAATACCCAGCGGGATCATGGCCAGCGCATCTACATCACGCACACAACCATAAACGATAATACCAGCCCAACCATTATTAGCCGCCTTAAGGGCCAGATTGTCACCAAGTAACCCGCATCGAAGAGACCCCCCACCATCAACTACCAGCACTCGCCCGTCACCCTTTTCGGTGACAGCAGCGGCCACCAGAGAGTTATCCTCGTGGCACTTAATCGTCGTGATAACACCTCCAAAGGCGCGTATAGCGCCGAAACTCCGGAACATAGGACTTACAACCCGCACGAGTTCAGGGTATTCATCACATAAATCGGGGAGCACGTAATCCATCAGGAATCCTTATTTATTGGTTTTAGCGGTAAAGCGGGTTAAAGTTTTGGCCCATCATACCAAAGCGTTATCGATGGCTCTAAAACTGTTTCAGTTCAGGAAACCAGCCTCTTTAGTTGGGACTTTAATCAGCGTCTGGCTTTGTTTCTCGCCCATCGTTCAAGCAGAACTCTATGTTCTGGTGGGCCCTAATGGCGAGCGAATGATTAGCGATCGCCCGGTCCCTGGATATGTCCTGCTGACAAAACGGGATACGTTGACTAACGCAGGTCACATCCTTGCAGATCGACCAATTGACAGCGGTAATCTTGCCGAATTCAAAGTGCATATCCGCAATGCCAGCAGAAAGTACAGGGTAGACCCAGCGCTGGTTGAAGCCATTATCCAGGTTGAGTCCAGTTACAGGTCCGATGCGGTTTCGCACTCTGGCGCAACAGGACTTATGCAGCTGATGCCAGGCACCGCGCGGGACCTGGATGTCCTGGACCGGTATGACCCCAGGGAAAACATCCATGGCGGCGTGAAATACATCAGCGAACTCATGAAACGGTTTGATAACAATATGACGCTGGTGATAGCGGCCTACAATGCAGGCCCAGGTGCCGTAGAGCGGCATAACGGCATACCGCCAAACGCTGAAACCCCCCGGTATGTTAAAAAAGTCATGAAGGCCTATCAGGATTTCAAAATAACGGGCAACGAAGCAGAGTGGTAGCGCGTGTCGTCACCGTTCTGTCACTCAGTAAACCTCGGGATGATCAATAATGTATTGTCTACTGAGTTCCTGGGCTTCGTTCATCTCCGACTGAGTCATTTTTTGAGTTAAGAATTCCTTAAACTTGCTGACTTTGTGGCCGTTTGCTCGAGCAATGTTGGCCCACATATAAGCGCGCACATAGTCCTTGGGAACCCCGTCCCCAAACGCGTACATCACGCCAAGATTGGACTGCGCACTGGCACTGCCCTGTTCTGCAGCCAGCCAGTACCAATTCACGGCAGCACTACCGTCTTTAGGAACACCTTCTCCATGGGCGTACATCCAGGCAAGGCTGAACTGCGCAGGAGCAAGTCCCTGATCAGCAGCCTTGCGATACCAATTCACGGCTTCTTTATCGTATTCGGGAACACCTTCGCCATGGTCGTACATCACGCCAAGGTTGAGTTGCGCCGGCGCAAGCCCTTGGTCCGCTGCCCTGCGGTACCATTTTACCGCCGCCTTATCGTCTTTGAGCACCCCTTCGCCGTTGGCATACATCGCGCCAAGGTTGTTCTGCGCAGCAGGATATCCCTGCTCCGCCGCCATCCGGTACCATTTTACGGCTTCTTTATCGTCTTCAGGGACGCCTTTGCCTTTATCGTACATCCCACCAAGGTTAAATTGAGCCTTAGCCTGCCCCTGCTCAGCGGCAAGCCGATACCACTTTACGGCAGCCTTGTTGTCTTTGGGTATGTCCACGCCGCTTTCATATTTCTGGCCAAGGTTAAATTGCGCATCGACATTTCCTTGCCGTGCCATCTGCATTAGTTCGGCGTCAACCCGTGCATTAACGATGCTGACTACGGTGAGAAGAAGTAGAAAAGTGAGGAGCAGTAATAAATGTCGCATTATATTCCCGAAGCTTTACTTTTTTCTGTAGTTAACAGATCCATTGTGATCAGAGGCTTAATGGTCCAAGAATTTTGTGGCAATCTAGCTCGCAGGCCGGCTTTGCCGGGGGATGTTATCAATTGAGAGCGGTCCAACGCTAGCGGATTCACTCCCGATTGATGTTATTACCTCACAGGTTCAGACGGGGTTCGTTCGCCTTAATAATGTATCATGTGCAGCTCTGCATGGTGTTTTTCAGGCGTGTGAAGCGACCATGTCGAGTTCACGTTCGGGAGATGTTAATAGGCACGATGATTTTCATTTTTGCGCCTGAAATAAACCTGGCAGGCTAGACATGAGTATTTATAACCATTTTCAATCATTAGCACTTGCCGTCAGTAAAGGACATAAAGCACAGCGTACGCGCGAGGTTTTAAGCGAAGAGGCTCGGTATGTTCGGGCTTGATCAAAAAATTTACACATAGACTTTATACACAGACTTTATACACAGACTTTATACACAGACACAGACACAGACACAGACACAGACACAGACGGAGTCGACTAGCATGAAGCACATCCTAAGCCTTTTCCTTATCCTCGCACTATCAGCCTGCTCTGAATACCTGCCAATTGCCGGGGGTGAATTAGAAGGGACAGTGTCACCACTGCCGGCGGATTGGCGCGAACTGGCCGCGACCAACATCATACAACTGGAATCAACAGGCGAAGCGCGCTACTCCGTTAACCTCTGGATGGTCGAGGTCGATGGCGCCCCCCACGTCTTCGCCGGTGATAACCAAACACAGTGGGTAAAAAACATCACCGGAAACCAGAATGTTAGGCTAAAAATAGGCGAGGCAATTTTTGAGCTTCGCGCACACAGGGTTAACGATGCAGGTGTCTTCGAGACCTTCGCCCAGACCTGGGAATCAAAATATGGCAATCGACCCAGAAACGAGAACGTTGACGAAACCTTTCTTTTCAGACTCTCACCCAGAGGCGTCTAGGCAGTTTTCCTGCTTCAGCCGACACCTTTCGGCACCGGCGCGACATACCTGACGTTGCTAGATCGAGTTCAAGGCAGCGTCATCAAAGAAACCGGCTAGCGTCGAATACTCGGTCGTTACCTTGTACTGCGGGAACTCATCAATGACATTCTGCGGCGCCCTGAACAGGAAGCCTGCATCCGCCTCTTCCAGCATAGAGGTATCGTTATAGGAATCCCCTGCCGCAAAAACGGTATATTTTAACTGTTTTAGCGCTTTCACTGACTCGCGCTTCGGGTCTTTCTGGCGAAGCAGATAATCTGTCACGCGACCATCATCAGATACTTCGAGCTTATGGCAAAACAACGTCGGCCAAGCCAATTGAGCCATTAAAGGCTTAGCGAATTCATAAAAAGTATCAGAGAGAATAATGACCTGAAACTTCTCTCGCAGACTGTCAAGAAACGCTCTAGCACCCGGCATCGGCGCAAGGTCTGCGATCACCGCCTGAATGGCAGCCAGGTCTAGATTATTCTCATCAAGAATCCTGAGGCGCTGCTGCATTAACTCGTCGTAGTTAGGTATATCCCGTGTCGTGGCTTTCAGGGCATCTATACCAGTCTTTTCTGCGAATTTAATCCAAATTTCGGGAACAAGGACCCCTTCAAGGTCAAGGCAAACTACTTGCATGATTTTCCTAACGAATAATAGTGGCGGCATTCTTTCAGTGAAAGGCTCCTGAATCAATCCTGAACCAAACTAAAGCTACCTAAAGCTACCTAAAGCTACCTAAAGCTACCTAGAGATACCTAGAGGTACCACCTACAGGTACCGCCTACAGGCACCAACTACAGATACCACCTACAGATACCAACTACAGATACCAACTACAGATAACACCTACAGGACAGGTAGCACGATATCGTCAAACAAATGATCAACATCCCGGCGAGTCTGGGCCTCGAATGCCTGGTCTATGAGCTCACGCTTCAGATGCGGCGCAAACAATTCTATAAAGTCGTACATGTATCCGCGCAGGAAGGTGCCACGTCGGCAGCCAATCATTGTGGTACTGGGCGCGAAAAGGTGACTGGCGCTTAACGCCACCAGGTCAGGATCTTGTAATTCATCGTGGGCCATATCGGCAATAATACCGATACCCAGTCCTAACCGCACATAGGTCTTGATGACATCAGCATCTGTTGCCGTAAAAACCACCTTGGGTTGCAGTCCTTCGTTCTGAAATGCTTCATCAAGTTTGCTGCGACCGGTGAACCCGAACACATAAGTCACTATCGGGTGCTCGGCAATATCTTTGAGGGTCAGCCAGGTCTTCTCAGCCAGAGCGTGTCCCTTTGGCACAATGATAGATCGGTTCCAGTTGTAGCAAGGCAACATCACAAGGTCACCAAACAGTTCCAGACCTTCTGTCGCGATTGCAAAATCCACTTCACCATTCGCCGCCAGTTCCGCAATTTGCAGGGGACTTCCCTGATGCATGTGCAGTGAGACCTCAGGGTACTGACCTATAAATGAAGAAATGACGTTAGGTAAAGCGTAACGCGCCTGCGTGTGGGTCGTCGCGATTGAAAGACTGCCGGTTTTCTCATCCCTGAATTCATGCGCGGCCTGTTTGATACTCTCAACTTTTCTAAGGATCTGACCTGCTTGCTCAATGATCGTATGCCCGACCGGAGTGATGTGTGTCAGGTGCTTGCCGCTACGAGCGAATATTTCTACCCCCAACTCGTCTTCAAGCAAGCGAACCTGTTTGCTGATACCGGGTTGTGAAGTGTAAAGGCTCTGGGCGGTCGCAGACACGTTAAGGCCGTGGTGAGCGACCTCCCAGATATACCTGAGTTGCTGTAATTTCATGGCTATCCTGACAACGAGCAGATTGATCACTTATACGCGGATAGAATAAAAATATCTAGAAATATCCTTTTGCGATATAAATGGGACCCAACGTTATTCGTTCGTCACGCCATTAGGCACGTGACCGGTGGTGACGACATCCCCCGCCAACCTGCAGTGCTCCGCCTGGTCATCAAAGAAAACATCCGCCCTGTACGCGGCCAGAAATTCGGCTTTTTGCATACCACCCAAAAAAAGACTTTCATTTAGACGAATACCCCATGACCTTAACGTTTTAATCACTCTTTCGTGCGCCGGTGCCGATCTTGCTGTCACTAACGCCGTTCGGATAGGGCAATCGCGGCCCCCGAACTCCTGTTGAAGGGTATGCAATGCCGCAAGAAAGGGTTTAAAAGGTCCGCCGATCATCGGCTCATTGGCTAGGCCCCGCTCGGATGCAATAAACCCATCAAGCCCATGCTCCTGGTAGACTCGTTCGGACTCATCTGAAAATAGAACCGCATCACCATCGAATGCGAACCGTCATTCTTCCTTGCTGGATTCAACTGCAGGGCCCGCAATAATGCTGGCCGCTGCAATACCGGCTTCGAGCGCGTCTATCACATCCTGCTGGTGAGTGGATAAAAACAACTGGCAGCCGAACGGCTTCATATATTTGTACGGTGACCCACCTCCGGTGAAGGCCGCTCGACGTATTGGCAGGTTATGATGCTCAATGGACTTAAATACGCGCAGACCGGTATCCGCGGTGTTGCGGGAAAGCAGGATGACTTCTACTCGCTCCTTTTGTTGCAGTAACGCGTTAATACCAAGCAGTTTCCTCACCAGCTGAAACGCATCACCCGGCGCAAGGGGGTCCTCTTCATGGGCAATCTGGTAGCGTGCATAGGAGGCAACCCCCTCTTCACGATAGACTTGATCACCTTCGGTCAGGTCAAATAAGGCACTGCTTGAGATGGCAACGACCAGTCTATTCAAAGTACCTGTTACTCCCGATCACCTTTGAGCGTTAAACTATACAGATCACAACAGTATAGCCCGTCGGGCAGACGGATGATCGGTTATGACAAAGGTCACCTAAAGGCAGGCGGCATCAATGATAGAGAACCACTAATGGTAGAGAAGCACTAACGGTAGAGAACCACTAATGGTAGAGAAGCACTCATGGTAGATAAGCACTCATGGTAGATAAGTCAAAATCTGTCAGGACGAACAGCACAGAAGTAAGCCAGTTCCTGGCAAAAGTCGCGAAAACGCCGGTCCGAACAGACGCTGAAGCCGACGGTCGATTATTGTTCGCAATGGACGCCACGGCCTCAAGAGAAACAACTTGGGACAAGGCCTGCCACCTTCAGGGGCAAATGTTTCAGGCGACAGAGGGTGTCGGTAGCCTGGCGGTGCAGCTTTGCTATTACCGTGGATTCAACGAGTTTCACTCGAGCGCCTGGTGTCGTTCAGCGACGCTGTTACTCAATGAGATGAGTGGTGTCAGGTGCCTCGGGGGGCACACGCAGATTAATCGGGTGCTTGACCACGCGATGAAAGAACACAAAATCAAACGACTCAAGGCCATTGTCTTCGTTGGCGACGCCCTGGAGGAGTCAGCAGATCATTTATGCCACCAGGCGGGTCAACTAGGTGTCCTAAATGTTCCACTCTTCATGTTTCAGGAAGGGTCTAATCCCAAGGTTAAATCTGCGTACCAGCAAATGGCACAGTTATCCGGTGGTGCCTACTCGCCATTCAATTTGCAGAGTGCCGGTGAACTAAAAGATCTTTTGGCGGCTGTCGCAGTATTCGCAGCTGGCGGCAAGTCGGCATTAAAAAGACTCACCGCGCTTTCGCCACCCGCGGCATTATTAACCCAACAACTTAAAGACTAGGAGATTCCCCTGGCCCGTTTACTTGTCATCGCGATTATCGCTTTTCTTGTCTTTGTTGCCCTACGTGGCCTTCTGGCGAAGAAAAACCTTACGGTGCGGCAATTTTTTTCAATCTACCTCGCCACAATTTTCGGACTCGTCCTACTTTTTCTAGGCGCAACCGGCCGGCTAAACCCGCTTTACGCCGTATTCGGTGCAGTTTTTCCGTTTCTCTTGCGGTCAGCTTCGTTAATCATGCGGGGCGCCCAGTTTGCATCCGTATTTCGAACGCTGAAAGCAGCGATGGGCGCCAATGTCGGGCCACCACCACAGACCAGTGAAATTTCGTCCCGATACATACACATGATTCTTTTCCACGAGACGGGCATGATGGATGGCACAGTTCTGGAAGGCCAGTTTAAGGACACAAAACTATCCCAACTTGAACTGGATCAGCTAAAAGAACTGCTCAGGGAAATTGGCAATGACGCTGATTCGTCTAACTTGCTAACGGCTTACCTGGACCGTGAGCACACGGCGTGGCGACCAGACGACGCGCGCACTGAAACATTTACCGGCAGTGATGACATGTCAGCATCGCAGGCACTCGACATACTGGGCCTAAAAGAGGATGCGACAAAAGAAGAAATTGTTCAGGCGCACCGACGCATGATGCAGAAAGTTCACCCTGACAGAGGTGGATCAACCTACTTGGCCACCAAGATCAATGCGGCAAAAGATCTTCTCACAAAGATTCGCCCTTGAGATTTTTTTATTTTATATTTAAATACAAATAGTTATAGATACAAGTTAATGTTTTATCTTAGGTTTAAACCCGAAAGCAAAACAAGAAGTTAACCCAATGACGAACGAAAACAATCAACCTGAAATTCACTATCTCGGTTTCAATTCAAGATTCGTCGCGTTTCTAATAGACAGCACAGCGGCGTCTCTCCTGATGGCGCCTTTTGTCTCCCACCTTATCGGTGACCTGGTACTTTCAGACAAGGATCTTTCTAATCAATCCGAGTTATTGGCGTTACTGGGGTCCATGGCCACCAGGCTATCGGTAGATCTCGTATTTATAGGCACTATTTTTATCCTGTTCTGGATTTATAAAAATTCAACGCCAGGGAAAATGTTGTTCAAATCAGTGATCGTCGACGCAAACACCTTATCAGCGCCCTCCACCTCTCAGAACATCATCCGATACCTTGGGTATTTCCTTAGTTTTTTACCGCTGGGGCTGGGCTTCTTATGGATCGCTTTTGATCAACGCAAACAGGGCTGGCATGACAAATTAGCTGGCACCGTTGTCATCATTGGCAAGCCAAGGCCACGGGGGACAAAACAAAACGGTGAAACAGATAGAGACGACTGATAGCTTCAGAAAGTTTGTGACAAAGCACTGGCCTTCAGGCGAGGTGCAATGGTTCAAGAACCTGGCCAGTGTGGGGTGGGTCGGTGCCGACTGGCCGATAGAGTTCGGGGGAACCGGCTGGTCAAGACAAGCACAGGTGAACTTCGTTAGGGTTTTATCGGAGTATCAATGTCCGGTAATGCCTGACTCGGTGAACGTGATTGCCCCCATGCTGCTGACCTATGGCTCAACAGCACAAAAGCAATATTTTCTCCCCCGAATTCAAGCATCGCCAGGGGCTTACACTTTTCAGGTACAGCATAACAACGGCCCCGGCTGTCTATTGGACCAGGACTCAGGCAGCCTGTTTTTAATCAATGACGCTGGCTCGGTGACTTCTTTCGGCGCAGCTGGAGACGCCACGACGATCCTTGCAGCGAGTTACTCAACGCTCTGGCTGCTCTACGAAAAGTTATTAGGTTTAATTCATCTGCGGAAAGTGAGTGAGTACTGGGAGGAAGAATATTCAACTGAAGTGGCACGCATCGAGATCGACACGTTGTCACTCACCGCCTTTTTCTTACAGCAAACGGGCAAAGCCGACAAACAAATAGGGCTACGGGTTAACCGTGATCGTGACGACCTGTATGGCAGCCTGTTCCAGTCACTTGGTTACTACGCGCTGCTTTCCCCTGAGGCTACGCTCGGCTCCAACGAACCCCTGCCGTTTTCGGCGGAACGTGAATACCTGCAAGCCCTAAGGAAGCAGGTTGCTCGAGACAATATGATTCAACAAGATCAGTTATATGAAGAGTATGTGAATTATGAAGACACCTAGCCTGATCATTTTTGACCTGGATGGCACCCTACTGGATACCCTGACAAGTATCGCGCGCGCCTTTAATGAAGCACTCAGCGCATCCGGTTATCCAACCCACCCGACAGAAGCTTTTCGCTATATCATTGGAGATGGCGCTAGCGTAGCAGCACAGCGATGCCTACCAAGCGACCATCAAACGGAATTTGATATCAAGCATTGTGTCGAGCAGTTCCAACAACATTACGAGCAACTCTGGGAAACAGCATCGCCCTACCGGGATATTTCGACTCTTTTATCCTCACTACCGCCTGAAATGAAGCTCGCCGTCCTATCCAACAAAGACGACCGTTTCACCCAACGCTGCGTTGAACACTTCTTCCCCGACACTTTCGATTACGTCCTGGGATACCGACCAGATATTCCCCACAAACCCAACCCACAGGGTGGCAATAAGTTGATGGGCGACCTTGGGATCTCCAGCGCATCGACATGGCTGATCGGCGATACCGCGACAGACATGAACACCGCAGCAGCTTGCAAGATCTCAGGCGTTGGTGTGTTATGGGGTTTCAGGGACAAAGCTGAGCTAGTCTCCTCCGGGGCGAAAGAAATCGTTGACGCGCCCCTGCAAATACTTGACCTGTTCGATTGAATTCTTTTACGCCAATATCAGGAGAAGACCATGACTTCGATTGATCACAACCTAGTACCTTCCGATCTCGATAGTTTCTGGATGCCATTTACCGCGTCCAGAAATTTTAAGGAAGCACCTCGATTTATCGTTTCGGCAGATGGGATGTACTATAAGGATTCTAACGGGCACGAGATACTCGATGGCTCTGCTGGGTTGTGGTGCGTCAATGCAGGACACAGGCGCGAACATATTAACCGGGCCATCGCAGACCAGCTTAAAGAACTCGATTTTGCCCATAGCTTCAACAGCGGGCACCCGCATGCCTTTAACTATGCCCATCGGCTGGTAAAACACTTCCCAGAACCTCTAAATCATGTTTTCTTTACTAATTCAGGATCCGAGTCAGTAGATACCGCCCTTAAAATTGCCCTCGCCTACCACAGGCTAAAAAAACAAGGTTCAAGGCAGCGATTGATTGGTCGCGAAAAGGCGTATCACGGCATGGGGTTTGGTGGTCTTTCAGTGGGCGGCCTGGTGAAAAACCGACAAGCGTTTGGCCTTTTGTTGCCCGGAACTGATCACATCAGGCACACACTTGATCTGGAACGCAGCGCATTTTCCCGCGGCTTGCCCGAGGATGGCGCAGAGTTGGCAGAGGATCTTGAAAGACTGGTTCAACTCCATGGTGCTGAAAACATCGCAGCACTCATCGTTGAACCCGTCGCTGGTGCCGGCGGCGTCATCATGCCGCCACAGGGATACCTGCAACGACTCAGAGATATCTGCAGCAATAACGGTATTCTGCTGATTTTTGACGAGGTCATTACCGCCTTTGGTCGACTCGGCGCGATGAGTGCCGCAGAAAAGTTTGGCGTAACTCCCGACATCATCACAACGGCAAAGGGAATTACTAACGCCACTGTACCCATGGGCGGTGTTCTGGTGACAGACGATATCTATGACACCTTCATGTCACAGTCAGACCCAGGGGTAGAACTTAGCCATGGCTATACCTACTCGGGGCACCCACTCGCTTGCGCGGCAGCGGCAGCAGCACTTGATATCTACGAAGCAGAAAAACTCTTTTCACGCGCGGAGATACTGGGCGAGCACTGGATGGATGAAGCGCTTTCCCTAAAAGGGGAATCAAACGTTATTGATGTACGCTGCTTGCCCCTGATCGGCGCGATTGAAATAGCGCCAAGGCCCGGCGCGCCGATGCAAAGAGGTATCGAGATCGCAAAAAAATGTTACGACAAAGGCCTTTGGGCTAGAAACATCGGCGATGCCATCGTGCTTTCACCACCCCTGATTATTACCAAAGAACAGATCACAGAAGTGTTCGGCATCATCCAGGAATCAATTAGGGAAACCGACTAAACCATGCCTGGCGCTAAACCATTCTTGGCGCTAAACCATGCTTGGCGGCATCGCCGGGTTATTAGGCAAATGCTCGAATTTACCGGCGTCTCGCTGCTTTTCATAACAAACAACTATAGGTTCTAGATCCACAGGGGAGGCGCCGTGCAAGATCACGCCGTCGCAACCCAGGTCCAGTTGGTGATTGATCGCCGCGACACATTGATCCGGCGTGCCCGTTGCAGAGGCGGCCAACCAATCTTCGGGGATCAGACCCGCAACTTGTTGTAGCTGCTCGGTCGTTCCATTTTGGTCCAAGGCACCCTGAAAATTTGCAACCAGGTCACTTTCCCTGAATTTTTTTAGTATGCCAGGATCCCAATCGTTAGTGCTGACCATCAGGTCGCCATAAGCTTGAAGATAGGTCGCCATCCGGCCCACAGTTTTCTTTAGGCGCACCTCTGGCGATAGGTGATCACCTATCGTCGCGAAACACGACCACACCCTGACGTCATCGGGGTTCCGGCCGGCTTCCTCTGCTGCACGTTTTACCGTCTGGACGGCACGGACTGTCGTTTCGTCAGTAAAAAAGGTGTGCAAAACCACGGCATCAAAGGCCCGCCCGCCCAACGCCAGCGAATTGGGCCCAAACGCCGTAAAGGTGAGCGGTATGTACTCATCGAACCCTGAGTCAAGCCTTAGCACCGGCCAACTGCCAGCAGGCCCCTTGTGCCCGACGATAGTTTCTCCCCGATGCAGCCTGCGCATAATGCCAACAAAGTCCTCGATCTCGGCGGTTTTGATTCGCGGCAAACCAAACGCATCAAACATCATATCGATACCCCTTCCCAAACCAAGGGAGAAACGCCCTCCGGTCAGGAAATGCATGGTAGATGCATAGGCACCCGTCACGATGGGATGGCGGGTATTGTGATTGGTTGCCGCCGTCGCAATACCTATTTTTTCAGACACGGCACCTACTGCACCGCTAATCGTTGCAGCTTCCTTGATATTAAACCGCTCAGAAATGAAGCAATTGCCGATCCCAAGACGTTCGGCGTGAACAACTTCATCGATCAGGTCACGAGGGCTGGTCGGTGCGCCTGGAAGGGTATAGAAAGCTAGCTCGTTCATCATCGAAAATAGGCTCCTTGAAACACAGCAAATAGAGGACCCCCATTAGATCTAATTAACTGACGCTGGGCAACAAACAGGAGTTGTGTCACTCTTACCCTCCCCGTCGCAAACCTACAAAAAATTATGGAAATTAAAGACAAGACCATCGTAATCACCGGCGGCGCCAGTGGTATCGGTAGGGCAATGGCCAGAAGATTCACCAATGAAGGCGCTAAACAGATCGTTATCGCGGATCTGAACGCCGATGGACTCCAGGTGGTAGCAGACGAGATTGGCGCGCGA
>Ga0115561_1002214_pt1 | contig 13184 bp, 12 predicted proteins | sample COGITO_mtgs_1105_4_FD_87201 | JGI IMG/M metagenome (GOLD analysis project Ga0115561, IMG submission 87201) | Pelagic marine microbial communities from North Sea - COGITO_mtgs_110512 | ecosystem: Environmental > Aquatic > Marine > Epipelagic | place: Germany:Helgoland, sampling site Kabeltonne...
ATTGGCTATCGCTTGACCTCTATGGCCAAAGCTCAATTGATCAAGCCTGCACTGTACAAACAACAAAGACCCCGAAGGGCCTTTGCTTAACTTACTGGCATTGAGCCCACGGGCTCCCTTTTTTACCAGCACAGCGGGCAAGGAACGCAGCCGTTCAGTTCAACTCACCGTACTGGGTGGTGCTCAGCGCGGTACTCTGCCCATCCGATCCTGGCATTTCCGTGTCTGCAAAATCAGTGGAATGGGATGGGGGCAGCAAGGGGCCTGAGCGCACGGCCACACCGGGGCGCGCAGCGGCCGCAGGCGCTACCGGCGCACGGCCCGCAGCGTCGGCCAGTGCTCGCTTGAAGGCGGCCACCTCGTCAGCCTCGATCGGCTCAAACTGCGCTGGCCCACTGGCGGGCGCCAAAGGAGCGGGACCGGTGTTGGACGCGGGCAGCAGCGGGGTGGGCGCAGTGGTACCCGAGGGCGTACGGCCAAGCGCCGTGGGCGTGGTGGGGAAACGGGCAGCGGGCTCAGCAGGGAACAGCAGCGACGATGCTGGCGCGGCCACCGGTGCGGGTGCTGCTGGGACGGGCGCTGGCACCGGCTTGCGAACGACCCCTTGTGGCGCGGCAGCAGACGGCACCGGCGTGGGGGTGATGCCCTTTTGCGGCAGGCCCACGGCCACATGGTCATTGATGCGCCAATAGACCGCAGTGACCAGAATGTCATAGCGGGTCTTGGCAGTCTGGGCAATCAGCGCCTCGATCTCGCTCAAACGGGCAGTCTCACCGCCGTACTCGCGGGCCAAATCCATCATCACCAGAAACTGGCGACCCCGCTGATCCAGCGACAAGACCTTGAACTTATAGCTGGCGGACAGCACGCCCGCACGCACCATGGCATCGCGCACCACGGTGTAGAGCAATTCACGGCGCTCCATGCGCTCGTTCTTGCGGTTGGCCGCATGTTCTGGCGGGACGGGCTGAAGCAGCGGCTGCCCTGGCCGCCCCGGAGCCAGAGGCACGGTGGCATCGGCATTCAACAAACCGGATGGTTCAGCCCCCGCACTGCGAGGTTTGGCCTTGGGTGGTGCAGGTTTGCGACTGAACCAACTGAACAGAGACATGGCTTGCTTTCTTCGAAGGGGCGCTCGTGATCAATCCGGTGCGAGTGTAATTGGGGGTACAAACAGCTTGGTTACTTTGCCTCGGCAGCAACGCCATCAGCGTCGCTAATGTCAGGTGGCGGCAACGCGGCGCTTGCGGTTGCCCAGGCGTTTGGCCAAAACAGACCCCACGGCCATTGTCAAAGCCAAAGCAACGGCCGGCTGGCGGTTGGCCAGCTCGGTGAAGCGCAGGGCGTGCAGCGCCCACAGCTTGCACGGCGCGCTGGTCTGCACGGTGGCAGAGCGTGGGCGGTGCGAGAAGAATGCACCTTCGCCCACCACCGAGCCAGGCCCCACCACGGCCAGGCGCAAACGTTCTTTTTCGTCCTGGTAATGCACGCTCAGGGTGCCGCTTTCCACCAGATACAGGGTGCGGTCTTGCGCTCCCTGGCTGAACACGGTGTGGCTCGCCGGGAACACCGTGGGCTGCAGGTAAGGTGCAACCACCTCCCACTGCGCAGGCGACAAAGGGTTGGTCATGGCATCGTCTGCGCTGGCTTGGGCGATGGCATCAATCAGGCCGCGCAGATCAACGCGAGGGGATGTGGACATTAGGGCATTCATAGTGGGTCTGAAAGTACCTGCGTTACAGCGCGGACACAAGCATCGCTTACGTCCCTTTACAAAGAAGCTGCCCGGTGGAGAGCGCTACTTGCCAATGCAAAAGCTGGAGAAGATCACGCCCAGCAGATCATCGGAGGAGAACTCTCCGGTGATCGCGCCCAAGGCGTTCTGGGCCAGCCGCAACTCCTCTGCCAGCAAATCCAGGGCAGGCGAGGGAATGAGCAACTGGGCTGCCGCTTGCTCCAGATGGGCGTCCACCTGCGCCAGCGCCTGCACGTGGCGCGCGCGCGCGATGTAGACCCCCTCGGGCGCCGACTGCCAGCCAGCGACTTCCAGAAGTATGCGCCGCAGGGCTTCCAGGCCATCGCCCGTACGCGCAGAAATTCGAACCGAACGTCGATTCACAGCCCCAGAGCCAGCCGCCTCTGCCACAGCGGTACTGGTGCAATCGGTCTTGTTCCACACATCGATCACCGGGACGGAAGCAGGAATCTTTTGCTGCATGGAAGCCGCCACGGCCGCATCTGCAGCCAAATAGTCAGGCTGGTCCATGCGCGACAAGTCATGCAAGAAGAGAACGGCGTCCGCCCCCTCAATCTCTGACCATGCCCTCGCAATGCCAATCCGCTCCACCTCGTCGTCGCTGTCGCGCAGGCCAGCTGTGTCAATCACATGCAACGGCACGCCTTCGATCTGGATGGTCTGCTGCACCTTGTCGCGGGTCGTGCCCGCGATGGGGGTGACGATGGCCAGCTCTGCTCCAGCCAGCGCATTCAGCAGCGAACTCTTGCCCGCGTTTGGCTGGCCGGCAATGACCACCTTGATTCCTTCGCGCAGCAAAGCGCCCTGCTGCGCACGCTGGCGCACTTGAGCCAATGTGGCCTGCAGGCGCTCTAGCTGGCCTCGGGCGTCGGCTTTCTCCAGGAAATCAATGTCTTCTTCCGGAAAGTCAAGTGTGGCCTCCACCAGCATGCGCAGGTGGATCAGTGCATCGCGCAATGCGTGAATCTCGTGCGAAAACGCGCCGGTCAAAGACCGGCTGGCGCTGCGCGCTGCAGCCTCGGTGCTGGCGTCGATCAAGTCGGCAATTGCCTCGGCCTGGGCCAGGTCGATCTTGTCGTTCAAAAATGCCCGCTCGGTGAACTCGCCTGGCTGCGCCACGCGCAGCCCCGGCAGCACCGGGCTTGCGCTCGCGGTGCCTTGCGCTGCTTCCAGGCAGCGCGCCAGCAGCAACTGAAGCACCACCGGCCCGCCATGGGCCTGCAACTCCAGCACGTCCTCACCGGTGTAGGAGTGGGGTGCCGGGAAGTACAGGGCCAGCCCCTGGTCTATGGCCTGGCCCTGCGCATCACGAAACGGCAGGTAGGTGGCCTCGCGCGGGCGTAATGCTCGCCCGCACAACGCCTTCACCAGAGGCTCCAAACCTTTGCCAGAGACGCGGACAATGCCCACCGCCCCCCGGCCGGGAGCGGTGGCAATGGCGACGATGGGATCAACGTGACGGGCAAGCATGGCAGGCACTTTACACAAGACAGGCCCTTGCCATCGCGGTACGGCAGGCCCTTCGGGAATGAAAAAGGCCGCTTGCGCGGCCTTGGAGGTTCTGAGAACGCATTCTCGCGATCAACAAAGGATCACTTGAACTTGGGCAGGTTGAACTGCGGTGGCACGCCCATGCGGGTGTTGATGATCCACTGCTGGGCAATCGACAGGATGTTGTTCGTCAGCCAGTACAGCACCAGGCCGGCGGGGAAGAAGAAGAACATCACGCTGAAGATCAGCGGCATGAACCACATCATCTTGGCCTGCATCGGGTCCGGCGGCGCAGGGTTCAGGGCGGTCTGCAGCAGCGACGACAGCGTCATCAGCAAAGGCAGGATGAAGAATGGATCGGGAGCCGACAGGTCGTGGATCCAGCCAATCCACGGAGCGTTGCGCATTTCCACGCTGGACAGCAGCACCCAGTACAGCGCGATGAACACAGGGATCTGGATCATGATGGGGAAGCAGCCGCCCATGGGGTTGACCTTTTCCTCACGGTAGATGCGCATCATCTCTTGCTGCATCTGCTGCGGCTTGTCCTTCAGGCGTTCACGCAACTCCATGATCTTGGGGTTGATGGCCTTCATCTTGGCCATGCTGGCGTAAGCCTTGGTATTGAGCCAGTAGAACGCAATCTTGAGCAACAGCACCAGGGCCACGATGGACCAGCCCCAGTTGCCCAGCAGCTTGTGCAGCTGGTCGAGCAGCCAGTACAGCGGCTTGGACAGAATGGCCAGCCAGCCATAGTCCTTGACCAGATCCAGGCCTGTGGAGAGTTTCTCCAGCATGGTTTCGACCTGGGGGCCTGCGAACAGGCGGGCATCCACCGCCTTGGTCGTGCCGGGGTCGATGTTGCCCAGTGGCGTGATCATGCCGACCGAGTACAGGTTATCGCTCACCTTGCGGGTGAACAGCTCACGTTGCACGCCATCAGCCAGCAGCCAGGCGCTGGCGAAGTAATGCTGCACCATGGCTACGTAACCGTTGGGGGACTCCTTGGGAATGTCCACCTTGCCGTTTTCGATGTCCTTGAACTCGATCTTCTGGTACTTCTTGGCATCGGTGTACACCGCAGGGCCTGTGAAGGTGGAGTAGAACGAAGACTCTCCTGGCGGCTTGTTGCCATCGCGCACCAGTTGCAGATACAGCTGCGGCGAAACTGCGGTGCTTCCCACATTCAACACCTCGTGCTTGACGGCGATGTCGTAAGCACCACGCTTGAGCGTCCATGTCTTGACCAGCTTGACGCCGCCTTGCTCAGGCGATTCAAAGCGAATGGTCAGCTCGTTTTCACCGTCCTTGAGAGCACGGGGGCCAGGCAAGGCAGTCATCACCGTTTTGTGGGTGGGGAAGCTGCCACCGATCAGGCCCGTTTGTGCGACGTAGACGCGCTGTGTGCTCTCGTCGAACAGCACAAAGTTCTTCGCCTTGTCGGTCATGTCCGCGTGCTTCAACAACTCAGCGTGCGTGAGCGAGCCGCCTTCGCCGTCAAACGTCAAGCGGTAGACGTCGGTGGTGACTTCGATTTTTTCACGCGCTGCAGGAGCTGCTGGCGCAGGCGTTCCGGGAACGGCCGAGGCGCCGATGGACGCGACTGCAGGCGCGGTGGAAGCTGGCACGCTGGCTGCACCGGCCAGCGGCGCCGAGGCTCCGGCTGCCGGGGCTGCGGCTCCCACCGCGGCAGGCGACGGGAAGAATGTGGCCTTGTTGCCGTTGTGCAATTGCCATTTGTCCCACAGCAAAACCATGGAAAAGCCAAAAATCACCCACAAGATGGTGCGGCGAATGTCGTTCATGAAGACTTCTTTGGTGAAGATGGTTGGGTGTTGGAAGGGTTCAGCCGCGAAAACAATCGCATGCCACGCGGTAATTCCGCAGGCACGGGATCGCAGCCGCCGTCACACCAGGGGTGGCAGCGTACCAGCCTGCGCAGCGTGAGGTAACTGCCAGCGGCAGCGCCATGCTGCTGCAAGGCTTGCAAAGAATACGCTGAGCAGGTGGGCTCAAACCGGCAGGCAGATCCCAGCCAGGGGCTGAGTATCAGCCGATAGCCTTTGACCACACCGATCAGCAGGGCTCGCATCATGGCGCAGTCTCTGCCGTGGTGTCCCGCTGTGCACTGCTGCCAGCAACCGGCGGACGCTTGGCTGCCTGACCAAACAATTGCAAAAGTTCAGCGCGCACAGCCTGCTTGAGCTGGTCCGAGCTGGCGCTGACGAATTGCTTGCGGTCAAACGCCGTGCGCAGGCGCACCACATGGGCGGCCTGCGGCAAACGGGCTTCGAACAAAGCACCCACCGCGTAAATCTGCCGCTTGATGGTGTTGCGCGTGACGGCACGGCGGGCCCAACGCTTGGGCACCATAGCGCCTAGCCAAACGCCAGAAACGCCAAACAGGGCCTGCGGCCCTTGCTCTAGAAGCAAAGAACCGGGCCCTGAAGGTGGCGCGGAAACCACTGGCACGTCGCTGGCAGTGAGTGCCAGGCGGTGCAACGCAAAATGCGCTGTACGGGAGACAGTGCCCCCCGCCATGGCTGCCTGGAACTGCGGACGGGTTTTCAGCCGTTGCATGCGAGCACCCCGTTCAGGACCTGACGGTACAAACCGGGGAGCAGGCCGGTGGGTGGTTTGGCCTTAGACAGCCAGGCGCTTACGGCCCTTGGCGCGGCGTGCGTTGATCACAGCGCGGCCACCGCGGGTCTTCATGCGAACGAGGAAGCCGTGGGTGCGGGCGCGACGGGTCTTGGAAGGCTGGTAAGTACGTTTCATGTTGCTATTCCTTGAGGTTCAGTTCCGGACTGCTGCTCTTGAACCCCCTCAAGCCCATGCCCGGCAGCTGCGATTGCAGTGCGGTGTGCACAGACCTCTGGGGCAGAAATAACGGCGCGCCGGGTCAAATCACCCTGAACACATTCAGGGAAACCCAAAATTATCGCAGCCTCTTTGGGTTCTGGCAATGCCCCTGGCAATTTTCCTTCCCTCCAGCCATAGGGGGTCAGTGGAATTTCCATTCGATTCCCGCACCTGCTGGCCGTCGCATGAAGGCCCTTCGCGGACTCAGCATGGCCCACAAAGCCCCGCAGCACAGCCCCCAAGTCACCGCCCGGCAAATTGTGGATAACTCCTTGACAAGCTACAATCGCACCCCTCTTCCCGTTCCTCCTATCCACAATAAAAACACTTCTTGCAATGACCGAGGAACCTCACCGCAATCCCAACGCACCCTCAGGCTCAGATGCCGGACAAGGCCTGTGGCAGGCGTGCGTGGAACAGCTGGCCCAAGACCTTCCTGAGCAGCAATTCAACACCTGGATCAAGCCGCTGGTGGCCCAGGTGGCGGAAGATTTTTCCAAGGTCACTTTGCTGGTGGCCAACCGTTTCAAACTCGACTGGATCCGCGCCCAGTACGCAGGCCGCATCGCCGCCTTGCTCGAAGGCTTGTATGGCCAGCCAGTCACGCTGGAGCTGGCCATTGCCCAGCGCGAAGCCGTCACCCGCACCTACGTGCGCCCGGCATCGCAGCCCCAAGACCAGCGCGCAGCACCATCCTCCAGCCAAGCCTCTGACACCACCCACGGACAAGGCGGGCAAAGCACGCCAGGGGCCAGCAATGGAGGCAGCGATGAAAGCAGCGCAGGCGCATTCCGCAACCGGCTGAACCCCGCACTCACGTTTGAAACCCTGGTGGAAGGCACGGCCAACCGCATGGCGCGCTCTGCAGCAATGCACGTCGCAGGCATGCCTGGGCACCTGTACAACCCCCTGTTCATCTACGGGGGTGTGGGCCTGGGCAAGACCCACTTGGTGCACGCTGTGGGCAACCGCCTACTGCAAGACAAGCCAGACGCCAAGATCCTCTACATCCACGCCGAACAGTTCGTGTCCGACGTGGTCAAGGCCTACCAGCGCCGCACCTTTGACGAGTTCAAAGAGCGTTACCACTCGCTCGATCTGCTGCTGATCGACGACGTGCAGTTCTTTGCCAACAAGGATCGCACGCAGGAAGAGTTCTTCAACGCCTTTGAAGCCCTGCTGGCCAAAAAGAGCCACATCGTGATGACTTCGGATACGTATCCGAAGGGCTTGGCCAACATTCACGAGCGGCTGGTGTCGCGCTTTGATTCGGGCCTGACGGTGGCGATTGAGCCGCCCGAGCTGGAAATGCGCGTGGCCATCCTGATCAACAAGGCGCGCGTTGAAGGCACGGAGATGCCCGAGGAAGTCGCCTTCTTCGTGGCCAAGAACGTGCGCTCCAACGTGCGCGAACTGGAAGGTGCGCTGCGCAAAATCCTGGCGTATTCGCGCTTCAACCAGAAGGAAATTTCGATCCAGCTGGCGCGCGAAGCGCTCAGAGATCTGCTGTCCATTCAGAACCGGCAAATTTCTGTGGAAAACATTCAAAAAACGGTGGCCGACTACTACAAGATCAAGGTCGCCGACATGTACAGCAAGAAGCGCCCGGCCAGCATTGCGCGGCCACGCCAGATTGCGATGTACCTGGCCAAGGAGCTGACGCAAAAAAGCCTTCCAGAAATTGGAGAATTGTTCGGCGGGCGCGACCACACCACCGTGTTGCATGCGGTTCGCAAGATTTCTGCGGAGCGCCAGCAGCTGACAGAGCTGAACCAGCAGCTGCATGTGCTGGAGCAGACGCTCAAAGGCTGACGCCTCCGTGCAAACCACGCCCACTACAAACACTTTGCTGCCCCTGTTCAAGGGCAAAATGGCGTGCTGTGCAGCACGGGGAGGCGCGACCGGCGCCGCTGCTGTCCAAGCACCGTCCTAAAAACCACAAGAGGTTGATGACATGATCGTCCTGAAGGCAACACAAGATAAGGTTCTCGCGGTACTCCAGTCCGTGGCGGGCATCGTGGAGCGTCGGCACACGCTGCCCATCCTGGCCAACGTGCTGATCCGCAAAACCGGCAATGCGCTGCAGCTGACCACCAGCGACCTCGAAATCCAGATCCGCACCACGGCCGAACTGGGTGGCGACACGGGCGACTTCACCACCACCGTGGGCGCACGCAAGCTCATCGACATCTTGAAGACCATGCCCGGTGACCAGACCGTCAGCCTGGAGTCGCAGCAGTCCAAACTGATCCTGAAGGGCGGCAAGAGCCGCTTCACCTTGCAAAGCCTGCCCGCCGAAGACTTCCCGCTGGTGCAGGAATCTGCCGCCTTCGGCCCCGTGTTTGCCGTGCCACAAAAGACGCTGAAGGACCTGCTGGGCCAGGTGTCGTTTGCCATGGCGGTGCAGGACATTCGCTACTACCTCAACGGCATTCTGTTTGTGGCCGAGGGCAAGACCCTGAGCCTGGTCGCCACCGACGGCCACCGCCTGGCCTTTGCCAGCGCCACGCTGGATGTGGAAGTGCCCAAGCAGGAAGTCATCCTGCCGCGCAAAACCGTGATCGAATTGCAGCGCCTGCTGAGTGATGCGGGTGGCGAGAACCAGCCGCACATCGAGATGCAGTTTGCCAACAACCAGGCCAAGTTCACCTTTGGCGGCATGGAGTTCGTGACCAAGCTGGTCGAAGGCAAGTTCCCCGACTACAACCGCGTCATCCCCAAGAACCACCAAAACAGCGTGACCCTGGGCCGCGCGCCGCTGCTGGCCAGCCTGCAGCGCACCGCCATCATGACCAGCGACAAGTTCAAGGGCGTGCGCTTGAACATCGAGCCCGGCACCCTGCGCGTGGCGTCCAACAACGCCGAGCAGGAAGAAGCGGTGGACGAGCTCGACATCGACTACGGCGGCGACACCATCGAGATCGGTTTCAACGTGACCTATCTCATCGACGCCCTGGCCAACATGGGCCAGGACATGGTCAAGATCGACCTGCAAGACGGCAACAGCTCGGCGCTGATGACCATCCCCGACAACGACACCTTCAAATACGTGGTGATGCCCATGCGCATTTGACCGGCGCGCCATGCGTGATGCGGCACCTTCGGGTGCCGTATCCCCTTTTGCAAGCCACCGAAATTGCTATTTAATTTGTAGCTGCTAGCGCTTATCCCACCTGCCCTAGAAGCTGATTTGACTCTTATTGACCAATTGCGAGACCCCCAAAGTCTCCACGGATTCCAAGGCCCGCCATGACCGTTGACAACATTCCTTCCGAGCCCGAAGCCACCGGCGTCTCCGGCCATGTTGAGCCCACACTCACCAAGATCGACACCAACCAGGCAGGGGCCAGCGAGAGCTATGGCGAAGGCGCCATCACCATCCTTGAGGGCCTGGAGGCCGTGCGCAAGCGCCCCGGCATGTACATCGGCGACACGAGCGACGGCACCGGCCTGCACCACCTGGTGTTCGAGGTGGTCGACAACTCCATCGACGAAGCCCTGGCCGGCCACTGCGACGACATCGTCGTCACCATCCACACCGACAACTCCATTAGCGTGACCGACAACGGCCGTGGCATCCCCACCGGCGTGAAGATGGACGACAAGCACGAGCCCAAACGCTCGGCGGCAGAAATCGCCCTGACCGAACTGCACGCGGGCGGCAAGTTCAACCAGAACAGCTACAAGGTGTCGGGCGGCTTGCACGGCGTGGGCGTGAGCTGCGTGAACGCCCTTTCCAAATGGCTGCGCCTGACGGTGCGCCGTGAAGGCAAGGTGCACCAGCTCGAATTTGCGCGCGGCGTTGTGCAAAACCGCCTGCTCGACACCGTGGACGGCTTTGAAGTCAGCCCCATGAAGGTGACTGGCGAGACCGACAAGCGCGGCACCGAAGTGCACTTCCTGCCCGACACGGAAATCTTCAAAGAGAACAACGACTTCCACTACGAGATCCTGGCCAAGCGTCTGCGCGAACTCTCGTTTTTGAACAACGGCGTGCGCATTCGCCTCAAGGACGAGCGCAGCGGCAAGGAAGACGACTTCTCGGGCGCCGGTGGCGTGCGCGGCTTTGTCGAGTTCATCAACAAAGGCAAGACCGTTCTGCACCCCACCTCGTTCTACGCCGCCGGCGAGCGCCCGGCCGAGAGCTACGGCGGCATCCCCGGCACGCACATTGGCGTGGAAGTGGCCATGCAGTGGAACAGCGCGTACACCGAGCAAGTGCTGTGCTTTACCAACAACATCCCCCAGCGTGACGGCGGCACCCACCTGACCGGCCTGCGCGCCGCGATGACCCGCGTCATCAACAAGTACATCGAAGAAAACGAGCTGGCCAAGAAGGCCAAGGTCGAAGTCACCGGCGACGACATGCGCGAAGGCCTGTGCTGCGTGCTCAGCGTGAAGGTGCCCGAGCCCAAGTTCAGCAGCCAGACCAAAGACAAGCTTGTGTCGAGCGAAGTGCGCGCGCCTGTGGAAGACATCGTGGGCAAGCTGCTCACCGACTACCTGCAAGAGCGCCCAGCCGACGCCAAGATCATCTGCGGCAAGATCGTGGAAGCCGCCCGCGCCCGCGAAGCCGCCCGCAAAGCCCGCGAAATGACCCGCCGCAAGGGCGTGCTCGACGGCATGGGCCTGCCCGGCAAACTGGCCGACTGCCAGGAAAAAGACCCGGCGATGTGCGAGATCTACATCGTCGAGGGTGACTCCGCCGGCGGCTCTGCCAAGCAAGGCCGCGACCGCAAGTTCCAGGCCATCCTGCCCCTGCGCGGCAAGATCCTGAACGTGGAAAAAGCCCGCTACGAAAAGCTGCTGACCAGCAACGAAATCCTGACGCTGATCACCGCCCTGGGCACCGGCATCGGCAAGGCCGGTGGCACCACCGGCGGCGACGACTTTGATGTGGCCAAGCTGCGCTACCACCGCATCATCATCATGACCGACGCCGACGTCGATGGCGCCCACATCCGCACCCTGCTGCTCACCTTCTTCTACCGCCAGATGCCCGAGCTGGTCGAGCGCGGCCACATCTACATTGCCCAGCCACCGCTGTACAAGGTCAAGGCGGGCAAGGAAGAGCTGTACCTGAAGGACGGCCCCGCGCTCGACGGCTTCCTGCTGCGCATTGCGCTGAACCACGCCAGCGTGACCACCGGCGGCGCCAACCCGCAAACCCTGACCGGCGAGACCCTGGCCGAGCTGGCGCGCAAACACCAGATCGCTGAAAGTGTCATCGCCCGCCTGGGCAACTTCATGGACGCCGAAGCCCTGCGTGCCATTGCCGACGGCGTGAGCCTCAAGCTCGACACCGTGCAAGACGCCGAAGCAAGCGCCGTGGCCCTGCAAGCCAAGCTGCGCGAGTTGAACACCACCGGCGCCCCCGCCGAAGTGGCCGGCGAATTTGACGCCCGCACCGACAAGCCCCTGCTGCGCATCAGCCGCCGCCACCACGGCAACATCAAGAGCAGCGTCATCACGCAAGACTTCGTGCACGGCGCCGACTACGCCGCCCTGGCCGAAGCCGCCGAAACCTTCCGTGGCCTACTGGCCGAAGGCGCCAAGGCGATGCGCGGCGAAGGCGACAAGCAGAAGGAAGAAAAGGTCAGCGACTTCCGCCAGGCCATGAAGTGGCTGATTGCCGAAGCCGAACGCACCACCAGCCGCCAGCGCTACAAGGGCCTGGGCGAAATGAACCCCGAGCAGCTGTGGGAAACGACGATGGACCCCAACGTGCGCCGCCTGCTGCGCGTGCAGATCGACGATGCGATCGAGGCCGACCGCGTGTTCACGATGCTGATGGGCGATGAGGTGGAACCGCGCCGGGACTTCATTGAAACCAACGCCTTGCGCGCTGGAAACATCGACGTTTGACGAAAACGATTCACCATGAAAATCGAAAACGCCATTTTCGATTTTCATGGTTCGCGTGGCTTTTACACCGTTGGCTTCTCCGTTAGTCGGGCAGTCCAGTGCCCTCCTGTCTCTTGTTGGACCTTCAACAAGTCGTAGGTCTTGAGCATGTCGAGCAGTCCTGAGTGACCATAGCTCTTGGGAGAAAACGACGGATCCGCGCGCTTGAGGTAGGAACCCAACCCTCCTACGCTCACGTTGCCTTCGGGGGTGTCTGCTGCCAAGAGCGTGACTGCTTCCACAATGAACTTGGGGCGCAGCTTGGGGGCTGGCTTGACTAGCTCAGCCTTGCTGGGTTGCTTGAGCGCGACAGACTCTGCTGCCGTAAGCTCGGATTCCGGCGCAGGTTTCACCCATTCAAAGAACTGGTCGCTCGCGTTGCGCAGCGCATCGGGCGACTTGGCCTCACCCACGATATGCACCGTCGCGCCCCGTTCTCGCAACTTGCGGCACAGATAGGCAAAATCAGAGTCGCTGGTGACGATGCAGAACGTCGTCGCGCGGCCGTCGAACAGCGCTTCCATGGCATCCAGCGCCAAAGCAAGGTCGGACGTGTTTTTCCCCGCCGCGTACTGGTACTGCAGGCATGGAGTGAACGCCAGGCGCACCAGCGCTTCCTGCCACTTGTTGGCCAACGTACTGTGGTTGCCATAGCCCCTGCGCAGAACTACACGACCAAACTGCGCCACAACGCCAGCGCGTACTCCAAAATCTCAGGGCTAGTGTTGTCGCAGTCCACCAGCACTGCGACACGCGACTCCACATCGCCCATGTGATTTGCCATCGTGTGTGTCCTCCCGTGTGAAAAGTGTTGAATACTTGGCGCAAGCCATTGGAACATCTCCGGCTTCACACATGCCCACCCTCAACCAGCAGCGCACCCACAAATACATCGCAGCCCGCCAGCAGCACCCGGCCTGGCTGCTGCTGGCCTCGCGGCGGGCACCGCTGGTGCTCAGTTGCCTGGACGCGCTGTTTGAACACCAGCGCGATGGCGTGCCTTTCGATGCCGCCGTGCAGGCGCTGGCGGAGATGCTGGCATTGCATGCCAATGAGGTGGACTTTGAGATCGACAGCGACGACACCCTGAGCCAGGCCCGGCGCGAGGTGCGCGAGTGGATACGGCGCGGGCTGGTGGTGGAGCGCGAGGGGCGGGTGTTTGAGACCGATG
>Ga0115561_1002233_pt1 | contig 13117 bp, 16 predicted proteins | sample COGITO_mtgs_1105_4_FD_87201 | JGI IMG/M metagenome (GOLD analysis project Ga0115561, IMG submission 87201) | Pelagic marine microbial communities from North Sea - COGITO_mtgs_110512 | ecosystem: Environmental > Aquatic > Marine > Epipelagic | place: Germany:Helgoland, sampling site Kabeltonne...
CAGCGTTGCGTGAGTCCACTCTGAAGAACCATCGCTGGTTCTTCTTGCTCGTGCCGATGATGATTGTCTTGTCGTTGCTCGGCGAACAGATGTTCTTGAAAGTTACTGTCTTCATTAGATTACTCCTTCGGTGGTGGCTGTCAGGATGTCTGCTGCCGTATCAACGTCTTCTACGATTAGTGCCACTGCCGCAACGGTAGCTATATCTCTCCAGTTCTCTTTAACAAACGTGGTTACCGGATCACTAAAGAAGTGGGCCAAGGCCGCTTTAGTCTTATTGGTGGTTAAAGTTAAGTTGCGCATGTTTATTTCTCCTCTGTACAAACACGTTGGTGTGCTTGTTTCACCTGCGAATCCGACCGGTTTCGACGTAGGAGAAAACGCATAGGGGTCCCTGGCCGTGAATCGAGATCAAGGTTCCATGACTACGATTCGGGGTTGGGGGTGGTCTAGAGTGCGAGGGGGGAGATAGTCGATGAGCGATATAGAAAAGATTTTTATAAAAAAATTTCTAAAAAAATTCTTCCAAAACAATTAGGTATGCTAATATCTGCACCTATGACTGGAACTCAAAAAAAGTGCCGATACTGCAAAACGACGCAAGACGTGTCAGACTTTGTAACGGGACGGCACATGTGCATTAACTGCAAGGCCAGTCAAGTACAGACGCGGGTATCCGAATCTTACGAAAACTACCTGCAGAATCTGTACTCCCAGAGTAAATCTGGCAACAGTAAAGGGTCGGCCCGCCGCGGCCTTAGTTGGTCGATAGAGCTGGAGCACTTAATAGACTTATGGCAGAAGCAAGGGGGACGGTGCGCGGTATCCGGAGCGTTTCTCACTCATCACAAAGATGGCACAGGCAAGAAAGAGTACAACGCGTCAATCGATCGGATATCCCCCGATAAAGATTACACCCCCGATAATATTCAATTGGTCTGTTATCGTGTGAATATCATGAAACACAACCTATCTGAGGACATGTTTTACTGGTGGGTAAAGACTATTCATGATTTCTCTTGTGATTAATTATTAGTAGAGCTAATATAACGCATGTTTGACATTGAAGTGGTAGCAATCGAAGGTCTAGACGCCGCGATTATTGGGTCGACGGTTCGAAATGGGCGTGAAGTGCTTGCTTACAATTACGACAAAGCCGTTGCCATCATGAGAGCGGCGGGCCACTCCGAGGAGTACGCCGAAGAATGGATAGCAGAAGTGTCTTCAAAGGAATTTGATGGCGCTCCTGCTTTTGTGTACCTAGATGAAACTCATGAGTTCTATGGACCTAGCAGCCCAGCAGGAACAACCGTCCACTAGCATCGTTAGTGAGCACACCGAATTCCAATCGCATATGCCATATATGGGCATTAGCCGCGGATCGCTAACCATGCAGCAAGAAAAGCTGGTCTCGCTCATCTCTTCAGGGATGACAACCGCTGCCGCGGGTCGCGGTGCGGGGTACTCGTCCCCCCAGGCAACCTATGCCGCTGCGAAAGTCCCCGAAGTACAAAAAGCGATTGAGTATTTCCGCCAGGAGATGCGTGAAGAGGTGCGGTTCACCAATCAGCACGCGCACATGATGTATATGGAGGCGTATAACTCGTCGGCAAACGCCACTGAGATGAAAAACACCACCGATTCACTAGTCAAGCTGCACGGTTTGGCTGCACCTGAGAACGCTACCCAAGTAAATATCAACATTAATGGCACTAAGCAGCTAGAGCGCATGAGTGACGAAGACTTGTTGAAGATTGCGGGTAAAGATGTCCACTACCTAGAACCTAAGAGCGATTAATTATGGCTAGTACTGAATTCCCACATAGTAAAAAACAAGCCGCCGCGCAGGTCGCTAAATTAAAAGCCGCTGCCGCCAAGAAGAAGGCAGCCCCTAAGCCCAAAGCTAAACCAAAGGCTAAGCCTAAGAAGGCATACAAGCCTTACTAAATGACTGAAGTCGCGAAGGTCGAATGCATACGCTGTAAAGCGTCGCACCCCGAGACGCTTTACTCGGGGGACGATCGACTCTGCGTGTATTGCAAAGCGGACATCGCGGAGCAAGAACCGCTACCCGCGAGCCCCGAACCGGAGCCCACGAAGGAAGAGTCGTTAGAAGATAAGGCGCGCGCGGAGCTTGCTCTGCGGTTCCTGACTCGTAAACGGCTACTACCGTTCGTGGAACGGTTTAACCCTGACTACTCAGCGGGGTGGGTGCATAAAGATATATGTAAGCGACTAGAGGAGTTCTCTAGAGATGTCAGCGAAAAGAAGTCTCCACGACTTATGCTATTTATGCCGCCACGACACGGTAAAAGCACACTTGCGTCAGTGGCGTTCCCAGCGTGGCACCTCGGGCGAAACCCGCAGCACGAGTTTATTAGCTGTTCCTACTCTGGTTCTCTCGCAATGGGGTTCTCTCGTAAAGTCCGTGGCCTGCTACGTGAAGAGGGATATAAGTCAGCATTTAAAACGCGCCTCGATCCACAGTCTCAGTCTGCTGAAGCATGGCTTACTACTGCTGGCGGCGGTTATGTTGCTGCCGGTGTTGGTGGTGGTATTACTGGTAAGGGTGCTCATATCCTTGTCATTGATGATCCGGTAAAGAACCGTGACGACGCTGAATCAGCAAACGCCCGTGAGAGTGCCTGGGACTGGTATACATCTACAGCGTACACACGTCTTGCGCCTGGTGGTGGTGTGCTGGTTATCCTTACTCGTTGGCATGATGATGATCTTGCGGGACGGTTACTTAAAGCAGCAGCAGATCACGGCGAGCAGTGGGAAGTTGTTAACTACCCCGCCAGAGCAGAAGTTGACGAGACCTTTAGAAAGCAGGGTGAAGCACTCCACCGAGAGCGATATGACGAAGAAGCCCTTGCCCGAATAGAGAAAGCTGTTGGTCCTAGAGACTGGTCAGCGCTGTATCAGCAGAACCCTGTAGCGGACGACGGTGACTACTTCACCCGAGACATGATCAATTACTACGAGCGCGACGAGATTGATGAAGACCGTATGCGTTACTACTGCGCGTGGGATCTGGCGATCGGTAAGAACGATCGCAATGACTACACCGTTGGCATCGTTGTAGGTGTCGATGAGCAGGATCAGTTGTTCATCATGGACATGGTTCGCGGGCGGTTTGACGGGTTTGAACTGGTTGAGCAGATCCTTGATATGTATGAGGTCTGGAAGCCGTCAATCATCGGTATTGAGAAAGGGCACATTGAGATGGCTCTCGGGCCGTTCCTCGAGAAGCGCGTTCGCGAGCGCGGGTTGTACGAAGCGTACTTCAAAGACTTAAAGACTGGCCGCAGGGACAAGGAGGCGCGTGCCAGAGCAATCCAAGGCCGGATGCAGCAGGGCATGGTTTTCATGCCAAGAGATGAAGAATTTACTGGCCCACTGGTAGCAGAGTTATTGCGCTTTCCGAATGGGGTACACGACGATCAGGTAGACGCCTTAGCTTGGATAGGTCTCATGATGACGGAGTTCAGCACTTTTGTTGAGCGCGTTGAGCATGTGCCGAGCTGGAGAGACCGGTTACCTGGTCTTTTCAAAGGTGAACGCACTAAATCAGCTATGAGCGCATAACGATGAAACCAACAAAGCTAAATCCAGCTAAAGAAGAAGAGATCACACGCACCCAATGGGCACGCTATGAACGTGCACGGGATAACGGGCACTTAGACTACGTAGAGATGGCGCTCAAATGTGATGAGTATTACCAAGGTGACCAGTGGGATGATGAGGACGCCGCGGCTCTAGAAGCTGAAGGCCGACCCGCTCTGACGATCAATACTATTCTCCCTACTATTAATACCATTTTGGGTGAGCAGTCTACGCGCAGAGCTGACATCCAGTTCAAACCACGACGAGGGGGCGATGGGGCTATAGCCCACACGCTGACTAAGTTGTATATGCAGATAGCCGACAATAACAAGCTGGACTGGGTCGAGCAGCAGGTATTTAGCGACGGTTTGATTATGGATGGCCGCGGTTATTTTGATGTTCGCATGGACTTTAGCGACCACGTTGAGGGTGAGATACGAATCACGGCCAAAGATCCGCTAGACATACTTATCGACCCAGATGCCAAGGACGCAGACCCGAAGACGTGGAATGAGGTGTTCGAAACTCGCTGGATGACGCTTGATGAGATCGCAGAGTTGTACGGAGAGAAAAAGGCGGAGCGTCTATTGTTTGTCGCTGAGAACGGCATGAGTTTTGGCCCAGATTCTGTCGAGTACCAAGAGACTCGTTTCGGCGACACCGAGACCAATGACGATTATTTCGGGGCTGGTGTTCCAGGCGACGAGGAGTATCGGAATATTAAGGCGCTGCGAGTCGTTGAGCGTCAGCATAAAAAGCTGAGCCGTGCGATGTTCTTTGTAGACCCAGACACAGGTGACCAACGACAAGCGCCTGATGCTTGGAGCGAGGCTAAGAATAAGAAGTTTGCCAAGCAGTACAACTTGAACCTAATAAGCAAGATCATACGGAAGATCCGTTGGACCGTTACCTGCGATCAGGTTGTGCTACACGATGACTGGTCTCCCTACAACCAGTTTACGATTGTCCCATTTTTCTGCTATTTCCGCAGAGGGCGCCCGTTCGGCGCAGTGCGGAACCTATTATCTCCGCAGGAGCAGCTAAACAAAATAGCGTCTCAAGAGTTGCATATAGTTAATACCACAGCTAATAGTGGCTGGATGGTTGAGTCGGGATCATTGGTCGGTATGACTGCAGATGACCTCGAGGAGCATGGTGCGGAGACAGGTCTTGTACTTGAGTATGCGCGTGGGACTACACCCCCACAGAAGATTGGTGCAAACCAGATACCTACTGGTCTAGATCGTATCGCGCAGAAAGCTGCGGCTAACATCAAGACTATCTCTGGTGTTAACGATTCGATGCTGGGCACTGATAGCGCGGAGGTATCAGGTATCGCGATCCAGGCTAAGCAGAACCGCGGCGCGATCATGATCCAAGTGCCACTAGATAACCTGCGCAAGTCTCGTCAATACCTAGCAGAGAAGATCCTTAACCTAATCCAGACTTTTTACACCGAGCAGCGTGTTATCCAGGTCACCAACGAAGCCGACCCTCTCAAGCCGCGCGAAGAAATGGTTATCAACGAGCAAACACCAGAAGGGCAGATTATTAACGACCTGACTATTGGTGAGTACGACGTGATTGTCGCCACTGCGCCAGCGAGAGACAGCTTCGACGAGACTCAATTCGCAGAAGCTCTCGCGCTACGGCAGGCAGGAGTAGTTGTACCGGACGACGCGATTATTGAGTACAGCCACTTGGCCCGCAAAGGCGAACTGGCTAAGCGCATCCGTCAGATGACAGGTCAAGAGCCGCCAACCCCAGAGCAGCAAGAAGCTATGGCTCAGCAGCAGCAGATCCAAATGCAGCAGCTACAGCTTGAAATGGCGAAACTAGATGCTGATGTTAAGAAGACTCAGTCTGAAGCCGCTCTGAACATCGCCAAAGTGCAAGATACTACCGACGTTGATCCACAGATCCGTATGGCTGAAATACGGGCCAAGATACAGATCAATGAAGAGCAACTCGAACTACGTCGTGAGTTAGCAGACCTAAGTAATGCAACAAAAGAAAACCAAAGCCAGACCTCTGCGGCTACCAAGTTGGCAACCGCAGCCTTTCAAAATACTAACAGGAACAACAGGAGTTCTTAAATGAGTAAGCAAGACGATACATCCACAGAAGAGACCACAATGCAGTTCGACGTAATGCCTGGTGCAGATCGCCCCGAGGAAGATGACGCCCCTCAGTTGGATTTAAGTTTCGAAACCCCCGAAGAGGAGCCCGAAGAAGTTGAAGAAGAGGAAACCGTTGCCGAAGAACCTGAAGAACCTGAAGAACCCGAGGAAACTGTTTCTGAAGATGAACAAAGTACAGAAGAAGAAACAGGGCCAGAAGCCGAGCTAGAAGAAGAGCCGGTAGTTGAGGAAAAAGTAGCTAAAAAACCTATGGTTCCCAAGGCGCGCCTCGATGAAGTGTTAGCAAAACAGAAAGCACTTCAAAAACAACTAGACGAGATGACCGCAGCGAATGAAAAGTCAGCAGAAGCGCCCGAATCGTACGATTTCGATGCAAAAGAAGTTGAATACCAAAACATGGTATTGGATGGTGAAACAGAAAAAGCTGTTGCGCTCCGAAGAGAGATTAGAAAAGCTGAGCGGGAGCAGCTTGAGTTCGAAATGCGACAAGAAATGAACCAGACGGTAAGCCAAGACCGCCAGATGACCGCACTGCAACAGGCTGCTAACGCGTTGGAAGAGGCGTACCCTGTTTTTGACCGCAACTCGGACGCTTTCAACGAAGAAGTGACTAATGAAGTAGTTGAACTGCGTGATGCTTTTATCATGAAAGGCTACGAAGCTGTAGATGCGCTGTCAAAAGCTGTTAAGTACGTCGTGAAAGACCACGATTTAGACCAAACGCAAGAAAGTGTGCCAAGTCTGGCCGGTAAGGCGCAGAAAAGTGACGAACTAGCCAAAAAACGCGCACAAGTTAGCAAGAAACTTCGCGCAGCAGAGGCTCAACCTCCGGAACTTCCTGGTGAAAGCTCCTCTAACCACGGCGAAAAAGGGCTCGACTTGTCATCTATGACTGAAGAAGAGTTCGCTGCCCTCCCTGAAGCAACTTTAAAACGCCTAAGAGGCGATATTCTTTAATGAGGTGACAAATGCCTGTTAAAAAAGACCCACGATTAGCCCGAGCAGGAGTCTCGGGCTTTAACAAGCCAAAGCGGACTCCTTCCCACCCTAAAAAGTCGCACATTGTTGTGGCCAAAGAGGGGGATAAGATCAAAACGATCCGTTTCGGCGAGCAGGGGGCGTCTACAGCAGGGAAACCAAAGGCTGGCGAGTCTGAAAAGATGAAGAAAAAGCGCGCGAGCTTCAAAGCACGGCACGCGAAGAACATCGCAAAGGGAAAAATGAGCGCTGCCTATTGGGCAGATCGCGCGAAGTGGTGATCAATGAAGACTCGCATCCACGTTAATCAACACAACATCAGGGCTAACAATAAAGGCGCGGACACTAAAGCTGGTAAGCAGTTTAGTAAGCAGCCCAAGAAGATCGCTAAAAAGACCGCTCGGTATAGAGCGTGAAACAGTTGGTCTTTGCGTTAATAATTGTAGTGAACGGTGAAATACAGCAAAACGCAAAAAGCTACTGGCAGGGTTTAGCCCGTTGCAGATGGTACGCAGAGGAGCTAACAATCCAGGGCACACGTAGAAAGTATCACACACCAGTGTATGCGTATTGCGTCCCTGAGTATGTAGACCCCGAGAATACGATAATCTACGAATAGTAGTTGCTTTGTTATATTAGCTATACTAATATGCTTGTACGTCCATCCCTGCGATATGGGGTCGGCCCGTAGCCGTAAAAAACGTATCCCTCGCCTGCACAAGGCGTAAAACCTGTCGAGGTCGCACCTCGTTAATAAGCGCTAGTTCGTTGTCCCACGATACGGGAATACGGATTAGCCGCTCCTAAAGTCGGCTACCAATATTAGTGGCACTAATGCCTCTGATTAATTATCTTACTTTATTAATAGGAGCCCATCATGGCTTTAACAAATTTCGGCACCTTAACTGGTGATCAGCTCCAAGCATGGAGCCGCGACTTCTGGAAAGTAGCTCGCAATCAATCTTTCATTAACCAGTTCGCTGGTACAGGTTCTAACGCTATGGTTCAGCGAGTAACTGAGCTGACTAAGAACCAGAAAGGCACAAAAGCTAACATCACTTTGCTTGCAGACATGACTGGCGACGGTATCACTGGTGACAATACTCTGGAAGGGAATGAAGAAGCCCTCCGCGCGTATGACATCAGCATCGAGCTAGATCAGCTTCGTTTTGCAAACCGCATCGCTGGCCGTATGACCGACCAGAAGACCGTAGTTAACTTCCGCGAGCAGTCTCGTGATGCACTTGCTTACGCAATGGCTGACCGCTGCGACCAGTTGGCATTTTTGGCGCTGTCAGGTGTCGCTTTCACTAGCAAGAACAACGGTGGCCTACGCGCTACTTCAGGTTCCGCTGGCCACGAGCTGGTTGACCTTGAGTTTGCTTCTGACGTATCAGCTCCTACTTCAGACCGTCACCGCCGCTGGGACGCTACTAACGGTTTGGTTGCTGGTGATACTACAGCCGTCGCTGCTACTGACAAGATCGGCTACAGCACCATCGTAGAGCTGAAAGCCTATGCTAAAGATAACTACATCCGTGGTATTCGTGGTGCTGGTAACCAGGAAACTTTCCACATGTTTGTTACTCCACAGCAAATGGCTAGCCTGAAGTTAGATTCTGATTTCTTGGCTAACGTTCGCAACGCAGGCGTCCGAGGAGCTAGCAACAGCTTGTTCTCTGGCTCAGCTTCGTTGATGGTTGACGGCGTAATGATCCACGAGTTCCGCCATGTGTTCAACACGTCTGGCGCTACTACTGGTACTTCTGGAAACGCTGGCGCAGCTGGCTACAAGTGGGGTGCTGATGCTGACGTAGTTGGCGGACGCGCGCTGTTCTGTGGTGCTCAGGCTCTGGCTCTGGCTGATATCGGCCTGCCTGAAATGGTTGAAGATACTTTCGACTACGGCAACCAGTCTGGTATTTCAGTAGGCAAGATCTTCGGTCTCCGTAAGCCTAAGTACAACAGCGACATCAGTGGCTCTGTACAGGACTTCGGTGTTATCGCTCTAGATACTGCACAGTAAGACAATCGCCCCCTCTTCGGAGGGGGCTTTTTACTTTATAGGAACTAATCATGAAGATTGTAAGCAAAGAGTCGCTACGAGTAACGACGCTAGGCGGGACAGCTGTTCTATTTGAAGCAGGCGTACCCAGAGAGATTGCTGACGAAATTGGCCTGCTGGCAATACAGATGGGTGCAAAAGAATACAACGAAAAATATGTTGAAGAACGCGACGCTGAAGTTGCCGTTTTTGAAGAGATTATAGAAGAAGTATCACCAGTCGAAACCTCATCAGACCTAGTCACTGCTCTAGAGAAAATGATGGACGAAGGTGACCCCAAGAATTTTAAAGCCGATGGTTACCCCAAAGCTGCAGTAGTAAACAAAGTTATGGGCCGAACGATCGGTACTGATGAACGGGAAGCAGCCTGGGAATCAATCCTCAACTCATAGGTAAAAAACGATGGCAGTCACAGTACAGAGCGTAATTGATAGGGCGCAAACCGTGCTTCAAGACACAACAGGTGTTAGGTGGCCGGTCGTGGCAGAGCTTGTATTATGGATCAACGATGCTCAGCGGGAAATCGCGCTACTGAAACCTGATGCTAGCGCAACTAATACAACGATTACCCTAGCTACTGGTACGAAGCAAGACATCCCCAGCGGCGGTAATAGACTACTCAAAGTAGTAAGGAACATGTCTGCTGCGAGTAACGGCACCGGTAAGCGCGCGGTGCGTCTTGTAGACCGTGAAGTACTTGATGCGCAAACTCCTGACTGGCATGACCCCGCCGTATCTGGTGACGCTGCGCACTCAGCTATCGTAAAACACTATGTCTATGATGAGGCTAATCCGCGAAACTTTTATGTATACCCTGGCGTCAGCGGTAGCGCATATTTAGAGATTATCTATTCCTCCAACCCCGTGGCCGTAGCGCAAGCTGATAACCTTTCTATTCCTGATATTTATGCAAACGCAATCATGAACTACGTCCTGTACATGGCTTATATGAAGGACGCGGAATACGCAGGTAACGCCCAACGTGCGAGCAGCCACTTTCAGTTATTCACTGCCTCTGTCACAGGTAAAGGGCAGGTTGACGCGGTGACTAATCCAAATATAGAACGTAGGCAAGCCCCAGCAGCGATGGTGTAATTTATGGCGATTTCTTATGAAGCGCTGTTACCCGACATCCTGCCAATGGTCCCTGGATGCCCTGATACGTTAATTAAAAATAATATTAGGGCCGCGGTCATAGAGCTTTGTGAGCGAGCTAGCGTCTATCAGGCCGAGCTTGATCCACTAACTACGGTTGGTAATATTTTCGAATACGATCTAGAGGCGCCATCCGGCACAGCCGTTCAGAGGATTCTGTGGATCACGCACGCGGGTAAAGACCTCGAACCACTAACCTCCACCCTCTTAGAACAGCGCATACCGAAGTGGCGCGAGGGTAACGGCGTACCAGAATATTACGTTCAGCAGGGCACAGCTCTCGTTTGGCTAGCCCCAATTCCGACTGCTACAAGCGTATCGAGCACCATTGTACGTGCGGTGCTAAAGCCTACGCATACCAGCACAGCGTGCGATGACGGTGTAATGAACGATTACAGAGACACCATTATAAACGGCGCTCTTTTCCGGCTTCTGAGAATTCCAAACAAAGAATGGACAGATCTTCAGGGTGCAGGAGTGTATGGGTCTCTATTTAACGAAGGCACTGTAAATGCTGAGCGTAAGGCGCGCGGTGCTGACACAGGCGTAGCCAGGAGGGTTAGATATGGCGGGACTTCAGGTGCATGGCGCACCCGACGCAGACGATACGGTAAAGGCGGATAGCCCGACCCCCGCTCACGTACGAGATGAGTGGGACTGGGTAAGGCTTGGACTTGAAGAAATTTTAGCTGAGCAGCCCCAGCTTACGTTCAGACCAGAAGATGTTTATGCAGCATGTCTGAATGAAGAAGCCCACCTCTGGGTAGCACCAGAGGGATTTGTAATCACGACCGCAGAGCGGGATGAGTTTACGGGGGCAAGGACATTTTTACTTTGGTTGGCATGGGCCAAGAACCGCGGACAAAGTTGCGCGATTAGGTATCTACCATTCTTTACCCAGCTAGCCAGAGACAGTGGTTTTAAGACCCTTGAAACCAGAACACCGATATCAGCTTTAGAGGCTTACTTCCTAGCTGAAGGTTGGAACAAAGACACAGTGGTTTATACGAGAGAACTGTAATGGGTAGCAAACCAAAAAAATCAGACTATCAACCGTCAGCAGCTGAGAAAGCGTCGGCGGCTGTAGCTATGGCCGAAAACAAATACTTCAAAGCGAAGTACGACCCGTTGCTCCAGAAGATGCGTGATGCATCGAAAACTGATGATTCAGCGGATGTTCTGCGTGGTCGTGCCAATGCCGACACAATGCAGACGTTGGCAGGTAAAGCAAGTTATGACCGCGCGGCTAGCGGTGCAAGTGGTGGGGCGGAAGCGCAAGCCTATCAAGCTCAGCTTGCGGCAGCTGATAAAACGGGCTTGGGTATCAAGAACAACATGCAGTTAGGTGTATTAGGCACTGCTCGCGGGCAAGCTGCTGATGCACAAACCGGTATGGGTTCAGCGGCCAACATGGGCGCATCGAGAGTATTGACTCAGGCCAAAGCGAAACAGACAGAACGCGAAGCGAAGATGGGAGCGCTCGGACAGGTAGCTACTTCTCTGGTATTGCAGGGCGCTGAGAATATGAAGTCCAAAAAGGGCGCTACCAACCCAGATGGAACGCCGGTTTGGGCGGATGATGAGAAAACAATTCAGAAGATGGATAAAGGGTCTTTCTTTAAAAACGCTAACTCAAGCTCGTTCTTCGGGAGTTAATAAGTATGGATTCAGGTATTGGGAACATTGGGAACTTCAACTATCGAGGCGGTGATTACGTAAATCAACTGCCAAACGTAAGTGACCCAGACAAAGCGTACGCAGAAATCACTCGGAACGACTATATCGACTACGTTAAAAACTATCGTCAGTTTGAAGAAGATCTACTAGACCGAGCACAAAACGATACATCGCTAATTGATGACGCACGAGCTAATGCCGCGGAGGCGCAAGGGTTGATGGCGGGTGTTGCTGACCGTAACGCAGCACGTTACGGAGTGAACTTGACCCCCGCACAGCGTCAGCAACAAGAGCGAGGTTTGGCTCGCGCTAATAACTTGGGGCTTGCACAGTCTGTAAACGACGCGCGCATTGCCCAGAAAGAAGCTAACCAAGCAGCGCTCGGTGACCTGATTAATATTGGTCAGGGCGTTAACCGTTCTTCATTGAGCCAGATGCAGGGTGTAGCGCAGAGCGCGACCCAACGAAAAAATGCTTATGACCAGGCTAAGGCAGCGTCGAAAGCACAAACTTATAGCACGATCGGTGGTCTCGCTTCAGCAGCCATCCTCGCGTTTGCGTTTTAAGGTGATTTGATATGAGTTTTGGACAAGGTGTTCTTCAAGGTCTCGATATGTATCGAGACTTTAGTCAGCAACGTCGAGCTAATGAGCGCAATGACGCGTCTTTACAGATTGCTCGCGAGCAGCAAGATATCGCCAACTATACGCAGAAGCAGGTAGAAAAAGGCGTTAACGCGAGAGAGACAGTCGCTGCTATTGACGGATACCTCGGGGGCGAAGGCATAGGAAAAGAGTGGCGAACCCGCGATTGGAATAGGCTCCAAACGGAAAAGCCTGAGTTGATAGCGAAGTTGGGGAATAGCCTGCCTGGGTTTACAAAGTTCCTTGATGAAAATGGCGACAACGTACAGGGCGAGATTGTTGGGTTTAATAAAGAAAAAGACGCAAATACAGGTGAGACAGTTTACGTTCCGCAGGTAAAAAGGTTTGATACTGAGCAAGTTGTACCGATGACCCAAGGCCGGTCTTCTGACCCGAGTGATCCGATAGTGAAACTGTCGGAAGATGATTTTAAAGAGAAGCTCGACGGGCTTTGGCAAGTAGCTACCGCTAACGGGGGACTTGAGAACCGTAACACCTATGGCGCAACCCGTGAGATGGTCCACACAGCAGCAGAAGAAAAAATAATCCGAGACCACGAGACGAGTTCTTATATAAAGGCCGGAGTACTGCAAACTGTTGAGAACGACAGCAGCATTACTCCCCAGGCCAGAACAGAGTTCGCGGATTTAGTACTAGGTATTAACGACCCACAAGAGCTCATAAAAATTGCTGAAGCACAGGGCATCGATGTCAGTGGTTTAGTAGCAGAAGGTCAGGCAGCAGCAGACGCTCGGATTGGTGCAACGGCCCCTGAAGGTTCTTTAGAAAAGCTGTTGTTCGAACAAGGTGTAACTCGAGAGGTCTGGGAAAACTCAGATCCAGACAAG
>Ga0115561_1002234_pt1 | contig 13115 bp, 10 predicted proteins | sample COGITO_mtgs_1105_4_FD_87201 | JGI IMG/M metagenome (GOLD analysis project Ga0115561, IMG submission 87201) | Pelagic marine microbial communities from North Sea - COGITO_mtgs_110512 | ecosystem: Environmental > Aquatic > Marine > Epipelagic | place: Germany:Helgoland, sampling site Kabeltonne...
AATGGCGGAGAGGCAGGGATTTGAACCCTGGGACGGGATAAACCGTCGCTGGTTTTCAAGACCAGTGCTTTCGACCACTCAGCCACCTCTCCAAAAAATCAGGCGCAAGTATACCTTGCCATTTATATCTGGCAAGGCCTTTTTCGCCTTAAACTGCCGCTATTAAGATGTTCTTTTCGCTCTTGGATCATTCGATGCACGATTTACATCTTTAACGGGCAAATCAGCAGCGTCAGCCACTAATGGTTTGCTAACGTTAATCTCAAGTGTGCTAGTGGCAATCTTATGCTCAGCTTTCTTTACTTTCTTAACACGAGGATCATTTCCCGCGCGTTGATCGGGTGATTCAGTAGTATCTGCAGCGGTAACACTTACAGGGCTCACTGTCTCTGCAGCTACTGGTGCAGCTTCTACTGGCGCCGCTTTTACAGCTTCAACACTGGCAGGAGCAGCTTCTTTAGCTACTGCTTCAGTGGCGGGGGCTGCTTTCACTTCAGCAACGGCTTTCACTTCTGTAACTACTGGCTCAGCGGCTATAACCGTTTTACTTGCTGGTGCTTCGCTAGTGACTGGCGCTGTCTCTTTAGTTGTAGCTGGTGTTGACTCTGCTGCTTTAACTACCGGCTTAGCGGCTTGTTCAGACGTTTTAGCAACTGTTTTTTCCGTTACTGGCGCTGAGCTTGGAGTTGATGCTGCGTTTGCAGAACTATCAGTGGCAACATTGCCATTCACATCAGCGCTGGCGGCTTCTTGATTGCCATTCGCTTCATTGCTAGCTTCGCTGCGTTTTCCACCACGACGTCGTGGTCCACGTGATGAACGAGCGCGTTGATTATCAGGGCGCTTTCTTGGCGCGTCCGTCGAATCATTGCCTTTTCCTTCACCGGTTGGCGCTACAGCATCAGTTTGGGTTTTTTCTGCAGCATTGTTATTGGTCGTATTGTTAGCATTGTTGTTACTGCCTTCACCGCCACGTCCACGTCCGCCTCTGCGACGATTAGAGCGAGGTTTAGGGCTATCATTGCTTTCGTTGTTGTCATTGGCGCTACGGCGTTCTTTGTTTTTCTCAGATGCTTTAGCCTCTTGTTGATTGCCGCGTGGCTTTCTTCCGCCTTCGTCGTTATTACGATTTTGATTATCGTTGCGATTTTTTGAATTACCACGATTACCACGTTGATCTTGACGACGTTTATTATTGCCACGGCTGTTTCTGTTTGAAGAGCGGGCAGGCTTTTGTGCGGGTTTAGGCGCTTCTTTAGCTGGGCTTCCAAATAATGCCGTTAAGATGCGCTTCAGTAAGCTAGGCTTTTTCTCTACTGCAGCTGCGTCAGCAGTGGGCGCCGTTGCAGGACGACGATTCGGTGCTTGCTGGGTCAGCTTTGACGGCTGAACGGCTGCCACCGGTTGCTCTATAGCAATTTCTCTGACATCCAGAATAGACTCTTCAACTTCTGCATCATGAGCAAGATCATAACTCACGACTTCACCGGCATCGGTGTCGTCATCACGTAAACGAACAACTTCATAATGCGGTGTAACTAATGCTGGATTAGGGATAACTAATACACGTAATTTATTAGTCTTCTCAATTTTGCGAATGGCTGAGCGTTTCTCATTTAGCAAGTAGGTTGCTACATCCACAGGTACCATAGCGCGAATTTCTGCACTACGATCTTTTTGTGCTTCATCTTGTATTAGTCTAAGAATAACTAACGCCAGTGATTTAGTATCACGAATAGTGCCTTGGCCATCACAGCGTGGGCAAACAGTCGCAATTGTTTCGCCAAGTGATGGGCGTAAACGCTGGCGAGACATTTCTAATAAACCAAAGCGTGAGATACGACCGACCTGGACGCGTGCACGATCAGCTTCAAGCGCATCACGCATGCGGTTTTCTACTGCGCGCTGGTTGCGGTTAGATGACATATCGATAAAGTCGATAACGATTAAGCCACCCATGTCTCTTAAACGTAATTGACGAGCAATTTCGTCTGCTGCTTCTAAGTTGGTTTGCAGGGCTGTCTCTTCGATATCACTACCGCGTGTTGCGCGTGCGGAGTTGATGTCGATGGCGACCATGGCTTCGGTAGGATCAATAACAATTGAGCCGCCAGAAGGTAGGTGTACTTCGCGTTGAAAAGCCGTTTCAATTTGGCTTTCTACTTGATAGCGATTGAATAATGGAATTTCACCGCTGTACTGTTTAATTTTGCTCGCATAATGCGGCATCACTTTTTCAACAAACTGTGAGGCTTCTTGATAAGCGTCGGCACCATCAATTAACACTTCGCCAATATCGTTGCGAACATAGTCGCGAATAGCGCGAACAATCACGTTGCTCTCTTGGAATAATAAGAATGGTGCAGGTTTAGGTTCGGCAGCGGCTTGCACGGCTTCCCAAATGGTTAGCAGGTAGCTTAAATCCCACTGCAACTCTTCTGAGCTTTTACCAATACCAGCGGTACGGACAATTACGCCCATACCTTTAGGGATTTCAAGATCGGCCATTGCATCACGCAGTTGGTCGCGTTCTTCGCCTTCGATTCGACGAGAAATACCGCCGGCTTTAGGGTTATTTGGCATAAGAACCATATAACGACCTGCGAGGCTAACAAAAGTACTTAGTGCTGCGCCTTTTCCGCCGCGCTCTTCTTTTTCAACTTGAACAATAACTTCGGTGCCTTCTTTAACGACATCTTTGATTTTCATTCGCCCTTGGCTGTTAGGCGGTGAACGGTAGAAGTATTCGCGGGCTATTTCTTTAAGCGGTAGGAAACCATGACGCTCAGCACCAAAGTCGACAAAGGCGGCTTCTAGGCTGGGTTCTACGCGGGTGATTTTACCTTTGTAAATGCTGGCTTTCTTTTGGACGCGGGTGCGGTTTTCGATATCAAGGTCATACAGTTTTTGACCGTCGACCATGGCAACCCGAAGTTCTTCAGGCTGTGTAGCATTGATTAACATGCGTTTCATAATGTTCTCTTCACTGGTGGGCAGCTATCGCGATTATTCGCGCAGTAAGCTCAATAGTCAGAAAAGAATAGAAGCGAAAGAAGGAACGTGTTGAGACGGTGGGTTAAACCTAGCGGCAAGGGTTTGAAGTCTAACGAAGTACTCGTGGCTAGTGATGAGAGGTAACAGTATAAGGGGTTAACACACCGCTTATTTGTTAGTTCGCCATAGCTAGTTTTGAGCTATTTTGGGCGCTGCAGACCGAAGTAGAGGGTTTGCCTTAAAGTTTTAGGCTGTTATTAAACCATGGCTTGGGTTCGACGGCGGTTGACGGCCGATAACACGAACGAAGTCATTTTCTATTTTGGTGTGCGCTCGATACTTATCTTATTCCAGCTTAACTGGAGTAGGGCGCATCGATGGCGCTTCTTCTTTGTTAGGCAGTGCGTTGCACTGCTTTGGCTGGCGGTCCATGTGCAATCGCTATTACTAGTGATGCTTCAATGGAATCTTTCAATACATCTAACTGCGTGTATCGATGGAGCGCCGGCTAAAATCTTTCCTCTATCGCTGGGTGATAACTTAAAGCAAGGCTAGATATAAGCGTCGCTTTGTCTGCACTGTTCATACTGGTAATTGACCTTGGTAAGGTGAATTACTCGCTCGATTCGTCATTCGACTATCGATGTGCTTGGGCAGAAATTACATATGTGCTTTCTGCCGAAAGTTTTATCACTGTTAGCTACGTAATATTTAAAAAATCAATCCAAAGCTGCGGTTCCGTTGCTACTTTGGCGTTAGTGTCTTTGCTCTCGCTTTATCTGTATTAACTGGCGAGGCCCTTCAGTTATTTGGTCTTGAGCCGTAATTAAACGGCTGACAACTACTGGGCGGAAACTACTGACCCGTTGTATAGCCTGTTGTCTTTTAGACTTTTGGCAATGCCAGACCGTAATAGGGGTCTGCTTAGCCTTCGAAAAATCTTAGCGGTGAGTATCTAGTCGCCGTTTTAGTCTTTCGCCTTAAATGACTTGTGTCATTTGAATATCATTTAGCAGTAGTGGGTCCTCAGGCTACCGCGCGGCCAAAAAGTTCATTCTTTGGGGGCCATACGGCATAAGGTCATGCTGCTAGTGCTTTAGTTTAGACTACCTTTGTCTAAACCTCCTTGTCTGGGTTGTTCGTTTGTACACAGAATTATCATTATTTGAATAATCGTGGTTTATTATTCGATACTTATACTGTGTCGATCTTAAATCAATGAAACAGGGCTTTAAAAATCTGATAAGCTCTCTGTTTGTTGGCTTTTATTAAATAAGCCAAAATAAGCAGAAGTCATCGTAACATTATCCTTTAAGTACCTCAATTGCTTTGATTTTTTAATTCATTCTTTACTTTTAGCCATGGCTAGAGTGACAGGAAGTGTGTTCTTGGTTGAAATAGTGCAGAAAAGCGTCGAACTGGTCACGATCGATCTCGATTATGCTGGGCAGCGGCTTGATAATTTCTTAATGGCAAGGCTGCGAAGCTTGCCTCGTTCACGACTCTATCGGATTCTTCGGAAGGGTGAGGTGCGGGTTAATAAAGGCCGTGTTGGGCCCGATTATCGGCTTTGTGAAGGCGATATCGTCAGAATACCTCCGGTACACCTTACGGCCAAAAAACCGATGCCGGGTGTTTCGCCCAGTTTTGCCCGTTTGTTGACAGATGCCATCCTGTTTGAAGACGATAGCCTCATGGTAATCAATAAGCCCGCAGGTTTGGCTGTGCATGGCGGCAGTGGTTTGTCGCTTGGTCTTATTGAGGCTTTAAGACAAATTCGCGAAGATTGCCGCTTTCTTGAGCTGGTGCATCGTTTAGATCGGGATACGTCCGGTTGCTTAGTGATTGCGAAAAAGCGTTCGGCGTTGGTTTCTTGTCATGCGGCATTAAGAGATAAGACCGTCGATAAAACCTATACAGCGCTGGCGGTGGGGCGATGGCCTGTCGGTTTGGATTCTGTAACAGCGCCTTTAAAGAAAAACACCTTGCAGTCGGGTGAGCGAATGGTAGTTGCCGCTCCCGATGGTAAGCCTTCAGAAACAGGGTTTAAAGTTTTACAGCATTACGCAGGTTACACCTTAATGCAGGCTATGCCAGTGACGGGTCGTACCCATCAAATTCGTGTGCATGCCCGAGTGGCGGGTTATCCCCTATGCGGTGATGTGAAATACGGTGTCACTGAAGTGAATGCGGCGCTGGCTGAGCAAGGCCATAAGCGCTTATTTCTGCATGCCAGCGCTATTGATATTCCTTATGATGGCGGTCGCTTGCAAGTGCAGAGCGAATTACCTCCAGAGTGGGATGTTTTCTTGTCGACATTAGAAGCTAAAGCGCCACGTCGCTAATAAACTCATACGAGTATTAAATGTTATTGATTTTTGATTGGGACGGCACCATAGCCGATAGTCGTGAGCATATTGTTGCTGCGATGCAAGCGGCTATAAGCACGCTTCAATTACCTGCACAAACGGATAATCGCTGTGCACAGATGATTGGTCTGGGTTTGCAAGAAACCGCTCTCAAGTTGTTTCCTCATTTTTATAATAATGGATTCGATGAGCAAGAAGGCATTAATCAAAGCGGCCTTGAACAATTTTCCCAGCATTATTCTTCGCATTTTACTTATTTAAAAAAGCAGTATGGACCGACGCAGTTTTTTCCTGGTGCTATTGAAACGCTAGAAAAGCTTAAAGCGCAGGGACATTTATTGGCTGTTGCTACGGGTAAAAGTCGGCGTGGCTTGGATAGGACGCTTGCTGCGGATAATCTTGTCGATTTGTTTATTGCTACCCGCGCAGCCGATGAAACGGCATCAAAACCAAATCCAATGATGCTTGAAGCGTTGCTTAATGAAACTAATATGTCCGCCGAGCAAGCCGTGATGATTGGTGATACCAGTTATGATATGCAAATGGCTGCGAATATTGATATGCAGAGAATTGCTGTGAGCTACGGTGTGCACGAAGTCTCAGTGTTGGAACAGTATGCGCCATCACTTGTCATAGATCGCATGGAACAGTTGTTGCAATGGCCTGCGCTAGTCTAAAATCATAGGTTAAGCGTCGATGTGGCGATTAATTGAAATAGCTTGTTAGTTTGTTAGTTTGTTAGTTTATTAGTTCGGTAGTTAAAAGAGAGGGATTCAATTTTGTTTGGTAAAAACTCATCAAGTGAAAGTGGCAGTCAGAATAGTGCTATCGATAATTCATTGAATAAACCTGAATGGCAGATTTTAGAAAAAGTCGCCACGGCGTCTGTGATTGAACAGCGCAAAGCGCGTCGCTGGGGAATCTTTTTTAAGTTTCTCACTTTTGCCTATTTATTTATGATTGTTGCTGCGTTTATGCCAAGCGATGCAACTCTTCCTTCTGCGGGTGGCGATCATGTTGCCTTAGTCTCTCTTGATGGTGTTATTGCTGCTGGTGCGCCAGCTAACGCTAATACCGTGGTGGCTGGACTGCGCAATGCTTTTGAAGCAACTAGTTCAAAGGCTGTTATTCTTGCTATTAATTCTCCGGGAGGAAGCCCTGTTCAATCAGGTTATATTAACGATGAAATTCATCGTTTAAGAGGTCTGTATCCGGAGAAGAAATTACATGCGGTTATTGCCGATTTAGGCGCCTCTGGTGGCTATTATATTGCTGTGGCAGCCGATCAAATTTATGCCGATAAAGCTAGCCTGGTGGGTTCTATTGGCGTTATCAGTGCCGGTTTTGGCTTTCAAGGGCTAATGGAAAAAATAGGCGTTGATCGTCGCGTTTATACGTCTGGCGAGAGTAAAGCCTTTCTGGATTCTTTTCAGGCCCAAAAAGAAGCCGATGTTGAATTTTGGAATTCAGTCTTGGATGTTACTCATGCGCAATTTATTGATGTCGTAAAGCAGGGTCGTGGCGAGCGTTTAATCGATGACCCTGAAATTTTCTCAGGGTTAATTTGGACTGGTGAGCAAGCGTTAGCTAAAGGGTTGATTGATGGCCTAGGTAGTGCCGGTTTTGTTGCGCGTGAAGTTGTCGGTATCGATAATATTATTGATTACACGGTTCAGCCGAATCCTTTTGAACAATTTGCTCGCAGAATAGGCGCGAGTTTTTCTATGGGCGTTGTTAGTGCGGCGGCACCTCAGCTGCGTTAACCGTTTATCATTACCGGCAGTAATATTTGTACCGATAGGCCGGCTTCAGTGTTTTTTGCACTAACACTTCCCTTATGTCTTTGGATGACTCGCTGCACAATAGCGAGTCCTATTCCATAGCCGCCAGTATCACGATTTCTTGCTCTGTCAACACGATAGAACGGTTGAAAGATTTGTTCTAGATCTTCTTGTGGGACGCCTGGGCCGCAGTCATTAATAGATACTTGAAAGTAAGAGCCCGATACAAAAACGAAAGACTGGTTTGCGCTCTCTTTATTCGGTTTGTTAACTAAAGAGAGCTCGATAGTAATTTGACTATTATTCGCGGTGTAATGAATCGCATTTCTAATAATGTTTTCCATCGCACTATGTAGTTGTACAACGGTTGCTGCAACCAGTGATTCCCTGCAGTCGGTATGCAGCGATAAGCTAACTTGTTTGACTTCGGCTTCAATGGTGCAGTCATCGATAATCGACTCTAACAGTTCAGTTAAGTCGATAGTATCGCTAAGTGGTGCTGAATCATCCGGCATCGATAGCAGTTGACCAATCAAATCATTTAAGCGATTAGCTTCTTTTTCTATACGATCAAGTTCTTTGCTGCTGTCTTTTTGGCGCGCTATTTCTAGTGCAATTTGAAGGCGTGCAAGCGGTGAGCGCAATTCGTGTGAAATATCTCGTACTAGGCGTCTCTGATTTTCTAAACTGGTTTCAAGTGCCGTTGCCATGTCGTTAAAATCGAGGCCGAGCTGTGACAGTTCATCATTTTTGCTTAAGTTAAAAAGCTTTGCTCGTGCACTTAAATCACCGCTGGCTAACGCACGTGTGGCAATACTTAGTTGTTTTATATTGCGTGTTAGGTAGCGTGCAAGTACAAAGCAGACAAGGGCGCTTAGCACTAACCCCAATGTGAATTGCACGCCTATATCATTAACCCATGCTTTTGCTTTTAAAATATTGGTGCCTGGCATATCCAGTACAAAGCGAATTTGTTCGCCGGTAATTGATCGCTCTTTACGGCCAATGCGCAGTCGTGTGACGCTCGATTGCGTTTGATAAATGGAGGTATCTAAGGCGTCAATCATTTGCTGAATGTTATCGTCAAATAACGGCGTGCTTAAAGGACTTTTTTCTTCATAGGCAACGTGAAAATGAATGTCGTTTTCTGCTAGTTGTGCTTTCCACTCTTCAATTTCATCGGGTAAGCGGCGTACAATAAATACCGATCGATCGACGAGCTTTAAGGGCGTGAGTCCCTGCATATCAATGGTGCTTTGTTGGCGAAGTGCGTCACTGAGTATTACGGCGCTACTGCCAAGAATAAGGCTGGTTACCCAGAAGCCAAGAAAAATTTTCCAATAAAGACTAAACATCGATTTGGTTCACTAATATATAACCTGAGCCGCGAACGGTTTTGATAAGTTCTGTTTCGCCAAGATGAGCTGCAATTTTTTTTCTAACGCTACTTATATGTACGTCGATGCTTCGATCGTAGCGCGTATGTTTTCGATTTAATGCAATTTCGGTCAGTTCTTCTTTGGTGACAATTTTTCCTGCATGAGCCATAAGCGCTTGCAAGGTATTAAACTCTGCGCTGGTCAGTTCAAGGGTCTTGTCATTAATGCTGGCATTGCGATTGCCACTGTCCAGGGTGATGCCATGAATGCTTTGACTTGATGAGCGTTGGCTAGGCGTACTTTGTTCTGTGCGTCTTAATACGGCGCGCAGCCTGGCTAGTAACTCTCTTGGGTTGCAGGGTTTTGGTAGGTAGTCATCGGCGCCAGCCTCAAGCCCAACAATGCGATCAATATCATCACCGCGTGCGGTTAACATTAGCACGGGTGTCGCTGAGAAGCCTCGAAGACGTTGAAGAATATCCAGTCCTTGCATGCCGGGTAGCATAAAATCGAGAACAATAGCGTCATATGGCTTATTTTGACTATGCGTTTGTTGCAGGTGTTCTACTGCTTCTAAACCGTCGTGTATGAGTGAGACAGTGATACCTTCATTGTTTAAGTATTGCTCGAGTAATTGACAAAGTTCTATGTCGTCATCAACGATAAGAATGTTTTGTGACATGACTGTGGCCGCCGCATAAATAAATAAATTGTGATTATGCGTTAAGTATATCGCGAGTCGTGGCTGCTTAGCGATAACCATTATGGCAATTGCTGTTGAGGTTGAATGAGGTGAGTCATTTATGGCAAAGCTGGGGTCGTAATTTGATGATAATTGAGGCAAAAAAAAGCCCACTAATAAAGCGGGCTAGGAATAAATTGTATGCCTGGAGAAACATAAAATTTTGGAGTTGAGCAAATAACTTGGATCTAAACATTAACAATGATCTAAACAATAACCCTGATCTAAACAATAAATAGTGTTCTTAGTTGCTGAAGCTGGCGCTCTTAAGGTGAAATAAGATTGCTCAGCGATTGAGGTTCATTATCATGATTTCTAGGTTAAGTAGGTTTAAGGCAATGTAAAGAAGGGTAAAGCCAGTGGTTTTATGCGAATTCTATTTTAAGTTATTGATTTTTAAGTACTAAATAATTCTCTTTATTAAGGGCGTTAATGAGTTTTATCAGTGGCAGGCCAATCAATGTGGAGGGGTCATTGCCTTCATAGCGCTCAATGAGCGTTACTCCTAGGCCTTCAGACTTAATGGCGCCTGCACAGTCAAAGGGCTGTTCTTTGTTAAGGTAGTCGTTGATTTGTTGATCATCGAGCGATTTGAAGTGCAAAATATAGTCATCATAAAAGATTTGGCTATGGTTAGTGGCTGAGTTAAGCAGGCAGCAGGCGGTGCGGTATATCACCGATTGGCCGCTGCATTGACGAAGCTGTTGCTGTGCCTTTTCGAAATTGCCAGGTTTTCCCAGCACTTTTTCTGTTAAGCCATCTTTGGCGCGCAGCAGTGCAACCTGGTCAGAGCCAATAATTAATGAATTATCCCAGCGTTTAGCTATTTTGACGGCTTTTTCGCTAGCGAGCCTTAAAGCTAGTGATGTGGGTGTTTCATCAGCAAGGGCGGTTTCGTCAATATCGGGGCTGTCGATGTCGAAATCGGGGACGATTCGCTGAAGTAATGCTGCTCGATAACGGGATCCTGAACCAAGAACGATACGCACTAATTTTGCTCCAAATCTTACTTTTTTAAAATAGAGAGGCTTCAAGTGGGTAAATTAGCCTCTAAATAGACATAATTTGCTTGTAGAGCCTGTTATTACCACTAATCAGTTAAAAATCAAATTGACGTAACGCAGGTAATCCCTATAGAATCCGCCCGAATATGCCTAGTGAAAAATTGCCTCAGTCCGTTACCGTTAGAAAGCTCGTCGATGGCCGTGCAATTTTGGCCGGTTATGTGGTTCCAGAACGCTTGTCGAGACTGGTCGATGCGATATCGGCTTTTACGGGTAACTTTCAAGTTGAGCTCGATTTTGGCTTAAATGAGTCTAGAAAGTCAAAGATAGATGTGCAGATTAATGGCGATGTTGAAATGCAGTGCCAGCGATGCTTAAAACCGGTCATCGTGGAAGTCGCTATAGAGACTACACTGACGGTTGCCGCCCATGATGAAGAGGCGCGAGCAAAGATTAAAGATTACGAACCCATCCTGCTAAATGAAGAGGGTGTGTTAGATATCGATGCGTTAATTGAAGAAGAAATTTTGTTGAGCTTGCCTCTTGTGGCAATGCACACTGAATCATTGAATGATGAAGCGGATCGAACAGTAGCAATAAACCCTGCGTTGGCGGATGAGCCAGTGCAACAAATTGAACGGCGCTCAGGTATGGGGATGGATAATCCTTTTGATGTGCTAAAAACGTTAAAGGCCGAAAGTGGTCAGGAGCATATGTAATGGCAGTACAAAAAAGTAAGGTAACTCGTTCTCGTCGTGGCCAACGTCGTTCACATGACAGTTTGGTAGAAGGCGTTTTATCTGTAGATGAAAGCAGTGGTGAAAAGCATCGTCGTCATCACGTTACACCTGAAGGTTTTTATCGCGGTAAAAAAGTTGTTAATACCGGTTTAGATGACTAGCGAAAGCTATTTGCACGCTAGTTCAGTGCATACTCTCACCGTTTGAAATATGAATGCTCCGTACGAGTCACTTCCTTTAAAGTTGACTGTTACATGCCTTACCGCGTGGCAGTTACTTTATTTGAAGCGCCACAGTGTACGGAGTAATTTTATTATCGCTCTCTTTAAATTCTCTCCTAACATTCGATTTTTCTGCTTATGAAAATTGCTATTGATGCAATGGGCGGTGATTTTGGTGTGGCTGTTACCGTGCCCGCTGCAATCCAATCTCTCATCGATAATGTATCTATTGAGCAGGTTTTATTGTTTGGTCATGAGGCTGATATTCAGTCTTGCCTTGATGCCAGCCCGCTCTTAAAAGCCTACCCTAAGTTATCAAATAGAATATCGATTGTGCATAGCGATCATATTGTCGAGATGTCGGCAAAGCCAGCAGACGTCCTCAGGCAGAGACAAGACACTTCAATGTTGTTAGCGCTCAACGCCGTTGCCGATGGTAGCGCGGACGCCTGTGTCACTGCAGGTAATACGGGTGCATTAGTCGGCTTAGCTCGGCATAGCTGTGGTTTGGTTGAAGGTATTAAGCGTTTGGCTATTTGCGCGCAATTACCAACCGCTCTCAGTAATACTTTTTTATTGGATGTCGGTGGTAATGTCGATTGCTCAGGTGAGCAGCTTCATCAGTTTGCGCGCATGGGATGTGCGTTAGTGAATGCGTTAAATGGGCGTGATGAAGCTGTCAGTATGCAGCCGCGCGTTCGTGCATTAAGTATTGGTGCTGAAGCCGGCAAGGGTAATTCCGCCGTCAATGCTGCTGTGCAATTATGTGAAGCCGATTCGCAAATGCACTTTGAAGGTTTAATTGAAGGCAATCAATTATTAGAAGGCGTCTGTGACGTTATTTTTTGCGATGGTTTTGTCGGTAATATCGCATTAAAGTCTTGTGAAGGTGCGGCATCGTATATTCGTTCGAGTGCGCATAAGCTGTTAAGGTCTGAGTCGGCATCATCTTTAAATGATGATTATGCTCGCTTAATGCAGGCTATGGATCCTGAACAATTTAATGGTGCTGTGTTACTGGGTCTTAAGCAGCCAGTGATTAAGAGTCATGGTTCAAGTGGGGCCGTTGGCTTTGCTGCCGCAATACAAAAAGCAGTTGATGTAAGTCTTGGTCAACTGATTCAAAAGTTAGAATTTACACTGCACTAGTGTAAAATTATGTTATTCATTTTAAGGGTAAATTAATGAGTCAGAATCAATTGGCGTTTGTCTTTCCTGGACAGGGTTCACAAAAAGTAGGCATGCTCGCAAATGCCGCAGCAAGTTATAGCGAAGTTACCGATACGTTTTCCCAGGCATCAGAGGTGTTGGGTTATGACCTTTGGGATTTAGTGCAAACAGGTCCGCAAGAAGCGCTTAACTTAACCGAAAAAACACAGCCATTATTGCTGACAGCCAGTGTTGCCTTGTGGCGTGTTTGGTCTGCTAACGGTGGTGCTAAGCCGAGTTTGTTGGCCGGCCATAGCTTAGGTGAGTTTAGTGCCTTAGTGTGCAGTGAAGTCATTAGCTTCGAAGCGGCGGTTGATTTAGTCCGTCAGCGTGGCGCTTTTATGCAGTCAGCAGTGCCGGTAGGTATTGGTGCAATGGCAGCGATTATTGGCCTTGATGATGAATCTATTATTGCTATATGTAAAAAATTATCGAGTGATGAAGTGGTGCAGGCGGTCAACTTTAACTCGCCTGGCCAAGTAGTGATTGCAGGTCATGTTAATGCTGTGACGGAAGCGATGGCAGCGTGTAAAGAAGCGGGTGCTAAGCGAGCATTACCGTTACCAGTAAGCGCGCCTTTCCATACCTCATTAATGCAGCCAGCCGGTGATCAACTGGCTGAGGTCTTAGCAGGGATTCAGTTTTCTTCACCGCAAATTCCTATTATCCATAATGT
>Ga0115561_1002239_pt1 | contig 13093 bp, 8 predicted proteins | sample COGITO_mtgs_1105_4_FD_87201 | JGI IMG/M metagenome (GOLD analysis project Ga0115561, IMG submission 87201) | Pelagic marine microbial communities from North Sea - COGITO_mtgs_110512 | ecosystem: Environmental > Aquatic > Marine > Epipelagic | place: Germany:Helgoland, sampling site Kabeltonne...
ATCGAGGCAGTTGCCAAAGCTGAGCGACCATTGTCGCCGGCTGATCTGGCCTGCCAGCTGAATATTCCCAAGCCCAGTATTCATCGCCTGCTAAATCAACTGGAGGCTGACGGCTTTGTGCAGACCAGTATGCGCGGACTGATCATTCCCAGCGATAAGATGCACAGCATTGCCTGGGGTGTGCTGCATACAGAGCGATTTAGTGCATTGCGCCGAGCCATTTTGCAGCAGCTGACGGAGGAGATTGGTGAGACCTGTGGTATTGCTGTACCCAATGGCACCGAGATGGTTTATTACGATCGCGTGCAGTCTGACTGGCCTCTGCAGATTCATCTGCAGGTGGGCAGCCATACGCCGAGCTGGTGTACCGCCAGCGGCAAACTCTACCTCAGTTCTCTGCCCAAAGAGCGACGGCAAGGTATTATTGGCCGACTTCCCCTGATGCAGTACACCCGCAATACCATTGTTGATACCGATCTGTTGGAAACCGAGTTACAGCGGATAACAACAAGTCGCCTGGGTACAGACAATGAGGAGTTTGTCGATGGTATGGTGGCCTGCGCGGTGCCGGTAACAGATAGCAGCGGCAAGCTCTGTGCCTGTCTGTTTACCCATGCACCGGTGATGCGCAAGAGTCTGGAACAGCTGATCAGCTATGCACCGACAATGCAAAATGCCGCCAAAAGCCTCGGCCAGCTGATTGATAACCCAGAATAATTAACCGGTCATAATAAGGTAAGCATGAAAAAAAGATTACCACCTCTAAACTGGCTGCGTTCTTTTGAAGCCTCTGCCCGCCACCTGAACTTTACCCAGGCGGCAGTGGAGTTGCATATGACTCAGGCTGCGGTTAGCCAGCAAATTAAAGGTCTGGAAACCAAGCTGGGTTGCGCGCTATTTATTCGCTTACCCAGAGGGCTGGAGCTTACCGATGCAGGCCGCGCCTATATCCCCGGCGTGCGTGAGTCGATTGAGAAACTGGCGCTAGTCACTGATGAGGTATTTGGCAAGGAGCGCAGTCACACCTTAACGGTGCGGGTTAATCTGGTATTTTTTAATACCTGGCTGGCACCGAGGCTGGCGGATTTTCGCGCCCAGTATCCGGATATTGATCTGCGCTTTACCAGTAATATCTGGGTTGCTGGCCAGGATAAAGAAGCGGATATTGAAATACGCTATGGCAAAGGAGTCTGGCCGGGTTTTACCAGTGATCGTTTAACCTGGGATGAGCTTATTCCAGTATGTAGCCCGGTGCTGCTGAATGACCAGTTGCCCCCGTTAGGTCCAGAGGATCTTGATAATTACAGTTTGCTCCATGTGATTGGTTATGAGGAAGGCTGGGGCTATTGGCTCAACCAGCTGGGTTATCACAGTATTGATGCTTCTCAGGGTATTCATTTTGATTCGTTGATGACGGCAATGGAGATGGCAGCTCAGGGGCATGGTGTTGCTTTGAGCCGGACTTCCCTGATTGGTCCCATGCTGGATAATGGTCGTCTAATCACGCCTTTTTCACAGACTACCGAGACGTCTGAATCATTCTTTTCGGCGACCCCATCCAATAAGCCCGTGCGACCCCATGTGGAGCAGTTTCGGCAGTGGTTAATCAATCAAGCCGAAGTCGCAGACTAAAAAAAGCGATAATGACGGTCGTGACGAAGTGTTTCTGGGAAGTGACTAGAGAGATCGCGGTTCGAAATTAGGTTAGTCTCCTGCCCCTGCTCTGGAGCTTTCGGTGGATTCCACTAAGACTCGGGCGACCAGATTATCCAACTCATTCCACAGGTTGTCGTCAATCTCAATGCCCTGCTCTAACATATTGCTATAGCTATTGATCATGGCGTCAGATGAAATCGTTTCAACTACTGGGCCCAGTTTTATGACAGTAGAAAACTTCTCTTCGACAGAGGCTAAATCACTGCCGACAAAAATCATGAGAGACTGATCGGCACTGAGGCTTGTTGAGGCATATTCAGAATACATCGGCTGTTTTGCACCTGACTCTATACTAATTTTAAACGCGCCATCTCCCTCAACCCAATACGCCACAAGAGCAGAATCCGACTGTGCGGCGCTGACCAGGCGCTGGACTATAAACCTGCGGTTGTGACAGTTATCCAACTTCACCTGACCGCTGCCATGCTGGCGGGCCAGAGCACAGGCCAGTCTCACGGTCTGGCTGCCACAGAGCAATATAGAGCTACTCTGACCATCGAGCAGCGTATAATTGTTATCGTTACTAATCAATTTTGCGTGTAGGCACAGACAGTTATAAAGGGAAGGCAATGCATCCTGGAGTTGCTGCAAACCATTTAACCCATGCATCTGCGACCAGATTACCATAGCTGTGGCGTCCTGATAGTCACCCACAGAAAAGCCCAAGCCTTCAAACGCCTTCTTTAGAGAAGCCGTCAATTCATTGCGTGAGACTCTCATGATATTAGCCGACGCTAGGGTCTGAGGTACTGGATAGCACAGGTTTAATGGGGAACTGCCAGTCATCAAAGAAAGGCTTGCCGAAGTCGCTGATCAGCGGTGCGCCCTGGAACATAGTATTGCGAACCCACAGGCGCGAGCGCGGATCAAACTTGCTGACACCAAAGAATGACAGCTTGCAGCGCAGCAGGTGAATAGGCAGTACATCACTGTGCACCAGGTTCTCGCGAATATCGCCGTATTGACTGCGAGCCATGGTTTGAATGCGGCAGATAGCACCGCTGAAATTAGGTTGCTGGAGAATAAAATGGGCAACATCCTGCTGCGGAAACTCTGCCATATACATGCAAATCTCGTCATAGCACTCACGCACCATACGTCCGATTGCCAGCGGCATTTGTTTTTCCATACCCATATCAACACAGGTTTGACCCAGCCGCGGCTCCATCTTTTCTTCCGAGCGATACCAGAATGAACCCTGGGACTCAGCCCGGGAAAAATCGATGGCCAGCGCCCAATCATATTTATCTTCGATAAGTGCCTTTAGATCACCCAGCGACATCTGTGGCACCAGATGCTGGTCCTCTTCAACGGCCATCATCTCTTCCAGCTCATCAACAAGTTCCGGGTAGAGCTCAATCAACATACTGTTAATCACTTCCTGAGTTTCAATATGCCAGTTGCACTCGGCGTACTGCACTAGCTCAGCCCAGCTGTAACGGCTGGCAATAATATTTATGCCTTCAGCTCGCAGCCATTGCTCAAGCTCCTGCAGCTCTTCGCGCACCAAACCGTTGGAGACATTTTGCTGGGTGTCACCTGTACTGATCTCTCCCAGATGTTGAATCACTCTGGCGGCGGCAGTGGCGAACCTGTCCAAGATGGCTGTGTCCAGACCATCTGCGCCAGCCATAATAGCTCTGGCTAATGCGGTTTCACGCTGTTCGATCCATTGATTGATCAGCAGCGGATGATTAATTAAAAATGGTGCCATACCCAGGCCAGTAGAGTTGCCAATACCAAAATAGCGTTTGATATCATCATCCAGCTTTACTGCAGTTTTCGGCGCGCGCTGGGCGGCGATATAGTCAGCATGTTGGAGGCTAAAGTGACGCAGCATAAAACAGGTAAACATTTCTGCGGCGAAGGGACGGGCAAAGTCACGGTGTTTGGTGCGAACTTTTTCCCAGTCGGCCATACCCAATTTGCCACTGCCATAGGCTGCGGTGGTGCGATACAGATAGCCGACTTCGGCAATCACATCCACATCTGGCTGTCGGCCCTGGGCCAGTTCATCAACCACATAGTCAAAAGTACGACCGCTGCGGTTGCCCCTGGATAAAACAAAAACCCTGGAATCAACCCGCCCAGCTTCTTGCTTGGGTACATTATTGCGCAGAAACTCCAGCTGTTCGGCATCCACTGAGCCTTCACAGAGCGCCATGGTCAGGTCCCATTGGTCGGCGATTACTCGATCATTGCGGTTTTCAGGGTCGAGGTAATGGGAAAACAGCACATAGCTATAGGTGCCATATTTGGCTTTGACTTCATAGACAGCAGTGCCATACCCCTCTGTATCCAGATCAAAAACAGTGCTGTTGATCTGCCAGTTTTCCTGCACCATGCGGCGTACCAATGTGCGCATAAAGCTCAGACGAGACTGATGAAAACTACCCAGACGATTCAACTGCATGACCTGACTGGCAGGCCGCATGGGCAATACAGCACTTTGACTGAGACTGGACTTGGCAGTTGATCTGTAGGATGAATGCACGGGCGACACCTGTAAAAATAGCCGTCTCCAGCACCTGGTTAGGGCTGGGAATTGCGGCTATTTTAGGCCTAGATATCCCCCGCGACTTAATTAAAAACGACATGGAAAACTCGGTTGCGACATAGTCGTTTTTAGCTGTTAAATGGCTTTTGTTATAACCATTTTATAAACTGACTTTAAGAGCTTAGCGGCGCGCCCGGAAAAGATTTTTCAAAAAATGACAACCAGTTTTGACCCATAATTTTCTCAATATCTCCATTGGCAAAGCCCACATCTTCGAGGCCCTGTGTCACTGTCAGCATATCTTTTGAACCGGCAAACCAGTTCGGTTGACGGGGCCAGCTGGGATTGGCCGCAGAGCCTTCACCATGATCAATGCCAGTGGTCCAGCGGCCACTGCGCATCCACTCCAGTATCGAATAGTCCCAGTTCTCACAGAGATCGGAGCCAATGCCGATACGATCCACGCCAATCATCTCAGCAGTTTGAGCAATCATCTGACAGAACTCAGGCAGGGTACAATCGGAGCCATTTTTGAGATGGAAGGGATACATGCTAAAGCCCAGCATACCTTCTGACTCACCGATGGCACGCAGAACTTTATCAGATTTATTGCGCAGTGCTGGGTGAAAAAAGCTTGGATTGGCATGGGTGATGGCAATCGGTCGTTCGGAAATCTCGATGGCTTCCAGAGTCGACTTTTCGGCACTGTGGGACATATCGATAATCATACCGACGCGGTTCATCTCTTTTATCACTTCGCGGCCAAATCTGGTGATACCGCCATCCTGCTCTTCATAACAGCCGGTGGCCAGCAGACTCTGATTGTTGTAGCTGAGCTGCATAATACGCACCCCCAGCTGTTGCAGAATCTGCACCATTTTGACATCGTCTTCGATGGGAGAGCAGTTCTGGAAACCAAAGATAATGCCCACTTTGCCCAGACGCTTGGCTTCAAGGATATCCGCAGCCTGATGAATCGGCATAATCAAATCAGCATGGTTGATAAAATGCCGATTCCAGTTACCTATATTCTCCAATGTCTCGCGGATATTTTCCCAGTATGCGATGGTTACATGAATGGCGCTTAAACCACTGCGCTGGGCCTTTTCAAACAGGTCGCGGTTCCAATTAACATATTGCAGCCCATCGACAAGAAGCATCTCTCTGTTCATCACTTTATCCTGAATTGCAATTAATAGGGCTTGCTGTAGTTAGTTTTGATAATAGTGTAGAACTCACGGGCATACTGGCCTTGCTCACGGGGGCCGTAGCTTGAGTTTTTACGACCGCCAAAGGGCACATGGTAGTCGGTACCTGCGGTAGGCAGGTTAACCATCACACAGCCAGACTTTGAGTGGCGCTTAAAGTGGCCGGCATTGGCCAGGCTATTGGTAATGATTCCGGAGGTCAGACCAAAGTCTGAGTCATTAGAGACTTCCAGGGCCTCTTCATAGCTATCCACCTTGATTACACAGGCGATAGGACCAAATACTTCTTCGCGGTTAATGCGCATCTGGTTATTGGTATTCACAAACAGTGCGGGAGACATGTAAAAACCTGTAGTATCCATGGTCAGGGCGTCGCCACCCAGCACCAGCTCGGCGCCTTCATCTCTGGCAATCTGCATATAGTCAAGGTTCTGCTGTAGCTGACGCCCATCCACCACCGGGCCTATCTGTGAACCCTCGGCCAGAGCATGGCCCACCACCAGATTGCTTACCGCCGCAGCCATCTTCTCAACAAACTTATCATGAATGCCGGCCTGCACAATAATTCGCGATGAGGCTGTACATTTTTGTCCTGTACCAAAATAGGCACCAGCTACGGCACATTGCACCGCTGTATCAAGATCGGCATCGTCCAGGATTACCAGGGCATTTTTGCTGCCCATCTCCAGCTGCACGCGGGCCATATTATCAATAGCATTGCGGGCAATATGGCGACCTACTCCAACAGATCCAGTAAAGGTGACAGCCTGAATATCCGGGGATGTACAGAGAGTCTCACCCACATCGCGACCAGAGCCCATTACCAGATTAAACACACCAGCGGGCAGACCGCTGCGACTGATAATATCAGCCAGTATCCAGGCACTACCAGGCACCAATTCAGCCGGCTTAAGCACTACCGCATTGCCATAGGCTATGGCAGGCGCCACTTTCCAGGCCGCTACAGCCATGGGGAAATTCCAGGGTGTAACAATGCCAATCACACCCAGAGCTTCGCGATGAACTTCCACATCGACCCCGGGACGCACGGACTGAGTGTTCTCACCCATCAGACGCAGGACTTCAGCGCCGTAATATTGAAAGAACTGTCCGGAGCGATACACTTCACCCACGCCTTCCGCACGAGTTTTCCCTTCCTCTCGGGCCAGAATCTCGCCAATTTCACCGCTGCGGGCAATCAGTTCGGCTCCAATAAAATCCAGTATGGTTTTGCGCTGCTCCAAAGCACTTTGCGACCAGTCATCAAAGGCTGCATTGGCCGCGCTGATAGCGGCCAGACAGTCCTCATTAGAGGCCTTGGCATAACGGCCGACTATATCGCTTGTATCTGAGGGGTTTATATTTTCAATGACCTGTGAACTGCCGACCCATTCGCCATTAATATAATTGTTGTGTAAATCCTGACTCATACTGTCTCCGCCTGTAATTTTTAGCGCTAACTAACGCCATAACGACCTATTTTTACCCCTAAGCACCTATAAATCCAATCAAAACTTTATATAGATTTATAAGGATAATTAATTTATCCTAAGTTCCGACAACACTACTAATAATTATAAAAAAAGAGAATATTATCAAATACTTAAACGTGACTTTGAGACATCTACGCACCTTTGTGACTGTCGCAGAGGAAGGCAGCTTTAATGGTGCCGCCGAAAAACTCTCACGCACCCAGCCTGCGATCACATTAGCCGTCAAACAGCTGGAGGAATTTATTGGTTTAAAGCTGTTGGAGCGCACCACCAGACAGGTCAGCACTACTGCAGAGGGCGAGAATTTTATTCCCATAGCCCAGCGTCTGGTGCGCGACTTTGACACTGCCATTTATGACTTGCGGGCCACCGCAGAACGGCGCAGTGGTCATGTGAGTATGGCTATAGTGCCCTCAGTGGCGAGCAATCTGCTGCCAGATATCATTAAAGCCTTCTCAGCTGAGTACCCAGGTATACATCTGCATTTAGATGATGACAGCTCTCAAGGTGTGCAGCGGCGCGTAGAGCGCAACGAGGTGGATTTTGGTATCGCCAGCCTGTGGAAACCCAACAAGCTATTGAATTTCAAACCTTTGTTCGCCGACAAACTCGAACTCATCTGCCATGTGGATCATCATCTGGCGAAGAAGACTGGCCCAGTAAAAATCAATGAATTAGAAGACATCACCTTTTTGGATACCGGCATTACCAAAACCCTGCGAAGCCGCGCCAGCTTTGGTGACTCAAAATTTGATTTTCCCAATATCACCACGTTACTGGCCATGCTCAGGTCTAACTTAGGAGTGTCTGTGCTTCCCTCCTTAGCGATTCCCGCCTTTTCAAGTAATCTGATATCCAGACCCCTGGTGCCAACCCAGGCCCGGGAAGTCTATCTAATTACCCGCAAAGGTTGGACGGTCTCCCCCGCCGCTGAAGCGATGATTGAGACTATTGTCCGCGACACCCCCAGCCAAATCAGAAAGCATAACTTGACCCTGCGCACTAACGAGGCCAATCATTCGTAGGCACGATTAATCTGCGGGCTGGAGAAATTCTCTGCAACTAGCGAGCAAAGTGTCACTGACAGCAATGCCCTCAGCCGCCGACTTGGCACGATTGGCATAGCGACGATTGCCCGGCATATGGGCCCCTTCCATACCAGCAAGGCGCTCTAAGAATGACTCTGAATGCTGCAGCCAATTGTCGGCATCACCAAAGCGATTGGGATCTATGGCCAGCATAAACTCACCACCATTGGGTGGGCCACCATCATTATTATCATTTTTCTGGGCTTCAAAGCTAAAGTCCATCCCGGTCAGACCAGCCACCAAAAGCTCGATCATCATGGCAATGGTCGACCCCTTATGACCTCCAAATGGCAGCAGAGCACCACCATCAATAATTTTCTGTGGCTCTGTGGTTAGGTTACCATCGGCATCCACTCCGGTGCCCAATGGCACATTATGACCATCCCGCGCAGCAATCATTACTTCACCGCGAGCCATAGAGGCAGAGGCCTGATCAAAGACCATTGGCGGCTGATCGCCGCGGGGCCAGCCAAAGCACATGGGGTTGGTGCCAAATAATGGCTGTTTGGCACCAGCGGGTACCACGGCAGGTTTGTAAGTGGTAAATGCCATGGCACAACAGCCAGCCTCGGCAATTGGCTCCACCTCAACCCAGAGCGCGGCAAAGTGGTGAACATTGACCAGTGCCATTGCGGCAATGCCATTTTCTCTGGCAGCTTCGATTAATGCAGCACGGCCCCTCTCAAGGGCTAGAGGAGCGTAACCCCGCTTTCCATCAACACGGATAACGCTCGGTGATATACGCTCTACTGTTGGCTGAGCACAACCATCTACTTTGCCGCTGCGCAACGAAGCAATATAGCCAGGTAGTCGAAACAAGCCATGGGATGCACTGCCATCGCGCTCAGCGAAACTAATTGTTCTCGCCAGCGCTGCAGCATTGTCAATATCACAGCCATTTGCCATAAAGCAATCAATCACCAGCTGCTGTATGTCAGCAACTGTCATCATTTGATCAGCCATTTTTCACTGCCTTTTTTATTCATGTTATTTTGTGCGGAGCTACCTAATCCATTGGGTATCTGTGAAGTACTTCTCCAAGAGCATCTTTGAGAGGATCCAAATGGGACTCAAAGTTCCTCCACTGATCAATGCCTCCTCGGTATATCGGTTGGCGCACCTGCTCTGAGGACGGCGTTCGGACGGCCCGCTCGGTTTTATAAAAACTTAAACAAGTCTCTTCGAAGGGCAAGCCGCAATAGTCAAGTATACGGCGCACCTGAGTCTCAAAATCGTTGACCACATCTTCATACTGTACATGCAATATCTGGCCGGGAAATGCGGTTTGCCAAAAATCCATCAAGGCTTCGTAATCACGATAATAATGCCCAATATCACCCAGATCATAAGAAAATGCCTGCCCCTCGGCAAAAAGCTGCTTAAAGCCACTGAAACAACAGCCCATGGGGTGACGTCTTGCATCAATAATCTTAGCGTTGGGCAGCATTAGCTTAATGAGTCCAATATGCCTGAAATTATTGGGCATTTTATCAATAAAGAATGGGGCCCTCTGGCGATGTACCTGAGTATCATTGATAAAGGCTTCGCCAAACTCAGCATATTTTTCAGCGTCAAGGGTCTCCAAGATTCCCGGATAGAGATTATCCCCGGTCATATTGCCCCCTCTGCGTAGATCGTTGACCAGAGCCAACACATTGGGCAATTCAAGGGTGCCATCTACCTGACTGTGGGACGAGAGTATTTGTTCGAGCAAAGTCGATCCTGCCCGGGGTAATCCGACGATGAAAATTGGGTCAGCCGCGCTGTGGCCACAGCCATTTAAACTTTTAATAAACTTGTCGCTGAAAAGCTTTTTTTGCTGCTCAAATTCGTCGGTCATCTCTTCGGCAACATAGCGACTCTGAGCTTTTTTGGCCTTGTTGCCAGCCGCATAGTGGGAAAAGGCTCTATCGAAATCTCCGGCATCTTCAAACGCTTTACCCAGTGAAAAGTTGATGTAGACCCTATCCATAAACTTAAGGTCATCGCCGTTTATCTGAGCCAGCATTTTACTTACATCATTTTCATCCAGCTTAACGGTTTTAAGATTAGCCAGTGAATGCCAGGCTTCTCCATAAGCACTGCTGCTCTTTGTAGCGAGTCTGTAGGAGGCAATAGCCTCATCGGTATTACCGCAAGTTTTGAGGGCATGTCCCTTTGAGGTGAGGGTGACTGGATCTTGAGGCACTTTGGTCAGCACGTTATCAAATAACTCCAAGGCTTTCTCATAAAGCCCCATTTGCATGCAAAGAACCGCGTACAAAGACTCAAAATGCAGGTTATCCGGATTTGAATTATAAAGTGTTAAGACTTCTTTATGGGCGGCCTCAATTTTTTGCCTCTTACGCAAAGACTCGATATATTCGACGCGCAACAGGTCGTTGTCGGGTTCTAATTTTAACGCACTCTCCAATAAAAACTCGGCATCATGGAGTATATTCAGTTTCATCCCTATCTCGGCCAGAAGTCGCATTGCCTCAACATGGTGGGGAGTTTGTTTTAGAAAATCCCGGCACAGCGTCTCTGCGTTAGCTAACTTACCCTGAGCAATCAAGTCCATTACTACAACTAGCGGCGGAGGCATTTTAACAAGACGCTCAAAATGAGGCTTAAGACGAATAGCCTCAGCCTCTCGATTCTGTTTAAGTAAAATCTCAATCTGCCCTCTCCAACTTCCAGAGAGAGACGGGTTGGCGTGGGTAGCGCGAGTATAGAGGTGCAATGCCTGTTTTAGATTACCTCGATCTCTATGAACATGCCCCTCCTCCTGGAGTGCCCTGCCAAAGTTTGGAGCAATTTTACGCAGTGCCTTAAGGGATGCTAACGCCTCGTCCAATCGCCCGAGGTACCTGAGGCAAACTGCACTGTAGTAATGCGCGTCGATATTGTTACCATCGCCGTCCAATATTGACGCCAGATTTTCAAGCGCCTTATCAAACTGCTTGCCACGCATTAACTGCTCAATTTCAGTCTTATGTTGCTGATTCAAAACATTTTCCCTTGGCAAAAAAATATGCCCCTTAAAAGGGGCATATTAGTTTTAACGAATGTATCTATCAATCAGAAATTGTAGGTCAAACGCACACCAGTAGTTCTTGGTCTTGCGTAGGATACACGCTCTCTGTCATTAACATAGTTCCTGGACAGCTCTGCTCGCTTATCGGTCAAATTGTCGATAAACATTTCAACGCCCCAAGTATCGTTCGTTATACCCGCAGTCAAACCGACCATAGTCCAACCTTGGATCTCATCGCGATTCATGCGAATGATATCACTATAGGACTTATCCGAGTGTGCCACATGCGGCATTATGTGGGCAGTCATGCCAGATGACATAGTCCACTCATAACGAGCCTGCAAGTTAGCTTGGAACTCTGGAGCAAAGGCCAGAGAATCACCTTTTTGCACATCGTCGGTGGGTGTCAGGACCTCTGTGATTTCAGAATCCAGGAACGAGAATCCACCACTAATCTGTAACCCAGGTGTAGAATCAGGCGCCCAGATAAAGTCCCCTTCCAGACCAGTAACTTCTGCATTCGCAGCATTATCCGAGAAGAACAGGTTAGCAATAGATGGATCGAAGATCGTAGTTTGCAGGTTATCGATCTCAACGAAGAACAAGCTACCGTTAAATCGCAACTGGCCATCAAGCAGGTCAGTCTTCCAGCCAAGTTCAAGGTTGGTCACTTCGTCCGTCATAAGTTCAAATGGTACTGTGTAACCTGCCGCATTCGATGCGCCACCCGGACGATTCAACAACCCGGGACGGAACCCTTCAGAGAAGGTGCTATACAAGAGGACATCCTCGCTTGGCGTCCAGTTTAAGGTAGCCTTAAAGATTGTACCGCTTGTCTCTGCCTTATCTGGTGCCTTGAGTGCATTAAGTACACCTTGAATCTCAACGTCACTGATCGCGTTAGGCGCATTGGCAACCGCGCCTCGACCAACACTGTATGAATCTACTGCGTTTAACGCTGCCTTCACTTCATCAAAAGTAACGCCGTCTTGGAAAGTTATGTGAGTGTCTACAAGGGTGTCATAAATAAACGTAAACTCACCGTCGCCGTCATAAAGATCTGAGATATTGGTACCAAACGCATTTACATCTGTCTCTCTGAAGAAGTTACCAAATGCAGCATTGGCATCACCCTTCATATCGACTTTTACGTCATAGTAGCGGGCTCCCAGAGTAAATGAGAACTCATCATTCAGATCAAATGTTACCTCACCGAACACCCCTAACTGCTCATCAGTGCGCTTGATATCATTTCTGAATACCGTATCAACTGGAAATGCCCCTTCCTGCGAAGCATAGTCGTTGTCAAACGCAAAGTTTTCTACTGGGCCCCAACCGTCATAGTCATGCCCATAGAAATTCGCCTTCTGCACACTTGGGTAGCTGAAGTCAACGCGCTCTTTAAGCTCCAAATCACTGTAGAACACACCACCAGTGGCACGAATTGACTTGTCCTGATCAGTCGTAAATCTTAACTCATGGGTATTTACTTCAGTCTCGCTGTAGCTAGTTACATAAGTAGCAGGAGAGTAGCAGTTACCTTGGGGATCATAGGTGAGACCGGTGTTATAGTAGTTATACTCAGGGTAGGTTACGGTAGTATCACAGATGTAGTAAGGCAGGTATTGACCTACAAACAAATAATCTGTGTAGTCGACCACTTGATCAGTTTCTCGCTTGGTGTAAGCTCCCGCATAAACTACATCCAACTCACCAATGCGGCCCTCAAGCTTCCAATTGAAATTATCAAAAGAATCGTCCAGAGTTTCTGGAGTATATCTTTGTACAGCTAGGTTATCTGGTCCCAGATTGGGGTCAGCTTGGAAAACACCGTCTGCGTCCAATTCCTGATGCCCGTAGCCGAGGAGCAAAGACCAATCCTCATTCAGGTCAATAAGCGCACCCAATCTAACACCTTCATATGTAGTGTCATTGAAGTCATCTTCTACTAAAGCGCTATTGTCTGCATCTTCGAAGTTGACCAACGCGTAGCTGGCAGGATCAGCCGCATCCATAGGAATACGATTTTCCTGATAGGAAAGACCCTGGATTGAATCAATGTAACCTTGAGTACC
>Ga0115561_1002241_pt1 | contig 13088 bp, 12 predicted proteins | sample COGITO_mtgs_1105_4_FD_87201 | JGI IMG/M metagenome (GOLD analysis project Ga0115561, IMG submission 87201) | Pelagic marine microbial communities from North Sea - COGITO_mtgs_110512 | ecosystem: Environmental > Aquatic > Marine > Epipelagic | place: Germany:Helgoland, sampling site Kabeltonne...
GCGACGCTGCTGCCCAGGCCCTGGTAGAAGAAGTGGGCCCCCGCGCCCTGGCCCTGCAGGCCGACGTGACCGATGCCGCCGCCGTGCAACGCCTGTTTGCCCAGGTGCGCGAGCGCACCGGCCAGTCCATCAGCGCCGTGGTCAACAACGCCCTGGCCCAGTTCCGCTTTGATGGCGACGCCCGCCCGCAGATTGGCGACATCACCTGGCAGCGCTTTGCCCTGCAGCTCGAAGGCGCCGTCAAAGGCGCCCTCAACACCACCCAGGCCGCCCTGCCCGCCATGCGCGAACAAGGCTTCGGCCGCATCGTCAATGTGGGCACCAACCTGTTCCAGAACCCCGTGGTGCCCTACCACGACTACACCGCCGCCAAGGCCGCGCTGCTCTCGTTCACCCGCACAGCGGCCAACGACCTGGGCCAGCACGGCATCACGGTGAACATGGTGTCCGGCGGCCTGCTGCGCACCACCGATGCCAGCAGCGCCACCCCCGAAGCCGTGTTCGACCTCATCGCCAGCATGACCCCCCTGCGCCGCGTCACCACCCCGCAAGAGTTTGCCGATGCCGTGCTGTTCTTCCTCTCCCCCTGGGCGCGGGCGGTCACGGGGCAAAACCTCATCGTGGACTGCGGGCTGGTCAAAGGCTGACCGGTTTCACCGCCCCACCGTGGCGCAGCCGCTGCGCCGCGTGTGACATTTGCAAGCGCACTGGTTTACATTAGTTGCTATGTTTTTGGTAGCTGCTGGCGCTTTCTGAATAAGCGCTAGAGGCCAATTCGGTTCATAAAGAATTGCCCTCGGCGCCGCCACGCTCTGTGCGGCTTGCTTGCGCTTTTCAGGTTGCGCGTTTCGCCCTCTGCAACTACAGTGTGTTAACAATTACACACAAGTTCAAAGGAGGCGCCAGCAGCATGGCGATATTGATACCGGCACTGGGTGCGTGCTTGCGGCGCATGACACCTGGAGAAAAGCGCCTGGCCGAGAGGCTGGAAGACAAACTCGACGACGACTACCTGCTTTGGTACGACGTACCTGTCGGCCCGCAGCAACTGCACCCCGACTTCATCGTCCTGCACCCCAGCCGGGGGCTGTTGATTCTCGAGGTCAAAGACTTCCGCCTGAGCACCATTGTGCAGGCCGACAAGGAAGACTGGACGATTCTGGACGCCGCCAGCGGTGAGCCCAAAGCCATCCAGTCCCCCTTTGCCCAGGCCCGCCATTACGCCCACACCGTGCTCGACGCCCTGCGCGCCGACAAGCGCCTGGTGCACCCCGATGGCCGCCGCCAGGGCGAAGTGGTGTTTGCGTGGAGCTACGGCGTGGTGCTGCCCAACATCACCCGCAAGCAGTTCACCGAAGCGCAGCTGGGCCAGGCCATTGCCGCCCACCGCGTCATCTGCAGCGACGAGATGACCGACAGCGTGGAGCCCGAGACTTTCCAAAGCCGCCTGTGGGAGATGTTCCCCTACGAGCGCTACCACACGCTCACCCTGCCGCAGATTGACCGCGTGCGCTGGATTCTCTTTCCGCAAGTGCGCATCCCCGAGCAGGCCAGCCTGTTCGACGAAGCCGCCATACAGGCCGAAGTGCCCGACATGCTGCGCGTGATGGACTTGCAGCAAGAGCAACTGGCCCGCAGCCTGGGCGACGGCCACCGCGTCATCCACGGCGTGGCGGGCTCCGGCAAAACCATGGTGCTGGGCTACCGCGCCGAATACCTGGCCCGCGCCCACGCCGCAGGCAAACCCGTGCTGGTGCTCTGCTACAACGAGCCGCTGGCCGTCAAGCTCGCCGCCACCATGGCCGCCAAGGGCCTGAGCGATCGCGTGCACTGCGTCCACTTCCACAAATGGGCCAGGGCTCAACTGGTGGCCTATGGGCAGGCCTTGCCCGCTAACAACCAGTCGCAAGACGCCTTCTTTGCCGACATGGTCCAGCGCGTCATCACCGGCGTGGACCGGGGCCACATCCCCACCGGGCAATACCTCGCCGTGCTCATCGACGAAGGCCACGACTTTGCGCCCGAATGGCTCAAGCTCGTCACCCAAATGGTGGACCCCACCACCAACAGCCTGCTGGTGCTGTACGACGACGCGCAAAGCATTTATGAGCGCGGCCGCAAAAAGAACTTCAGCTTCAAAAGCGTGGGTATCCAGGCGCAGGGCCGCACCACCATCCTCAAGATCAACTACCGCAACACGCGGCAGATTCTGCAAACCGCCAACGCCATCGCGGGCGACCTGCTCACCGCCGAAGACCGCGACGACGACGGCATCCCCCTCGTCAAACCCGTGAGCTGCGGCCGCGACGGCCCCGAGCCCATCGTCATCAACCTGCGCACCCTGCCCGAACAGGCCGCCAAGATCGCAGAGCTGCTGCAAGGTGCGCATGCCGACGGTTTTGCCTGGGGCGACATGGCCGTTCTGTGCCGCGACGCCAAAGCGCGCGACCTGTGCGCCAGCACACTCGCGAAACGCGGCGTGCCCGTGCAAAACCGCTTGGGGCCGGGCGACTACGACCCGCTGGCCAACAGCGTGAAGGTCATGACCATGAAGGTGAGCAAGGGCCTGGAATTCCCGGTGGTGGCGATACCGGGGGTGGAGCGGCTGGAGCGAATGGGAGCAGAGGTCACCGAGCCGGGAGAGGGTGCGCTGGCGCTGTCAGAGGCCGAGGTGCTGGCGCGCAGGGAGGCGGCCCGGGTGTTGTATGTGGCGGCGACCAGGGCTACGCAGAGGTTGGTGTTGGGCGTTTAAATAGTTTTATTGGGAGAACGTTTAATGAGTGCACAGAAATTTTGGGAGCCTTTTGAACATTCAATTGATGGGTTTGATGAGCTCGTCGAATTAATTAACAAAGTGGCAATCACTTCAGAAAAAAAGGGGAGACGATTTGCTTGGCGAGGCCAGGTAAATGCAGATTGGCCATTGCACAGTTCACTTTATAGAAAATTCTTGGCAGGTAAATCCAAGGCTCCCGATGAAATGGAAATGCAGAGGAAGGAGGGTGAAATACTAGCCAACTTGCATCGTTGGGGATTGCACTCTCCTATGGGCAGAGGTCGGCTCTCTATTTTGAATCAGCTGGCTATGTTGCAGCATTATGGTGCACCAACTAGGTTGGTTGATATATCTTTCAATGCATGGGTCGGCGTATTTTTTGCTGTGGAGAAAATGATTTATAATGGGGTTGAGCAATTTTCTAACGCCGATGGACGGATTTTTCTCGTTGATATTACAGATAAGTTAATTAATGAGGATAACTTACTGCGTGAGTGGGAAGATGATTTGCATAGGCCTTGGAAAATTAATAATCCTAAAATAGAGGCGAAGCAACTTCACCTGTGGGAAACTTCTTATTTTGCATGGAAGCCGTCAAGCGTAGATCAAAGAATTTTTGCACAGAATGGTGGGTTTTTAATGGGAGGAGTTCCTGCAACGAAGAAAATTGGTAATAATAGTTTTCAGGTCCCTAAAGGCACTAATTTAAGTAAGGATGGCCACTGGAAGATTGATGAGTTGCGTAAATTCTCATCATTAGCCTTGAGGCCTCACAAGTTTGATCCAAATGTTGGAGCGCCTCCAGTCAATCCGGTTTATACATTTCGAATTAAATCAACGTTAAAGCTGGAGATAAGGAGAAAGTTGGAGAATATTTTTGGATATAATCATTCAACAATATATCCTGATTATTCTGGTTTTGCTGGTTTTGGAATCCCGGATATGAATTAATGTCGGCAACCTCCCCCATCCTCGGCCTCAGCCACCTCACCTTCATCGTGCGCGATGTAGACCGCACCGCCCACCTGTTCTGCGAAGGCCTGGGCGGGCAAGAGGTGTACGACAGCCAGGGCAGCAACTTCTCCCTCTCGCGCGAAAAGTTTGTGCTGCTGGGCGGGCTGTGGCTGGCGTTCATGGAGGGGGAGCCACCGGCACAGCGCACCTACCGCCATGTCGCCTTTGCTGTGGCTGACGAGGATTTGCCCGCCTGCGAGGCGCGGCTACGGGCGCTAGGGGTGGATGTGAAACCGCCCCGCCCACGGGTGGAGGGTGAGGGGCAGTCGCTGTACTTTTACGACTTTGACAACCACTTGTTTGAGTTGCACACCGGCACGCTGGCGCAGCGGCTGGCTCGGTATGCGCAGGGGTAGGGGGGTGGGGATTTGTTGCGCCGCCAGGCCGTGAATTGCTTCTGATTTGATAGCTGCTGGCGCTTATTGATAAAGCGCTAGCAGCCTATTTGACCAAGATGTAGGCGGTATTCCGCCCACCACCTTCCAGCCGCGCCAGCACGCCCCGGGCCAACAGGTCGTTGATGTCGCGCAGCGCCGTGTCGGGTGAGCATTTGGCCATCGCCGCCCACTTGGCATTGGTCAGCTTGCCTTCCATTCCGTCCAGCACGCGATTCAGCACCAGCGTTTGGCGGGCATTCATGAGCGTGCCCCCCCAGCGTTGCCAGAACTGGGCTTTGTCCAGCACGCCCGCCAGTGTGGCGTCTGAGCCCTGCACGGCGCGCAGCAGGCAGCCCAGAAACCAGTGCAGCCACGGGGTCACGTCCAGCGGGCCTTTTTGGGTGGCCTCTAGCTGGTCGTAATAGTCTTTGCGCTCGCGCTGAATTTGGGCGCTGAAGCTGTAAAAGCGTTGATGCGTTCCTTCTGCCCGGGCCAGAGCCATGTCGCCCACGGCGCGGCTCAGCCGGCCGTTACCGTCGTCAAACGGGTGCAAGGTGACCAGCCAAAGGTGGGCCAGCCCGGCTTTGATGAGGGCGTCGCCCTCCGGGGCGGCTTCAAACCAGTCAAAAAAGGCCTGGGTTTGCGCGGGCAGGGTGGCGGCGGGTGGGGCTTCAAAGTGCACTTTCTCCCTTCCCACAGGGCCGGACACCACTTGCATGGGGCCGCTGGCATCGGTACGCCATGCGGCCACGGTGATGCGTGTGCGCCCGCTGTAGCCGGTAGGGAACAGCGCGGCATGCCAGCCAAACAGGCGCTCGGGGGTCAGGGGTTGGTCAAAGTTGCGGGTGGCGTCCAGCACCACGTCCACCACGCCGTCCACATGCCGGTCGCTGGGTGCCAGGGCTCCAATATCGAGCCCCAGCTTGCGGGCCACGGAGGAGCGCACGGCGTCCAGGTCCAGCCGCTCGCCTTCAATGGCGCTGGTGGTGATGACTTCTTGCGTCAGCACCTGCAGGGTGGCTTGGTCCCGCTGTGCCAGCCCCAGCGCTGCCATGCGCCCGGCCAGCATGCCCTGTGCGCGGTGCACCTGCGCCAGCGGCGCGGCCAGGGCTGCGGCATCAAAAGTCAGGTTCGGCCAATCGGGCAATTGCCAGAGGTAGCGGGGCGTGCGGGTGGGGCGGTGGGGACGCATGCGGTGATTATGCGGGTTATTCGCCGCAAAATATGCGGTGAATAAACGTGCTTTTCGCCGCACAACTGTCGCTGCCGAATCTTGCTCTTCTGGAGACGTCCATGTCAGGACATCCCTAGCGCGCGTGCAGCGCACCCCATTGCTTTGCTTGGTGCCCGCTATGCTCCCCACCCAACGAAACAAGACCACGATCACCGCCATGCACGACATCATCTGCCCCCACTGCCACAAAGCCTTCAAGGTGGACGAATCCGGCTACGCCGACATCCTCAAGCAGGTACGCGATGCAGACTTCGCCGCGCAGTTACATGAGCGATTGGAGCTGGCCGAGCAGGACAAGCGCAGTGCCGTAGCGCTGGCGCAGGCCCAGGTAGCCAATGAGCTGCAGAAGGCGGCTGCGGCCAAAGATGCCGAGATTCAGGCCCTGAAGGCGCAGCTGGATGCGGGCGGTGTGGAGCGCGACCTGGCCGTGGCGCAGGCCCTGAGCGCGGTGGAGAAGCAGCGCGATGTACTGGCGAATGAGCTGGAGCGCGCGCGGCAGGCGCAGCAGGCGGCGGACCAGTTGGCGCAAGCGCGACTGGCGCAAGAGCTGCAAGGCGTGGCCGCGAAGAAGGACGCCGAGATCCAGCAGCTCAAATCACAACTGGAGGCGGCCGAGGTGGCGCGCAGGCTGGCCGTGACCGAGGCAGTGACGGTGGTGGCCCGGGAGCGCGATGAACTGAAGAATGACCTGAACCTGGTGGTGGTGAAAAAGCAGCTGGAGGAAGCCGCCATCAAAGAGCAATACGCCCTGCAACTGCGCGACCGCGACGGCGAGATTGCGCGCCTCAGGGACATGAAGGCGCGCCTCTCGACCAAGATGGTGGGCGAGACGCTGGAGCAGCACTGCGAGACGGAGTTCAACCGCATTCGCGCCACGGCGTTTCCGCGCGCGTACTTTGAGAAGGACAACGACGCGCGCAGCGGCAGCAAGGGTGACTTCATTTTTCGCGACGTGGACGAGGCGGGCAACGAGATCGTCTCAATCATGTTCGAGATGAAGAACGAGAGCGACGAGACGGCCACCAAGAAGCGCAACGAAGACTTCCTGAAAGAGCTGGACAAGGACCGCAATGAAAAGGGCTGCGAGTACGCGGTGCTGGTGTCGCTGCTGGAGCCCGAGAGCGAGCTGTACAACACCGGCATCGTGGATGTGTTCTACCGCTACCCCAAGATGTATGTGGTGCGGCCGCAGTTCTTCATCCCCATCATCACGCTGCTGCGAAACGCGGCGATGAAGTCGCTGCAATACAAGTCAGAGCTGGCGCTGGTGAAGGCGCAGAACCTGGACATCACCAAGTTTGAGACGCAGCTGGACGAGTTCAAAACCGCGTTTGGCCGCAACTGGCGCCTGGCGTCAGACGGGTTCGAGGAGGCCGTCAAGCGCATTGACGAGGCCATCAAGGACCTGGAGAAGACCAAGGAAGCGCTGCACAAGTCAGCGAACAATTTGCGCCTGGCCAACGACAAGGCCGAAGACCTCACCATCAAGAAGCTGACCCGCGGCAACCCGACGATGGCGGCCAAGTTTGCGGAGCTGAAGCAGGCGCAGATCTCGGATCTGGAGTGATGCTGGCGCGCATGGGGGCAGGTGATGGGTGGTGAGCGCCTGCCCGGTGGCTGGTCTTGCTTCTGTTTTGATAGCTGCTGGCGCTTGCTGAATAAGCGCTAGAGGGTGATTGGGTTATCAACCCTCCGTGGGCTGGGCGCTGCCCGCCACATGACAGCGCCAGCAGGCCGCGGCGTTACCGTTGCCCGTGGGTTTACGCTGCCGCCGCTGCCCTGGCCGCAGCCGCCCGCCGCCCCGCCCACAGACCTTCGGCGGTGTACAGCAGCAGCGCCACCCAGATGAACACAAAGCCTACGGCGCGGGGGCCGGCGAAGGTTTCGCCGTAGAGGAACACGCCCATCAGCGCCAGGATGGAGGGCGTGATGTATTGCAAAAAGCCCATGGTGGACAGCGGCACGCGCCGGGCGCCTGCGGCGAACAGCAGCAGCGGGATGGCAGTGACGGGGCCGCTGAGCAGGAAGAACAGCCAGGTGTGCGCGTCGTGCGCGGGCCACTGGCTGCCGGGGCCGCTGGGGCCGGGCCATAGCAGGGCCACCACAGCCAGCGGGGCGAGGAGCATGGTTTCTAGCGACATGCCTTCCAGCGCGCCCAGCGTGGCGGTCTTGCGCATCAGGCCATAAAAGCCAAACGTCATCGCAATCAGCAGCGCCAGCCAGGGCACATGGCCTGATTGCACTGCCATCCACAGCACGCCGGTGGCGGCCAGGGCAAAGGCCGCCCACTGGGCCTTGCGGGGCCGCTCGTGCAAGAAGATGAAGCCCAGTGCCACGTTGATGAGGGGCAGGATGAAGTAGCCCAGGCTGGCGTCGAGCACATGGCCGTTGTTCACCGCCCAGACGTAACTGAGCCAGTTGCCCGCCAGCAGCAGGGCGGACACCGCAAATTTGCCCAGCAGGGCGGGGCTGCGGCGCACGTCGCCCAGCCAGTTCCAGCGGCGCAGCACGGCCAGCACGATGAGCACGAACACCAGCGACCACACCATGCGGTGCAGCACCACCTCTATCGCGCTGGCGGCCTGCAGTTGCTTGAAGAACAGGGGGAACATCCCCCACAGAACATAGGCCGACAGGCCGTACAGAATGCCGCTGGACATGGGTGAGGTGGTGTGGGGTGAGGGGCTGCGCAGCACGGGCTGCAGCGTTGGGTGGATGGATGGGGTGCTTGTGTGCTATTGAAAATATAGCTGGTGGCGCTTGTTCAATAAGCGCCAGGTGCCAATTTGGTTCTAAGTTTTATACCTTGATGGACTGCCCCGTGGCATAGAACTGCCCGCCCGCCACGTAGTGCAGGGTGCGCAGGTGGTCGGGGGCGGTGTCGAATTCCCAGTGCCCGTCACGGAACACGCGGTCGTCCGCCCAGGCGCCCACCACTTCGCCAATGAAAAGGTCGTAGGTCTGCTGGTTGTGCGGCTCAGGGATGACGCGGCACACCAGCCAGGCGGCGCAGCCTGGCACCAGCGGCGGGCGGTGTTCAGCGGGCACATCGTTCAGTCCGGGTGCATCGAACAGCTCCACATGGTGGCGTTGCAGCTTGTCGGGGTGGGTGTGGGCGCTTTCAGTGCCCAGGGCTTCGGTGAGTGCGGCCTGGGGCACGGTGGGCAGTTGCAGGGCGAAGTGGCCGCGGGCCTCGACCAGCTCGCGCGTGCGGGTGGCTTTGTCGAGCACCACCGTCACCTTGGGCGGGCTGAAGTCCAGCGCGCAGGCCCAGGCAGCGGCCATCACGTTGGGCTGGCCAGCGTGCGCGGCCGACACCAGCACGGTGGGCCCGTGGTTGAGCAGCCGGTAGGCCTTGTCGAGCGGCACAGGGGTGAAGTGGACGGGTGCGTGCATGGTTGCTTCAGGAAGATGGCCGGGGTGAATCGGCAAGCTTACGCCCAGAGCAGGTTCTCAGGCCAGGTGCGCGAGCAAATGGCGCCAGAAGTTGAGCCGCGCCTCCAGCGTGGACACCAGGATGTGTTCATGCAGCGTGTGCGCGCTGTCGCCATCGGCGCCCAGGCCGTCCAGTGTGGGCACGCCCATGGCGGAGGTGAAGTTGGCGTCGCTGCCGCCGCCTGTCATGGGGGCGTCTTCCAGGGTAAAGCCGGCGTGGCGGGCCGATGCTTGCGCGCGGGCCAGCAGGGCTTCCACGGCCTGGTCTTTGACCATGGGCGGGCGGTTCACCTCTACGTCAATCTCCAGCTCCATGTCGGGGCCCACGGGGCGCAGGGCCTGCATCTTGTCCACCAGCTCATCGGCGGCGCGCAAATCGGGCAGGCGGAAGTCCACCACGCAGCGGCAGCGGTCGGGCACAGTGTTGGTGGCGGTGCCGCCTTCGATGGTGCCCACGCTCACCGTCACGCCGCGTGCGTAGTCGGTCATGGCCTCCAGCGCCAGGATCTGGTGGGCCATTTCGCGGATGGCGCTGCGGCCTTTTTCATGCTGCACACCGGCGTGGGCGGCGCGGCCCTTCACGCCAAGGCGCAGCATGCCGGTGCCCTTGCGCGCGGTGACGCACTTGCCGCCGTTGGCGCGGGCAGGCTCGCACACCAGGCCGTAGCGCGCGTTGCGGGCAAAGGCTTCGATGTGCGGGCGCGATGCGTGGCTGCCGGTTTCTTCGTCAGGCACCACCAGAAAGTCCACCGGCAGCGCGGTGGCGCCTGCGGCGGCCAGGTCGCGCAGCGCCGTCAGGGCCAGGTAGATGCCCGCCTTCATGTCATAGCCGCCGGGGCCGTACAGGCGGTCGCCCTCGGTGCGGCAGGGGTTTTGTTGCAGCGTGCCGATGGGGTGCACGGTGTCGGAATGGCCCAGGATGAGCAGGCCGGGCCGGGTTTCGCCCGCCGCACGGTTGCTGATGTGCAGCAGCGGCCCCACCTGGGGGCCCAGCGGCGTGACGGTGGCCTGCAGGCCTGCGTCCAGCGCGTAGCGCTGCATCTCGGCCACCATGCGCGCCACGCCCTCGGGGCTGCTCGTGGGGGATTCGCATTGCATCCAGGCGGTGATGCCGTTCACAAGGGATTGGGTGGTGGGTGAGGTCATGGGTGCAGGCTCAAGGAGGATGAAGGGGCGGTGGTGCGCAGGGTCAGGCGGTGCGGCGGCCAGCCAGTGCAGCCAGTTGCGCGGCGCTGGGCATGCGCTGGTGAAACCACAGGTGCGCGCACACGGCCGACATGGCTTCGCCGTCGTGCCCGATGCCTTCCACCGTGTGCAGCTGCCAGCGGAAGGGCAGGCCCCGGCGTGCGGCCTCGGCCTGGGCTGTGGCGAAGTAGTGCAGCGCGCGTGCGTAGCGGTGGGGGCCCTGGCGCAGGGCGGCAGGCTCAGATGGCAGGTGCGGGTCGTTGGTTTCGGTGTCCTGGTCGCCCGCCAGAATGGTCAGGGGCGTGGCAAACAGGCGTGCCAGGCTGTCGGCATTGGCCAGAGCACGGTCTTGCGAAAACTTCTGTTCATTTCAGATTCCTTAACGTCAGCCACTGGAGGGGAAACCCGCGCAGCGAACCCGGCGCGCCGCCGATTCGCTATGCATACATATTACCTAGGGTTTACCACCATACGTTCACCGACTGCCCTGGTCAGCTTTTCTGTGCAGCCGGTACCATCGCCCAGTCCACAAACCGCCCCCGACGGGGTTCCAACGGAGACAAGCCCTATGTTTAGCCACGTGATCCTGGGTGTGAACAACCTGGATGTTTCTAAGAAGTTCTACGACGCCGTGCTCGGCGCCCTGGGCGTGCCCGCAGGCGTTGCCAACAAGAACCGCTACTTCTACCGCAGCCCCACCGGCACCTTCGGTATCACCACCCCCATCAACGGTGAGCCCGCCACCCATGGCAACGGCAGCACCATCGGCTTTCTGGCCCAGTCGCCCGAGCAGGCCGATGCCTGCCACGCAGCGGGCGTGGCCAACGGCGGCGTAACCTGCGAAGACCCTCCCGGCTGGCGCGAAGGCCCCGGCGGCAAGCTGTACCTGGCCTACCTGCGCGACCCCGATGGCAACAAGCTGTGCGTGCTGCACCGCCCTGCGGCCTGAGTTAACGCCTCGTTTGCTATATTTTTAAGAGCTTCCAGCGCTCAACCCACGGGCGCTGGAAGCTCTTTTCATTCAAAACCCCTTCTTTGAGGAAGACCCCCTGCATGCAATCCGCCAGTGCCCACCTGTTCGACGAGGCCTACTACCAGCGCTTTTACTTTGACAAAAAGACCAGCGTGGTGGACCCCGAGCACATGGAGCGCCTGGGCATGTTTGTGTGCAGCTACCTCAAGTACCTGCGCGTGCCGGTGCGGCGCGTGCTGGACGTGGGCTGCGGCATTGGCCTGTGGAAGGGCATCGTCGAGCGGCACTTTCCTGGCGCCAGCTACCAGGGCGTGGAGTTCAGCCCCTACCTGTGCGAGCGCTTTGGCTGGCAGCAGGGTTCGGTGGTCGATTACGCCGCCAGCGAGCCGTTTGACTGGGTGATCTGCCAGGGCGTGCTGCCCTACCTGAACCCGGCCGATGTGAAAGCCGCGCTGCACAACCTGGGCCGCCTCTCCAAAGGCGCGCTGTATGTAGAGGCCGTTGCGCGCGAGGACTACGAGCAGGACATCATCGACGAGGATTTGACGGACAACCGCGTCTTCCGCCACCGCGCCGAGCTGTACCGGCGCGGCCTGCGCGAAGGCTTTGTGGAGCTGGGCGGCGGCGTGTGGCTCAGCCGCCAGGCCGAAGTGCCCATGTTTGCGCTGGAGCATGTGGGTGGCTGAGAACGCAGCCCCGCCCCGGGCACCCCGGCCCCCCCACGCCGTAGCCCGCCTGCGCACCGCGCGGCTGGCCCGCAGCGCCAAGCCCTTCCTGGCCCGTGGCGGCCCGCGCGGCGAGCGTTGCCCCGGCTGCCGCCTGGTGCCCAGCCACTGCGTGTGCAGCCTGCACCCCGTGGTGCCCACCCGCGCAGGCGTGTGCCTGCTGATGGCCGATATCGAACCCCTCAAGCCCAGCAACACCGGCTGGCTGATTGCCGACGTGGTGCCCGATACCTTTGCCTTCGGCTGGGCCCGCACCGAGGTGGACCCGGCCTTGCTGGCGCTGCTGGCCGACCCGCAGTGGCAGCCTTACGTCGTGTTCCCCGGCGAATTCGTGGCGCCCGAGCGGGTGGTGACCGAGGTGGCATGCGCAGACGCCTCTGCTGCCAAGCGCCCGCTGTTCATCCTGCTCGACGCCACCTGGCCAGAGGCGCGCAAGATGTTCCGCAAAAGCCCGTACCTCGATCGCTTTCCGGTGCTGAGCCTGCAGCCCGAGCAGATCTCGCGCTACCAGCTGCGCCGCTCGCGCCGTGACGACCATTTCTGCACCGCCGAAGTGGCCGGCCTGTGCTTGGACCTGGCCGGCGAGCCGCAGGCCGCGCAGGTGCTGCAGACCTACCTGGACGTGTTCACCCACCACTACCTGCAGGCCAAGCACCAGCTGCCGCCGGACTGGCAGGGCGAGGCGCACCAGCGGCTTGCGCAAGCGTTGGGGCGCACCACCCGCGCTTGAGCCCATGCCTGCGGTGCTTTTGTTGTGCGTCACGGTGTCGCAACTGCCGGGCTCCACCCCGGGGGCAGGGTTCGGCAGCCTTCAGGCACAATCACGCCCCCCGCCGCGCGCTTGTGCGCCAGTGCTTTTGTGGTGCCAATTGCTTCAATTTTGATAGCTGGTTGCGCTTGCCCAGTAAGCGCCAGACACCGATTTATTCAAGATACTTCCCATGACCAAAGACCTGGCCCGCCAACGTGAACTCCAACCCATGTCGCTGTGCGAGCCCTGCCAGGGCATTCAGCGCAACTGGCGCAAGGCACCGGGCCACCCCGAACTGGTGCAGCGCGGCAACCGCAAGGAAGACCGCCCGGGCGGCTCCGTCACCTTCACCCGCTACGTGTGCGACCGCTGCGGCACGGCGTGGGAATACGAAAACGACAAGAACAACCAGAAGGCGGGCTGGTCGGTCGTAGGGCGCTGAATTCGCGGGGCTTGAGGCCTTGCCCAGCCCCGCCCAGCGTGGCGGGGCAAGGCGCACGCTGAGCCGTGGCTCAGGCGCGCTTCGTCAGAACGACTCCCAATCGCTATCGTCTTGAGCTGCCGCCGGGGCGCGCGCAGCCGTGGCCTTGGGGGCCGATGTGCTGGTGGGCGCCGCAA
>Ga0115561_1002264_pt1 | contig 13021 bp, 8 predicted proteins | sample COGITO_mtgs_1105_4_FD_87201 | JGI IMG/M metagenome (GOLD analysis project Ga0115561, IMG submission 87201) | Pelagic marine microbial communities from North Sea - COGITO_mtgs_110512 | ecosystem: Environmental > Aquatic > Marine > Epipelagic | place: Germany:Helgoland, sampling site Kabeltonne...
AGCGAGTGAGGCCTTTTTTATCGCCAATAGCTTCGGCAATGGCCATACCCAGCGTAATGCCTATGTCTTCAACCGTGTGGTGATCATCTATCTCGGTATCGCCGGCAGCCTGAATATCCAGATCCACGAGGCCATGGCGGGCAATTTGATCCAGCATATGGTTTAGAAATGGTACCGGAGTCTGCAGATTTGCCTGCCCGGTGCCATCCAAATTTACTGTGACAGTAATTTGAGATTCTAGGGTATTGCGTGTCACTGTGGCTGTACGATCGGCCATGGGATTCTCCAAGCTATCCATTTTCTGGCGGCATTATACTGTAAATTTTAGGTTGCTACATGGCAAAAAAAGGTTAACATACCGGTCCGTGGTACTAACTCAAGCTCGCTGGACTGCTGACACCTAATGAAACGGTTAAACTCAATATTCGCCATAGCGCTATCCCTGATTATCGGGTTTGGCTCAATGACGGCTGTTGCCCATAGCCATGCTGATCATCTGGACTCTAGCTGCTCTGTCTCTGTATTACAGAACTCCTCAGCAGCAGTTGCTGCTGAAACTAGCAAGATTTTTGTTACCCAGGCCACTGCGCCTGCTACCACTGATGTCAACGAAACTGTAAGCAACCGCACTAGAGGTTGCCAGCTCGCCCGCGCACCCCCCCTATAACCTTTAAATAATCTGAACTCCCTCATTGAGGCTAAGTGTGCCGCTTATTCGGCGCATTGTTTATTTTTTAAAGGAATCTATTATGAAAAACCTAGTAACTGGCAAGTTGCCCCTGGCAGCTGCCATTGTATCTATGTCCTGCACTGCTCTCAGCCAGGAAATGGAAGAAGTAATTATTACATCTTCGCTGATTGACGCCTCTTCTGAGGAAATCTCAAACCCACTGCATGTTATTGATGGCGGGGCTCTAGCCACTGACGCAAGCCAGAGCCTTGGCGCCAGCATAGATGGTCTGGTGGGCATTTCCTCCAGCGATTATGGTGCCGCCGTTGGCCAACCGATTATAAGAGGGATGTCGGGATCCAGAGTTAAGGTTCTCAATAATGGCATGGTTATCAGAGACGTCTCAGGTTTGGGGCCGGATCATGGCAACGACACTGATTTAAACAATATTCAGCAGATCGAAATTGTTAGGGGGCCCTCCTCTCTGCTCTATTCCAATGGCACCATAGGTGGCATAGTGAATATTGTTGATAACAGTATTGCCAGAAAAGACTTTGCAGACTCAGCCTTTACACTGGGCCTGGAGGCTCAGTCGGTGAATAATGGCGACTCCCTCGATTTCTCTTACCAAAACAATATCGGCGGCCTGAATATCAGCGCTGCCTATAAAGACTCTCAGTTTGATGACTATGAGATTCCGGATGGTGCGGTTATGCATCATCAGGAAGAGCACGAGACTGAAGAGCATGAGGGTGAAGAGCACGAGGCAGAGGAACATGAAGAGGGCCTAGTGCATCTGCCCAACTCTGATGCAGATTCCACCTCGCAAAGAATAGGTATCTCGAAGACCGGCGACTGGGGCTTTTTTGGGCTGTCGTTTAGCGACAACCAAAATCTGTACGGTATTCCTTATCATGGTGATGATCATGACGAGGATCACGCGGATGAAGACGACCATGACGAAGACCATGCAGATGAAGAGGACCATGATAGCCATGCGGGCGAAAGAATTTTTTCCACCACTGAATCTAGCGTCGTCAATCTAGAGGGCTCCTATAACCTGGATAACAGCCTGTTAAGCAAAATTGATTACCATTTCAGAGACTCAGATTACTCTCTCACCGAGCAACATGCAGAAGAGGAACATGAGGGTGAGCACGAAGCTGGGCATGATGAAGAGGGCCCAACAACCTTTAGCAATGAGGCCAGGGAATATGGTGCAATCTTTGATTTGGGTGGTAATTCTCTAACCCAGAAAATTGCTGTTAATTATGTAGTTGAGGACGTGTCTGTTATAGGTAGTGAAGCCTTTATTAATCCAACGGAAAGCAAAGAATTAGCCCTGGGTTATTATCTGAGTAAAGAGCTTGCTCCCTTTCATATAGACTTTGGTATTAGACATGATCAAATCTCTAGAAAAGGTTCTGTCAGCCATAAAGAACATGAAGATGAGCATGAGGGCGAACATGATGAGCATGAAGCAGAACTTGAGTATTTTGAGCGGGATATAAACACCACCAGTTACGCCTTGACCCTGAGCCGGGATATCAATGAGTCTCTAGCGGTGAATTTAGGCTTTTCCTATGTGGAAAGAGCCCCTTCAGCAGTAGAGCTTTTGATGAATGGCCCGCACCTGGCAACAGGTAGAAATGAAGTGGGTAATTTCAATCTGACGCCTGAAGTCTCAAACAATATAGACCTGAGCTTCAACTATCAAAATGATGGCTTTTTTGCCAACCTCAATCTCTTCCAAAATGATATGGATAACTACATCTACCTGCTGGATGAGACTGAAGAAGAGCATGAGGAACATGAAGAGCATGAGGGTGGTTTGATTCTTGCCAATTATCTTCAGCAAGATGCCCAGTTTGATGGCTATGAGCTAGAAATAGGCAAGACATTTGATCTTGCTCGTGGCTCAGTCACTCTGGTCTACGGGAGAGATTCTGTTTCCGGGGAGTTTAACGACGGCTCTAATATCCCCCGCGTGACCCCGGAGAGAGACCTGTATAAGCTATTCTACGTCGAAGATGGGCTCAGGTTTGTGCTGTCTCTCAAGGATGTATCAGCCCAGACGGATACGGCTACAGATGAAACTGGCACCGATGGATTTCAAATGTTAAGCCTGAACCTGTCAAAAACCATTGAGACTAGCCCGGGACAGAAGCTAACAGTATCAGTGTTTGGCAAGAATCTACTGGATGAAGCCGCTAGAAATCACAGCTCGTTTGTTAAAGATGAGGTGCCACTGGCCGGCCGAAATCTGGGTATAAGGGCTAGCTACACTTTCTAGAGGCTCGGCTCTCTGCCATTGTTTAAGGGTTGCTGGCTTTGATGTAATATGAGCCGCATTAAGCAACCCCTAAACCGTTGGTGAATGTGAAAAACTTAATTAAATGGCTGACCACTTGCCTAATCGCAGTGGTCACTTTGATGTCGGCCGCAATACTCTACCTCTCATTTGCTGTGGATCTAAACAGCTACAAGACGGACATTGAGTCTGTAGCCCGTCAGCAGGGTTGGGATATCTCTATTGAGGGTGACCTGGCCTGGCAGTTTTTTCCCAAGCCCGGCTTATCTATAGCTGATATTACTGCCAGCGATCAAACTGCCCTCTCGGGGTCTGCCGACCAACTTATACTTGCCACATATTGGACACAGCTGCTCAGTCTCAGCGGAGGCATAGAGCAACTGCAACTGGACTCTCTGCATATTGAGGGGGGCAGCCTGCAGTGGTCTCCCGCCAATAGCCTCGGGCTGCAGTTCGACAACATTCAACTATCTACTAAAAACCTGTCTGTGCAGGGCAAGAGTTTCCCGTTATCTGTATCGGCCAAGATATTAGGCGGGCGCAATCTGTCGGTGGAAACAGAGGTTGCGGTAAAACTAGACGGCCAGAATATGCGCCAGCTCAACCTTGTTGACCTGGAACTCAATCTCGATAGTCTCCGGCTGTCCGGCGAGTTGAGGGCCAGCGATAATGGGTCCTTTATGCAGGGCAATTTAAAGACTAATAGCTTTGATTTAAAGCAGCTTATGGCGTCTTTACAGGCTGAAATACCGCTGCTGACTGCACCCAAAACTGTACTGCAAAGTGCGCTTACCCAGTTGAGTCTGACCACTAGTTTTAGTGTGGATACCCAGGCCGCATCAAAGTTTACTGGCGAGATAAATCTCGATGGCCAGATTTTTGGTCTGGATGTAACCTTAGATCACCCAACCAACAACCTAACTACATTGGTGTCAGGTGATATTTTGCGCGCCGGCCACTATTTGCCCGCGGCCAATAGCGGTGGCAATAATACTGGACTGTTTGCGCCACTAGCCATTCCATTTGCTCTCTGGCAGGGCAGCAGCCAGGTCGAGGTCAATCTAAACAGGGTTGAGTTTAAAGACTTTAATATAGAGAATTTCTACAGCAATGTGTTTGGCAATCAGCGGGTGCTGCGCATGACCTCTCTGAATGCCGACCTGTTTGCCGGGCAGATCAATGCGATTGCCAAACTGGATATGCGCTCTGCCAAGCCTAGCTTTAATCTGCAACCCAGTCTGTACAACATAGATTTAGATCAGGCCCTTTCGGCATTGGGAGACGAGAGCACATTGGCTGGCCGGCTTAATCTGGATGCCAATATTCAGGGTGTGGGTGCAAATTTAGGAGAGATAATCAGGTCTCTGTCTGGTGCAGGCAAATTCCAGGTCATTGAGCCCATCTACAAAGGGCTCAATATAGAGCAGAGCTTTTGTAATGCAGCCGCACTTTTATCAGCCAGAGCTCAGGCTGCGCAGAACTGGCCCCAGGGCACAGAGTTCAATAACCTACAGGGCAGCTTTCAGCTCAGTGGCGGCAAGTTGCTGCTCAATGACTATAGCACTGGTACGGGCAATTTGGAGATTATGGGGCGGGGCTCGGTCAACCTAGTGAAACGGCAGTACCAGATCAATGCCAGCGCCAGAGTAGATCAGGCAGTGACCAGCCCGACCGGCTGCAGCGTTAATCAGCGTTTGCAGAATCGCCAGATACCCTTTATCTGCAAGGGTGCATTTGGCCAGAGCAACCCCGGCGGCCTGTCCTGCAATCCAGATGAGCAGCTGCTGAGAGATTTACTTAAAAACACTGCCCTGGAAAAACTCTTCGGCAATTCGGGACTGCAGCAACAGGATGCAACAGATTCGGTGAAAGGCTTTATCTCTGAGTTGCTCAAGCGTTGACCATGTCGGCTAAACAGTTTCAACAGGCAGTGTTGACCTGGTTTGATGTGCATGGGCGCACTAATTTGCCCTGGCAGACCAGCATAAGTCCCTACTCCGTCTGGGTGTCGGAAATTATGCTGCAGCAGACTCAGGTAAATACAGTGATCCCATACTTTGAGCGCTTTATGCAAAGTTTTCCCACAGTGGAGGCCCTAGCTGCCGCCTCTGGGGATGAGGTGCTGCACCATTGGACTGGGCTGGGATACTATGCCCGGGCCCGCAACCTGCATAAAACTGCACAGATTATCTGCTCTGACCTGGGTGCCGAGTTTCCAGATAGCGTAGAACAGCTTTGTGAACTGCCGGGTATTGGCCGCTCTACCGCTGGGGCTATCTGCTCCATCGCCTTTAAAAAGCCGGCGGCGATCTTGGATGGCAATGTGAAACGCGTCTTAGCAAGGTACGCTGCCATAGATGGCTGGCCAGGACAGACCTCAGTGCACAATAAACTCTGGCTGCAAGCAGAGCTCTACAGCCCTGTGCAGCGGGTGGCCGATTACACCCAGGCCATGATGGATCTGGGCGCTACCCTGTGCACCAGATCATCGCCCAACTGCGAACACTGCCCTCTGTCGGCCGACTGTATTGCCTACAGCCAGGGTAATCAGACCGACTATCCGGGTAAAAAGCCCAAGAAAAAGCTGCCCGTAAGAACCACCTGCTTTCTATTGATTAGCAATCCCCAGGGCGAGCTATTGCTGCAAAAGAACCCTCCAGCCGGGCTCTGGGGTGGGCTCTGGGTTTTGCCCCAGGTAGATTTGGTGGAGCAGACTGAGGATCACTGCGCCAATCTCGGGCTGCAGCTGACTGACCGGCAGCCACAACCAGTAAAGCGCCATACCTTTAGCCATTTCCATCTGGATTATCAGCCCATTTTGGTGCAGGCCCTAGATCGCGGCTGCACTGTGGCTGAAGGCGACAATCAACTCTGGTATAACCCGCAGAATCCACTATCATTGGGTATGCCCGCGCCTATTGTTGCGCTGATACACCCCAAGTAAATAATCTGGAGACCAGATATGGTGCGCACCGTTTTTTGTCGCAAACTCAAGCAAGAATTACCCGGACTGGACACTGCTCCGTTCCCCGGCCCCAAAGGTGAGGAAATCTACAATCATATTTCTAAACAGGCCTGGGCTGACTGGATGACTCACCAGACCACTCTCATCAATGAAATGCGTCTAAATATGATGGATTTGACCGCCCGAACCTACCTCTCTGAGCAGCGCGAAAAATTCTTTGCCGGTGAAGAGGTCGATCAGGCTGAAGGATACGTCCCGCCTGCCGAATAACCCTTGACGAACTGCTATTCAAACGCTTTAATACGCGCCTCTTTCGAGATGCGCAAAAGTAGTTTGCGAAGCCCGGTTAGCTCAGTTGGTAGAGCAGAGGATTGAAAATCCTCGTGTCCTTGGTTCGATTCCGAGACCGGGCACCATAATTTAAAAAGCCTCAGCGTAAGCTGGGGTTTTTTTTCGTTTGTAAGAAAGTCATCGAACGGTTCGATGGATTCGCGCTTTGCGCTCAGGGCTTCGCCCCGCCCTCGCTGGCGAGTGCGTCCAAAACGCTGCGCGTTTTGTCCGAGACCTATGGGGTCATATTTTGGTAAGAGCCTGAGTGGGAGCTGGAGGGTTTTTATGCCTGTGGGAGAGTCATCGAAGGTTCGATGGATTCTTGATTTGCGCTCAGGGCTCCGCCCCGCCTTTGTGTGTTTGGTTATCTGGGTTATGCTGCTGTTATTAGATTAATTATAAGCGTTTTTCTGGAGGGTTTTATGGGGCTGGTTGGTCGAGGCTTGATGCTGCTGTTGGTGGCTTTGGTGATGGTGGGTTGTGACGGTGGATCGGTGGGTGCGGATTCTTCATCTGTGGCTGATTCTCAGGCGGGCTTGGATCGGCCAGCGGGTATTGACTGGTTTGAGGGCTCTGTTGAGGGAGCTTTTGCGGAGGCTGCTACGCAGGATAAACCTCTTTTTCTGTACTGGGGTGCTGTTTGGTGCCCCCCTTGCCATGAGCTTAAAGGCACTATTTTTAAGCAACAGGCGTTTATAGACCAGTCAAAGTGGTTTATTCCTGTCTATCTGGATGGGGACACTGAGCAGGCTCAGCTGTACGGCGAAACGTTTTCTGTCTATGGCTATCCCACAGTTATTGTATTCTCACCCCAGGGTACCGAGATCACCCGAATTCCTGGCGGTATGGATATTCAGCGTTACATGGGGATTCTCGAGCTCGCTATTAATGCTATTACTCCAGTGGCTGACTTGGTGGCGGCGGTTAAAGCCGACCAGCCTATAAGTTCTGCCGACTGGGAGCTGCTGGCCTATTACTCATGGGGGCAAGATCGAGGCAAGGTTCTAGGTGAGAATAGTACCACTCAGGAGCGATACGATCTGTTTCAACTGCTGGCAGCCAATTGTCCTGAGGATTTAACTCTGGTTAAAAGTCGCTTGCAGCTATTGGCAATTGAACAATGGGTGGGGCTAGAATCAGAGGACCTAGCTCTGAGAGATAACTACCTTAATCAACTCAAAACTATTTTGGCCGACGCTAAACTTCGCAGTGCTAATAGAGACAGCCTAATGTATGGCGGCGCTGCTCTATCGGCGGCGCTCGCTCAGGGTCCAGAGCTGGCCATCCTGCGCCAGCAGCTGGTTGATAACCTGCGGGGGATATTAGCCAATACTGAGCTCAATCTGTTGATGCGTCTGCGAGCACTGTCCGGCTGGGTGCTGTTGCAGAATGCTTCTCTGGTTGAAGAACAGGACTTGGGCACTGAACAATTAGCCTGGATTAAGGAACAGGTTGCCTGGGGCCTGGCTGCCGCAGACCAATACCAATACCACAGTGCCGTGAATAGCCTCTCTCAGGCTCTGCTTGATGCAAACCTGATTGATGATGCCCGTCAGATGCTGGTAAGTAGCCTGAGGGTAACCAAGCACCCCTACTATCTGATGTCTGATCTGGGTTATCTGGAGGCGCAGCTGGGCAATAACCAAGAGGCGCTTGGCTGGTACAAGCAGGCTTGGGATACCTCTAAAGGGCCGGCAACTAGAATTCAGTGGGGGGTTAACTATGTGGTGAATCTAATTGAGCTGGCACCCCAGAATATTGGTGGCATTAAGCTGGCCAGTAGTGCGGTTCTCCAAGAGCTCTCAGGGCAGAATAATGGCTTTTATCAACGCACTGCAACGCGCATAGGTGAACTGGATAGGAAGTTGGAGTCCTGGGCAGACAGCCCTGAAAAACTGGGTGTTTTAGAGAAGTTTAGAGAGGGCACAAGTCAACTCTAGGAGATTAGTGCGGTGGTAGCCCATAGGCTGTGTGCAGAAAGCCCCGGATATTTCCGGGGCTTTTTGATTCTACCTGGCTGCTGTCTGGGCGCTAGTTTTTGACGGCATAGCGTCGCAGCGCTCAAGAAACTTCTTAACCTTAGCAAAGCGATCTAACCTGTTTGGCTTAAACCACAAACCATGTCCCTCTTTGGCATAGGCATAGTATTCATAGTCCAGATCGGTTTTTTTAAGCGCTTTAATAAACTGCTTGGCGCCGGCAATGGGCGTGCGCCTATCAACCTTGCCATGGGTAATCAGCATGGGCGCCCGAATACGATCGATATTTTGGAGCGGCGACATAGCCTTTAACTGTTCGGGATCGCGCCCCATGGCATTGTCAGTAAAGGCGTCTGTGGTAAATCCCTCTCGGCCGTCCCAGGTATCCTTTAACTCTTCAAAATTAAAGAACCCGGCATCGATAATACTGCAGTCGTAGTAGTCATTGTGACGCACCACATTTTGCGCACTGGAGTAACCACCGTAACTTGCACCTGCGGTGTAAACCTTGTCGCCTACATCATAGTTTGCCTGAACATACTCGGCGCCGTCACGCATATCATCGAGCATACGGGTGCCCCACAATGTGTAGCCAGCCTTTTCAAAATTATAGCCATAGCCACCTGAGCCTCTAAAATTGGGGGCAAACACGGCGTAACCTAGCTCTGCATAGATATGCATATATGTATTAAAATCATAGGAGATATAGGGCCCATGGGGTCCACCATGGATATAATTAACTAGGCCCTTGGGCTTGCCAGTTTTTGGCATCAACAACCAGCCCTGCATCTTTACGCCATCACTGGCTTCATAGTCGACGGCTGTAAATGAGTTGAGTTCTAGATTATTGATCTTCTCGCTGTAGCTAAATAAATAACGAGCCTTTCCTTTAGATTTTTCCCAGATATAGTACTCGCCAATGACACCAGGAGAGCCTACATGAAAAACCATGTTCTCTTCGTTGTCATCGACACTGGTAAGACTGACATTAAAGCCCTTAAAGCTTTTCATAAAGCCTGCTACCACAGTGGAAACTAGGTCTTTCTCGAATATCCGAATCTTTGGCTCATCGGCAATCCAGGTGGCATAGCTGGGGTGGCCGCCCTCGCCAAACTCCACTGAGATCTCAGCGACGAAACCGAAGTCATGAACAGTTTCCATAACACCGGAATCCAGAGCGATACTGACCAGCAAACGAGGTGCATTGGGCCCCTCATCTACCTGAGTCAGGCCATAGAGAAGCTTTCCGTCGTCGCTCACGTTAAGCCCGTTAAAACGACCGGGCAAATTGATGTCTATGTCAGTCCACTCTGTATCGTCAGTTCTGCGGAAGAAAAACTCTGTGGTGAATTCTTCAGTCGGCGCTGAGGCCACTATGGTTCCCGCAGTCTCATTGGTAAGCATAGATGCACCACGTGCGGGACCATTCATAACCCGGGCAAGGTCGCCTGTGGACAGTTCGAGCTTATAAACCATAGGCCGAACTCCACCATCGCGTTTAAAGGGGGAAACCGCCACTAAAATATTGCTGTCGTCCTCTGGCAGGTAGGACAGAATATCCAGACGGCCATAAATTTTCTTGCCGCTGCGCAGGGCCTTATTGAGATATGTTCCACTGTAGTTCCAGATTCTGGTATTTTTTCTTGTTTCCATATTAAAGATAAACTGGTCGCCGAAGTCACCAGGGCGGCGACCCTCTGAATACTCCGTCAGTACCCTGTACTTGTACAGATTTTCTGATACCCAGCTACCACCACTGACTTCAATATTATCGTCATCTTCATAGCGAATACTTTCCTCAACCTGCATGGTGCTGCGATTGAGGATAACCAATGTGCCGCGCTCATCTTCTTTCATTATCAGGCTAATATATTTCCCTGAGGGCGACACGCTGACATTACGGAACTCATAACCGTTCAACAGGGTTTTAACTGATTCAGGCAGGCTGGCCACAGCATTTGAGGCTGCAAATATAGCTGTAAATAGCACCAAGCCCAATGGTTTGACTAATGATTTTAAGTTCTGCATCTATTTTATCTCCTTTACTTTTATTCTTAACCCGTCCTGATTTACCAGAAATATTGACCTGAGAACACCAGGTTTCAACTCAACCTGGTCATCAACCCTGAAAGCGATATTGCGATCAGTCACCTTCTTAAAGATGCGGCCGGTATTGGTGGTAAAATAGACCCCCTGACGCTTGGTCTTGTTCACTTTGGTTACCAACATGGTGATAGAGTCGGCAACTACCTGATCATAGGCTTCCTGTGCTCGAATTAGCACCGGCGAATCAGGAGCTTCGGCAGGCTGCTGTTTGCTGTCCAAGACAACTGGGCTGATAGATTTAGTTTGCTCCACAACCTGAGGTCTCTCTGGCAAGCTGCCTTTAAAGCCCAACGCCCTGTCATAGCAGACTAATCTAGCTTTGTTATCCTGTATTTTAAGGCACTCAGATGCCTCTCTTGCCTGCACTGACCCAATCAGAAATACACTGATCAGTAATATTATTTTGCTTTTATGTTCCATGCTACTGGTGCCCCATCTTTAAGCAGTGGTTTGGCAGTAATGCTGCTGAACCCAGCTGCAGCCAGCTGTTGTTCGAACGTTTTAATTTCTTGTTCGCTACGCGCCACATCGACCATCTGGCGAAATCGCTCTTTCGAGGCGTGGAAGTCTACTAGTATACCACTGATATAGTCTTTCCGATCAGCCTCTGGAAGCCTGAGCTTCTTAAAATACGTTAACACTGCTCTGGCAAAATCTACCAGAATGGGATTCCTCTCTGAGGGTTCCATATTCATGATCGACGAAACAAACTCATTGACCGAATCTCTGGATTGATGGGCGATTGCAGACTGCTGTAGTTTACCCGGATCACCAGCCATTTTATTTAGCTCGGTATCAATTTCGTTGAGCCTGGCAACAACGGATTCCATTAATTCAAAATCAAACTCAGCGAGCGCCTTATCCGACATGTGGGTAATCACAGAACCGGCATGGTGCATTAAAAAATTGGCCTCTCCCTTTGGAGCTAGCATAGATTTCAATAATGGCAGTGATTGGTCTAAAGGTGAATACTCGAGTCCATAAACTGAAGCAATAAGATCGAACTGCTGTTTTGACTCGAAGTTTTCAATACCAAGGCCGCCTTGCAGACTGATCTTCAGCTCGGCGTTGGCTCGCTTTTTAACGGCCTCAGACAGAATAACCTCGGCGGCATCTACTCCTGTATAAGAGCCCTTAACCCGCTGATCCAGCAGACAGGGTAAAAGAGAGGCATTGCCACAGCCCACCTCTAAAATATGTAGTTTTTGCGTGTCCCTCGAATTGAGAATAGCTGCCCACCAATGGGCGATATAGCCTTTGGTGTAGCCGTCGGCATAGTACTCCCCAAAGGTTGTGCTATGACCTTTTTCCCAAAAATTTCCCCATGCATCCATTTTCTTGTCCTAAAAAAAGAGCCCGCAAAAGCGGGCTCTAATCTTAACGCATTTAGAATACAGCTTACATCTCGATTGAGTATTCTAAGAAGATAACACGACCAGTCAGCGAGTACTGATACTCGTCAACCTGAGATCCGAACTTATCAAGTAGGGGATCTTTGTTACCTACGTTGTTGGCACCAACACGTACAGTACCTAAATCACTCATGTCATAGGTTACAGCAACATTGTGAGTAGTATAGCCTTTGTACTTAACATCACCAGTAGTGTTTTCTGACTCACCGATGTAATCAGCTGACCAAGAGGCGCTCCAGTCGCCCATAGTCCACTGGATTGCACCGTTGGTACGCCACTCGGGGAAACCGAGAACACCAACCAGGTCGGCCATTTCGCCAGACCCGAATACAGTCTCAGACTCGTACTTCATGTACTTAGTAGAAGAACCAGACATTCTAAAAGAACCGAAGTCATCTGTATCGAAGCTACCGTTCAAAGAGAAGTCAAGTGATGCTCTTTCAACATCGTTAACTGCGTTCTGGTAACCGGCTGAAATCACAGTGCGAGTACCTGTGCGGTCAACCGCTGGGTTGTTACCGCCAGTGTTGTAGTCAACGTTCAGCATATCCTGAGCAGAAACATACTCAACAGCGTTCTCCAGAGTCATAGTGAAGTAGTTAGCGGTAAAGAACCAACCATCCATAAACTCGTAAGTTCCGCCGAATGACAGAGTTTCAGACTCTTCTGCACCCAGATTTGGGTTAGAACCGATGTAAGTATCGAACTGACGTGCAGTACAATCAGAATTAGAGATACCTACCTGCTCACAACCATAGTAATCGATGGCAGATTCAGCTGAGAATGAAGTTGCGCCGTAGAGATCTGACAGATCAGGAGCACGGAAGCCCTGGCCGTAAGACGCTTTAACAGTCAACTTAGGAATCATAGTAAAGATAGCGCCCAAGCGAGGTGAGGTTGCATTACCAAAGTCATCGTAGTCATCGAATCGGATAGCGGTATCAATTTCTAACCAGTCGTTTACTGGGAAGATAGCTTCTGCAGAAAGAGCGCTTACGCTTCGTGCGCCAGTTGCAGAGTTACCAGCTGAACCGCCAACCAGACCAGCTTCAGACTGAGCATCTACCAGAGCAGCGTACTTAACGTCCCAGCTTTCCACGGCGAAGTATGAAGATGCAGTACCACCATCCATCTCAAACATATCCCACTGCAAGCCAGCGAAAAGCTTTTGGATGTTCATGCGGTCATCATTCAGGGTAGTAGCCTTCAGATTTGCAACATACTCGTCGTAGTCTGTAATGTCTTCAG
>Ga0115561_1002269_pt1 | contig 13002 bp, 6 predicted proteins | sample COGITO_mtgs_1105_4_FD_87201 | JGI IMG/M metagenome (GOLD analysis project Ga0115561, IMG submission 87201) | Pelagic marine microbial communities from North Sea - COGITO_mtgs_110512 | ecosystem: Environmental > Aquatic > Marine > Epipelagic | place: Germany:Helgoland, sampling site Kabeltonne...
ATGGAGGTGAGTAGCCACCGATAGGTGGCCCCAAGAATGAGGGGCCGCGTTAGCGACCCCTTACAGCCGCTTTGAGCGGCTCACATCCCGAATGCCCCCGGCTTTGCCGGGGGATGGTTACCTTTTTTATAGCTTGCAGCGCTTATTGCACAAGCGCTGGATGGCATTTTCGTGCATAGTCTTGGTCGAACAAGGTACGATCCACCCATGACCACCCAGTACGAAACCCTGCGCCACGAAGACACCTACCGCGAGGCTTTTGGCGTGGAGCCCCCCGCAGCGCTGGGCGAGCGGCTGCTGTGGCCGCGCAAGCCTGGCTGCTTCATCGTGCACCAGGCGGTGGCCACGGCGCTGCTGTCGCCCGAGCCCTCTGCACCGGCATCGTCTGCACCGGCACCCGCCGCACCGCTGGCGGCAGAGCCCGCTGAAGGCAACGCGGCGGATGACACAGCCGCCCCACCGCCGGCCGACCGCACCCGCGTGCTGGTGCCGGCGCAGTGGGGGCTGGTGCCGCACTGGGTCAAGTCGGCGTCTGACGCCAAGCTGCGCGCACCCAAGCTGGTCACGGCCAAGTCGGATTTGGCGTCCACCGGCACGGCATTTCGCGAAGCGTGGCTGCAGGGCCAGCGCTGCATCGTGCCCATGCAGTCGTTTTACGCCGACGACTACCGCAGCGGCAAAGCCGTGCCCACGCGCATTGCCCGGGTGGACGGCAAACCGATGGGTGTTGCGGGCCTGTGGGCGCGTTGGCGGGGCGCGGATGGCGAAGTCATCATCAGCTACGCCCTGCTGACGGTGAACGCCAACAACCACGCGCTGCTCAACCGCTACCAGCAGCCGGGCAGCGAAAAAAGCATGCCCGCCATCCTGAACGAAGGCGCCTACGACGCCTGGCTGACGGCCCGCCAGGAAAAGGCCAAAGAGTTTTTGCGCCAGTACGCGCCGCAGTACCTCACGGCCAACCCGGTCGAGAACAAGGCCGACAAGGTGCCCAAGAAGGACTGGCTGGGCTGAGAACCTGTTCAAAGGACTTTCAACGCCCCACCCCGCACACAAAAAACACCCAGGGCCTGCATTGCAATCCTGGGTGTTTTTCTTTGAACAAGGTGCCTTGCGGCAGCCTCAGCGCTGCACCGGCAGGCGGTCAACGCGCCTTGAGCAGCGCCTCGACCTGCAGCAGCACCAGCTCGTTGTCGTCGGCCTTGTTCGGGTCGCGGCTACTGCTGAAGGGCAGGTTGTTGTCGTTGCCGACCACGATGTGCTTGTCGTCCACCACGTCCACGTTTTCAATGGTGAAGAAGGGGAAGGCGAGCACGCCATTGGTCAAAGGCTTCTTGGCCAGGCGCTGGGGGTCCTGGATGTTCATGAGGTCGATGTAGCCGATCTTGCGGATCTCGCCGCCCACATTGGCATCGCTCATCTCGATCTTGTACACGCGCTTGAACTTGGCCAGGTCGTGGAAGCAGTCGGTGCGCTTTTGGTCTGCGGGGCAGGCCTTGTCGGCCGTGCCTTCGCCGTTGTCGCGCTCGATGATCAAACCCATGTTGCCGTCGATCATGTTGAAGTCGCCAATCGCGTGGTGGTTGGCTTCCATCACGTACTTCCAGTGGCGGCCCGTCCATTGCTCGGTCTTCACGTCGAACTCGAGCACGCGCAGGTACTGCTTGCCGCCCACGTTTTCATAGGCCTTGGCCGCCTCGTTCCACAGCGCGCCTTCGAGCAGGGCGTAGAGCTTGCTGCCGTCCTTGCTGGAGGCCATGCCTTCAAAGCCCTTGGAGCGCTTCACGTCAAACGCCGTGGGCTTGGCATCGGGGGCGCCGGGCATGAGCACGCCCGGCGCGTCGGGCGAGCGCACGACCTTGCCGTCCACCTTGGTGTCGAACACGGCCAGCACCTTGCCGTTCAGGTCGGCCTTGATGAGGTAGGGGCCAAACTCTTCCGCAATCCACAGCGCGCCACCGGCGAACTGGAAGCTCTCGGGGTCGAAGTCCGCGCCCGTCAGGTAGCGCTTGTCGGTGCCTTCTTGCGTGATGCGGAAGGGCACCTTCTTGTCGGGGTCGTGCAGGAAGACGGTCTTTTGGCGGTTGAACTGGCCGCTTTGGAAGTCCACGGTGTAGTGGCTCAGGTGCAGCATGAAGTCGGGCGAGTTGGCCTTGGAGCCTGCGCCGTTGTCCGTCAGCAGCCAGAAGCTGCCGTCGGCCATGCGCTTGATGCCGGAGTGGCCCTGCACCGGCTGGCCATCAAAGGGCAGGCTGATGCCCGTGGGGCGGCCGGCAGACAAACCCATCACCGAGCCCAGCTTTTCCACGCGCTGGGCGGTGGTGAACTTGCCAGCGTGGCGCAGGTCAGCAGGGGCATCTGCGGGCGCGGGAATCACGCTGAGTGCAGGCATCACGGCGTGGCCGGTGAGCGTGGCAGGAAAGGCCTGCTGCGCTTGGGCAGGGGCCAATGCGGCGCAGACCAGGGCAGCGCCAGCGGCAAGGTGGTTCAAAGAAAACATGGTGGGTTACCTGAAGAAAAAGGGCAACGATGCCCACCGGGAGTGACACGGGCGTGACGCCCCGGTGAACGGTGTGGGTGTGTGGCAAGGCCGGGGGCGCAGGCTGTGGGGCAGGCCCCCCGCACTCCCCGGCCGCGCAGCCATCAGCCGCGAACGAGGGTGGGCAGCGCCCAGGCGCTGGCCGTAACGGCCAGGATGGATTTCACGGCAGCCGTGGTGGCTGGCAGGCTGCGGGGAGAGAGCACGGAAGAAGACATGAGAAAACCAACAACAGATAAAGCCGATGACAAATCAACGCGCTGGATCAACCTTTGAAATCAAAGCGCGCCTGCCGCAGACCGGGTGCCGGGCAGGGGCCTGCAACGCAAGCTGCGGCGGAGCTTCTCGCAGCGGCATGACGGTGGTGTGACACCCCCTGCAGCCGAGCAGCCCTGTCATCGACCCGTCACACCGCCCCCGAAGAATCGCGCCGATTCCGTGGCTTTGGCTCTTTTGGACTTGATGAACACCTCTCACCCCCTCTCATCGGCCCGCCGCCTGGCGGCATGGTCCGCCCTGGGCGCAGCCGCCCTGGTGCTCACCGCCTGCGGCGGCAGCGACGGCGACGGTGCGCCCAGCTTCAGGGCGATCGAGCTGAACATCGCCCACATCAACGACCACCACTCGCAACTCGAACCCATCGCGGCCCAGGAGCTGACGCTGGACGGCGTGGCCACGCAGGTGGAACTGGGCGGTTTCGCGCGCCAGACGGCCGTTTTCAAGGCCCTGGCCAACACCCCCAACCTGATCAAGCTGCACGCGGGCGATGCGATCACCGGCACGCAGTACTACACCTTCTTCAAGGGCAAGGCCGACGCGCAGATGATGAACACCATCTGCTTTGATGCAATGACGCTGGGCAACCACGAGTTCGACGACGGTGACGCCACGCTCAAGGGCTTTCTGGATGCGCTGGCCGACCCCGCCCTGGGCGGCGCCTGCAAAACCACCGCGCTCGCTTCCAACGTGGTGGCACAGGCTGGCACCGCGCTGGCACCCGCCAATGGCACCGCGTACGTGAAGCCCTACCTGGTCAAGAAGGTGGACGGTGTGGACGTGGGCATCGTGGGCCTGTCGCCTGCGGCCAAGATCACCAATTCTTCGCGCCCCCTGGCCACCACCCAGTTCCTGGACGAAACCACGGCCGCGCAAAAATCCATCGACGAACTCAAGGCCAAGGGCATCCGCCACATCGTGCTGCTATCGCACCTGGGCTACGACGCCGACAAGGTCATTGCGCCCAAGCTCAGCGATGTGGACGTGATCATTGGCGGCGACTCGCACTCGCTGCTGGGCGACTTCAAGTCCGTGGGTGTGGCCACCTCGTCGGGGGCCTACCCCACCGTGGTGCAGAACAAGGACGGCGGCACGGTCTGCATTGGCCAGGCCTGGGAATACGCCAAGGCCTACGGCCTGATGAACGTGAAGTTTGACGACCGCGGCAGCGTGAGCCAGTGCGGCGGCACGGCCAAGCTGGTGATTGGCGACAACTTCAAGCGCAAGGACAGCGCAGGCGCCTGGCAAACCCTGACCGATGCCGACCGCCAGGCCCTGGTGAACAAGCTGGCCACCAGCGCCCAGGTGCGCGTGACCACCCCTGACGCCACGGCCGCGCAGACGCTGGCCAGCTACTCGGGCCAGGTGGCAGCGCAGCGCGCCATCACCATCGGCTCCACCTCGGACGCCCTGTGCCTGGTGCGCACGCCCGGCGAAACCACCAACCGCAGCACGGGCGTGGCCGGCTGCGAAACCGCCAACACCCTGGCCCGTGGCAGCGATGCCGCCCAGGTGGTGGCCGAAGCCTTCCTGGCCGCCAGCAAGCGTGCCGACTTTGCACTGCAAAACGCGGGCGGCGTGCGCATTGCGGTGCCTGCAGGCCCGATGAGCATGAACACGGCCTACACCATCCTGCCATTCACCAATGTGCTGGTCGAGATGAACCTGACCGGTGCCCAACTGGTGGCAGCCCTGGAAGACGCCACGGCCAACCACCTGGACAACGCCCAGTCCAACGGCTCGCACCCCTACGCCGCTGGCGTGCGCTGGGACCTGGACATGAGCAAGGCCAAGGGCCAGCGCTTCAACAACGTGCAGGTGCGCAACAAGACGACCGGCGCCTGGGCCCCGATGGATCTGACCAAGACCTATGTGCTGGTCACCAACGACTTCATCGCCGCAGGCCAGGACGGCTACACCACGCTGGGCACCGTGTACAAGACCGGCGCCTACGTGAACACCTACCTGCTCTACACCCAGAGCTTTGTGGATTACGTGAAGGCCAAGGGCACGATTGCACGCCCTGCAGCGGCCGACTACTCGCACCAGAAGGTGATCAGCAAGGCCGGCGTGGCACTGCCCTGACCTCCTGCCCTTGAGCGCAGCCCCACGGGCCGCCCCAAAAAAAGCCCCGGAGCGTGAGCGCCGGGGCTTTTGTTTTCAGGCCACCACGCCTTGCACGCGCCCTACGCCCGAAGGCCTGCGGCATGCCCCCGGGTGAAGGCTTCCTCAAACACCGAATAGCCGGACCAGTCGCTGTGCGCAAAGGCCAGCCGCGCGGTGGCAGGGGTAGGGAGGGCGCGCTGACGCTCTCCATTCAATAGCAGCTTGCGCTTACCTGGCGTGCCCTGCAGGCCAATTTGGCTTAAAAATGTTTGAATGCCCGGCACGGGGATGGACATGGCGTGCCCGTAGCGGGTGACCTGCACGCGGGTGGCGTGCTGCAGCACATCGGGGTGCGGGCCAGCCAGCGCGGCCAGGGCGGCGCGGCCCCAATGCTCGGCGCCCTGCGTGGCCAGTTGCTGGCGCGCTTCGGCCACATCGCCCAGGGCCTGGTAGTAAGTAAGCACGGTGGGGCGGGGGCGCGGGTCGAGCTTCTGGTGCGACGCATCCACATAGCCCAGGCCGCCGGGGTTGGTGTCGCCGTAGATGACGTTGTCCCACGCGGGGGCCGCGCCGGGGCGGTCGGCCAGCGGCGCGTTCAGGTGGATGTTGGTCACGGCCCAGGGGGCCCATTGCAGGCGCTGGGCGGCCTGCGCCAAAAATACAGGCGGGTTTTGCACCACGCGCGCCGCGACAAATACCGGCAGCGCAACGATGCAACGTGGCGCCTGCCAGCGCTCCACATTGCCGCTGTGGTGGTTGAAGGCATCCACCTCCACACCCCGGCGGGTTTCGGCAATGCGCAGCACGCTGGTGCCGGTTTGCAACTGGCCCTGCGCCTTGAGCGGGGTGGCCAGTTGCTGGGTGAGCCAGCCATTGCCCTCGGGCCAGGTCAGCACGCCTTCACGGTCTTCGGCCACGGCTTCGCCCGGTGCATGAAAGCCGTGGCGGCTGGCAAAGTAATGCAGCCCGGCCCAGGCCGACACGCGGGCCATGCCCGCGCCGTAGTCGTCGCGGCAGCAGTAGTCCAGGTACCAGCGCAGGTGCGCGTCGTCCAGCCCCTGGTGCTGCAGCCACGCTTCAAAAGTCATAGCATCCAGCGCTTGATGGGCGGGCGCCAGGCCGGTTTTTGCATCCAAAGCGGCAAACTGCGGCATGGTGAAGCGGGCAGCGCGGCTGGCAGCGCCCACGGCCTGCGAGAAGCTGCGGTATTGCTCCAGCGTGGCTTCGCCCACGCCTTGCACGGGCAGCAGGCCTTCCTGCCACTCGCGCTCAAAGTACAGGCGCTCTTGCGGGCTGTGGCACAGGTGGCGTTCGTCGTACTGCCAGCGCCCGGCCACGCGCTGGCGCAGGCCCAGTTCTTCCAGCAGGTCTTGCACCTCGGGCGCGTGGTCGCCCGGCACGGGCAGGTAGTGCGCGCCCAGCGGGCAGGCCACGCCATTCACCGCCCCGGCCCGGCTGTTGCCGCCGGGGGTGTCTTCCAGCTCCAGCAGGGCAAAGTCGTGCACCCCGGCCAGGCGCAGGCTGCGCGCCGCCGCCAGCCCGGCCACGCCGCCGCCCGCGATGATGACCTGGGCGCGCCGCACCAGCGTGGGCGCGGGCAGCGGCCCCTGGGCCAGCAGGTCGCGCAGCGCGTGGCCGCGCTCCAGGTCGATGCCCGCAAAGGCGAATTCCAGCGCCGGTGGTGGTGGCTGGCAGCCAGCCAGCAATGCGGCAGCAGCGCTGCCCAGAAAGTGGCGCCGCTGCATCGTCACTCGGCCCACCGCGCGCGAACCTCCAGCAACTGCGGCAGCAGCGGGGCGAACAGCGCCACCAGGGCGGGGTCGAAGTGTTTGCCCGCCTGGGCGGCAATGTGGTTCATCGCCTCTTGCACCGGCCAGGGCTCCTTGTAGGGGCGGCGGGTGGTGAGGGCATCAAACACATCGGCAATCGCCACGATGCGGGCAGACAGCGGAATCGCCTCGCCCGCCAGGCCGCGCGGGTAGCCGCTGCCATCCCACTTTTCGTGGTGGGCCAGGGCAATTTCACGGGCCAGCTGCAGCACGCCCGAGGGGTGCTCGCCAATGATCTCGGCGCCAATCTCGGGGTGCCGGCGCATGGTGTCCCACTCAGCGGCGTCCTGCGGCCCCGGCTTGCGCAGCACGGCGTCGGGGATGCCGATCTTGCCCACGTCGTGCATGGCCGCGGCGTTGAGCAGGTCTTCGGCCCAGGCCGGGCTGTGGCCGGCGGCCAGCGCCAGCAGCTTTGAAAAGTGGCTCATGCGGATCACATGCATGCCGGTTTCGTTGTCTTTGTACTCGGCCGCGCGGCCCAGGCGCTGCACGATCTGCAGGCGGGTTTCGCGCAGCTCGTCCATGCGCACCAGCGACAGGTGGGTGCGCACCCGCGCGCGCACCACGGGCGGGCTGACGGGCTTGGTGAGGTAGTCCACCCCGCCCACGTCAAACCCGGCGGTTTCGTCCTGGCTGTCGTCCAGGGCGGTGATGAAGATCACCGGGATCGAGGCCGTGGCGGCATCGGCCTTGAGTGCGCAACACACCGCGTAGCCGTCCATGTGGGGCATCATGATGTCGAGCAGCACCAGGTCGGGCCGCTGCTCGCGCGCCACTTGCAGCGCGCGCTCGCCGTCGGTGGCAAAGAGCAGGCGGTAGTCGGCCTGCAGGATGTGGCGCAGCACCTGCAGGTTGGTGGGTTCGTCGTCCACCAGCAACAGGCGGGGACGCTGGTCGTGGGCCGGGGTCATGCGGGGTTCTCCAGAGGTTAATCCAGCCAGTGCTTGCGCAACTGCTGTAGCTGCACCACGGCCTGTTCAAAGTCAAAGGTGTCGATGGCCTCCTGCAGGCGCTCGGTGGCGTCCGCAGGCAATAGCTGCACCAGCACGTCCAGCGGCGGCTGGGCCAGTTCGGACTGCACCAGCGCCTCCTGCAGCGCGTGCGCGGCGGCCAGGGCCTGCTGGCGCTGGTCGGCCGTCAGCGGTGCGTGCTGGCCCACGCGGGGGGCGGGTGCTGCGGCGGCCTCAGCCTCCTGGGCCAGGGCCTGCTGCACGGCCTGCAACGCGGCGGGCAGGGCAGCCACCAGCGGCTGCAGTGCCGTGCGGTCCGAGCTGTGGGCAGCCTCCTCGATGCGCTGCGCCAGCGTTTGCAGCGGCTCCAGTGCCAGGTTGCCGGCCACACCACGCAGGCGGTGGGCCAGCGCGCGGGCCGCATCCATGTCGGGCTGCGCCACCAGGGCCTGCAAGGTGGCGGGGGTGGCAGCGTGGTCGACCAGCAGTCGCGCCACGGCGGCGCGCAGCAAGGCGCGCTGGCCCCACAGGCGGGTGCCGCGTTCCCAGTCCACGGCGGGTACGGCGGCCTGGGGGGCGGGGGACATGTCGGGCACGCGCGCAGAGGCCTGCAGTGTGGTCCCGCCCGAGGGGAAGGCATCAAGCTGCAAGTGCAGCACGCGGGCGATCTCGCGGAACAGGCGGGCAGGCTCCAGGGGCTTGCTGGCAAAGCCGTCCATGCCCGCAGCGCGGGCGTTGCGCCGGTCCTGCTCCAGCACGCTGGCGGACAGGGCGATCACCGGCACCGGCTTGCGCCGTTGCGCCTGCTCGAACGCGCGGATGCGGCGCGTAGCCTCCAGCCCGTCCATGCCGGGCATCTGCAGGTCCATCAGCACCACGTCAAAGTGCCCGGCCTCGTAGGCGGCGACAGCGCTTTCTCCGTCCCGTGCCACGGTGACCTGGTGGCGCCCCCGGTCCAGGTGGATCTGCAGCAGCTCTATGTTGGCCGGCACATCGTCCACCACCAGCATGCGCATCTGCGGCAGCTGCAAGGCCTGACTGACGTTGACCACGGCAGCCAGGGCCTGGCCCACGGGCAGCGGCAGACAGACCGTGAACGTGGTGCCCACCCCCAGGGTGCTGCGCACGCTGATGCTGCCGCCCATCAGCTCGACCAGCTGCCGCGAGATGGTGGTGCCAAGACCTGTGCCACCGAACTGCCGCGTGGTGGACGCATCGGCCTGTGCAAAGGGGTCGAAGATGCGCTCCAGATGCTGCGCGGCGATGCCGATGCCGGTGTCCTCCACCTCGATCACCAGCGTGCCGTCGTGGTAGTCCAGCCGCAGCAGCACATGGCCGCGCTCGGTGAACTTGAGCGCGTTGCCCAGCAGGTTCAGCAGCACCTGCTGCAGGCGCAGCGCATCGCCCCGCAGGTAGGGCGGTACCCGTTCAGCCGTCACGCACTGCAGCGCCAGCCCCTTCTTGCCCGCATGGATGCGCAGCGAGGTGAGGATCTGGTCGCACAACTCCTGTAGCGAGAAGTCGCCAATCTCCAGCTCCACCGCGCCTTTTTCCAGTTTGGCTGTGTCCAGGATGTCGTTGAGCAGGCGCAGCATGGATCGCGCTGCCTGGTGCACGGTGCCCAGGTGGCGACGCTGCTGGGCGTCCAAGGGGGTGTCGAGCAGCGCCTCAGTGAAGCCGATGATGGCGTTCATGGGCGTGCGGATTTCGTGGCTCATGTTGGCCAGGAAGGTGCTGCGCGCGGCGGCGGCCTGCTCGGCGCGCTCCTTGGCGGTGCGCAGCTCTTGCTCCATGGCGCGGCGCTGGGATAGGTCGGTCTCAAACTTGACGACCTTGAAGGGCTGGCCCTTCGCGTCAAAAATGGGGTTGTAGGTGGCCTGGATCCAGATGCGCCGCCCGTCCTTGCCCAGGCGCAGGTATTCGCCGCCGTCCAGTTGGCCAGATCGCAGCTGTTCCCAGAACTGCACATACGCCTCGGTCTGCACGTAAGCGGGCTCGCAGAACATGCGGTGGTGCTGGCCCACGATCTCCTGGAGGTCATAGCCCATCAGATTGAGGAAATTGTCATTGGCATGGAGCACATGGCCCTGCATGTCGAACTCCACCACCGCCAACGCGCGGTTGATGGCGCGCACGGTGCTTTCGAACTCTGCGTTGCGTTCCTTGAAGGCGGTCATGTCCATGATGACGCCGTCAATCCACAGCAGCTGGCCGTCGTCGCCCACCACGGGGCGGCCGCTCTCCGACACCCAGCGCAGTCGCCCGTCGCGGTCCCGCAGGCCAAACTCCACGAGGTAAGGTCGGTGCTCCTGGATGGCCTTGGAGACTTCCGCCCACAGGCGGTCCACCTCTTCGGGCAGCGTGAGCTGGGTGAAGTTGACACGGCCTTCCAGAAAGTCCTGCGGCAACCAGCCCGTAAGCGCTGTCACGGCATCACTGATGAACAGCATGGTCCAGTCGGCGTCGTAGCGGCAGCGGAAGGTGACGCCCGGTATGTTGGCCATGAGCGAGCGCAGGCGCTGCTCGCTGGCCTGCAGCTCCTGCTCCATGGCGCGGCGCTGGGTGAGGTCTTTGATGAAGCCCACAAACACCGGATCGCCGTCCAGCGGCACGCGGCCAATGGAAATGCGGATGGGCACCGTGCTGCCATCGGGCCGCAGGGCCAGCACCTCGCGGCCGTTGCCGCCGATCAGGCCACCACCCTGGCCCTGCAGGTAGCGCTGAATGTAGGTGTCGTGGCGGGAGCGATCGGGCTCGGGCATCAGAATGGACACGTTCTGGCCCACCACGTCCTCGGGGCGCCAGCCCAGGATGCGTTCGGCCGCTGCGTTGAAGGACTGCACCCGCCCCTGCGCATCGATCATCACCATGCCGTCCACGGCCGTGTCGGCAATGGCGCGCAGGCGGGACTCGCTCTGTTGCATCTGCAGGAACATCTGCCGGTAGCGCAGGCCGACGTTGATAGCGATGACCAGCCCCCCGATGACCAGGGCCACAGCGGCCACCGCCAAGGCCAGGGACGTACCCTCTACGGTAGTCGCCAGCTCCAGTTCGCCAGGTGCGTCGATGAAACGCAATGCCGCCATCGCGACGTAATGCGGGGCCGCAATGGCCAGCCCCATGACCGCACCCGCCGCCAGATTCAGCCAGCGGGCCTGCCAGCGAACCACCCGCTCCAGTCCAAATCGCACCCACAGGGCCACGATGGCGAGCAGCACAGCCACCAAGAGGGAGGCCGCAAAGCCCCAAGGATCAAAGCGCATGATCGGCGCCCACTCGGACGCCTCCATTCCAATGTAGTGCATGGCGCCAATGCCAGCGCCGACGAACACCCCGCCCACGACCAGGGCGGTACGGCTGATCTCGTGGCGCATCAGCAGCGCCAGCGCCACCCACGACGCAGCCACGCTGGCAAGGATAGACAGCGCTGTCATCCAGGGATCAAAACGCCCGCGCCCCAGCACGGTGAACGCCAGAATGCCGATAAAGTGCATCGACCAGATGCCCCCGCCCAACGCCATCGCCCCGGACCCTCGCGCCATCTTGCGCATGAAACGGGTGTCTGCACTACGGGCCAAGCCCGCCATCTCCAGCGCCAGCACAGACGCCAGCACCGCCATCGCTACAGACAGCGCCACCAGCCAAGGATCATGCTGGGCCCAGAGCAGCGGATAGGGCTGTGCGTTATTAACGAAAAAAAGATCCAGCATCAGGGGCGCCCACAGCTAAAAGGTCTTGACAGCTTTGTAGCCGATTGTGACGCCCGCTACACCGGGCAGAACCCCTGCAAATTGCTCGGCGAATGCTGGCGGGGCACGGGCCAGGGGCGGCTCAATGCGCCACCACCCTGCCCCACTCGCGCTCGTAAGTGTGCACCAGCACCTGGTTGGACAACCGCTGCACCTCGGCGGGCACACGGGCCATGTCCAGCGGAAAATCAAACAGCAGTGGCAGCGTTTGCGGGCTCAGGAACTGCAGCCCCTCGGGCAGCGCATCGGGCATGCGCCAGGGGCGACGGCTGGCCAGCACAAAGCCCCACTCACCAAAGCTGGGCACATGCGCGTGGTAGGGCCTTGCCGTCAGGCCCACCGATTCAATGGTGGTGACCACCGTCCAGAAGCTCTGGCGTGCCACCAGGGGCGAAGTGGTTTGCACCACCGCGTAGCCGCTGGCGGCCAGGCGCTTGTCCAGCAGCGCGTAAAAACTGTTGGTGTAGAGCTTGCCAATGGAGAAATTGGTGGGATCGGGGAAGTCCACCACGATCACGTCGAAAGTGTCCTGCCCCTGCTGCAGCCACTGGAAGGCATCGGTGTTGACGATGTGCAGCTTGGGGCTTTGCAGAGCAGCACCGTTCAGCCGCGCCAGCATGGGGTTGGCCGTGAAGGCCTGGGTCATGGCCGGGTCCAGCTCCACCAGGGTGACCGATTCAACCGAGGGGTACTTGAGAATCTCGCGCACCGCCATGCCGTCGCCGCCGCCCAGCACGGCCACGCGCTTGGGCGCACCGTGCGCCGCCATGGCAGGGTGCACCAGGGCTTCGTGGTAGCGGTACTCGTCGCGCTCGGCAAATTGCAGGTTGCCATTGAGAAACAGCCGGTGCCCGGCCTTGCCCTGGGTGACCACGATGCGCTGGTAGGGCGATGCAGTGCTGAACACGATGCGGTCCTGGTAGAACTTGTCTTCAGCCAGGGTGGTGATGTGGTCTGCCCCCACAAAGCCCGCCAGCAGCGCGCCCAGCACCAGCACACAGGCCACGGCATGGGCACGCAGGCGGCGCAGCTCACCGCGAAACAGCCACACCGCCCACAGCGCCACGGCTGCGTTCATCAGGCCAAACAGCAGCCCGGTACGGATCAGCCCCAGCTGCGGCACCAGGAGCAGCGGAAACGCCAGCGACACCGCCAGCGCGCCCAGGTAGTCGAACGTGAGCACCTGCGAAACCAGGTCCTTGAGCACAGTGTTGCGCTTCAAGATGCGCATGACCAGCGGAATCTCCAGCCCCACCAGCGTGCCCACCATCAGCACCATGCCGTACAGCAAGAAGCGGAACGCGCCCGGCACATAGGCATTGGCCAGAAACAATGTGGCCGGTAGCGCGCCACCGATCAGTGCTACCAGCAACTCGATGCGCAAAAAGTGCGCAGGCAACTGCCGCTCAAAGTAGCGCGACAGCCACGACCCCACGCCCATGGCAAACAGATACGTGCCGATGATGGTGGAGAACTGCAGCACCGAATCGCCCAGCACATACGACGCCAGCGCCCCCGCCGCCAGCTCGTACAGGAGCCCGCAGGCTGCCACC
>Ga0115561_1002270_pt1 | contig 12993 bp, 9 predicted proteins | sample COGITO_mtgs_1105_4_FD_87201 | JGI IMG/M metagenome (GOLD analysis project Ga0115561, IMG submission 87201) | Pelagic marine microbial communities from North Sea - COGITO_mtgs_110512 | ecosystem: Environmental > Aquatic > Marine > Epipelagic | place: Germany:Helgoland, sampling site Kabeltonne...
GCTATGTTGATCAGGTTTTGACGAATCTCCTCCACCTCAATTAATTTCTGCATGTGGCCCCCAAGATTCCCAGGGAATCTCGGTCCGGCCAATCGTCAGAAGTCCGGATATTTCGCCTGTGTAACGATAGTTGCATGGGCGTTTTGCTATGCAGCCCTGAGCGACACTATCCGAGGTCCAAAGCATGAAATCGCCATTGGAATTGCTATAATATTGACCAGGTTTTAGGCAAATGACTTCGGGCTGGTTGACACCATTCATAATGCTCTTGCGCATGGCAAGGCTCGAATCTCTGCAGTCAAAAACCCACAATCGCTCCCTGAACCCTTCTTGCAGATGGATGACAGGCTTGCGGTATGATTTTATTCGGAGGCTTGGCCGTTGCATGGGATGAACAATCCCACAGATAACAATCACAATGGCCCAGGCAATGGACAAGAGAAGGATTTCCTTTTTGATCTGCCTTTTTTGAATGAGTAAGAAGACGGTGACAAAGTATATCCCACTTAAGGCGAACCATGCCCATGAATCGGACTGTTCCACATTGATCGCGAGTGAATATTTCTGCTGAATGAATTGAAGGGTTTCCAGTTGCTTATCCAAGAATAGTTCTACTCCATCACTGAATAACTTTTGTGCCGATTCGGGCACCTCTAGGGCCATTCCGAACCCCCAAACGGCAAAAAGAATTCCCAACACGATCATGTCTAATTGAGCGATGATGTTGAAGGGTAAGAAGAAAATCGGAAACAAATTAAAGACAGGTATCGCGATAAAGACCGTACCCAATTGCGCGGCGATTGGAACACCGATTGCGCCAATTATGGCTTTGTATCGTGATGTTTCAATTGTGATCTGGACAAACAAAAGAATAGCCAGTACGGCGGCAAAGCTCAATTGGGTGCCAACGTCAAACACCAAATCGGGATTCCAAAGCATCATACCAACACACGTCACAGACCATATTTGAATGGAGCTGATTGGAAGTCGAAGGCAATTGCAAATGGCATACAGACCGACCATGGTTGCGGCTCGAATGGCCGAAGGAGGCCAGCCGCAAATGGCTACAAATGTCCAGGAACATGCCAGTGCCATGATCAAGGCAATGCAGCGGATCATCCAACGTCTGCTGCGGAGGAGAACAAGCGGCACAAAACAGATGAGTCCTACGTGGTATCCACTGACCGCTAACAAATGGCCGATGCCTGCATGGGCGAAGGCAGCTTTCATATGGAAGCTCAATTTGGATTTATCTCCCGTAGAAATGGCTCGAAGAAAACCACCGGTATCTTTAGAAAATGACGAGTCTATTGCAGCGTGAATTGATTCTCGCCATTGTTTCACCCTCTTACAGCCATCGGAACCTTTGCCTCGGAATCTCTGTTTTGTGCTTTCTCGATCTGTGGTCTTTGTCAGGGGAGAGAGCCTTCCATGGATTCCCTTTGACCGTTTCCATTGGTCTACATTGAATGATCCACGCGATCCAAATGGGGTGATGATGGCCAAGAAATTTTGGTTCAAAGGCGGTGCTTCGACATGATTCCATTCCACCTCGATGCCCGTAGGGTATTTCAGCGAGGAGCAATGGCATTGAAATGTCTGGTCCTTCAGGACGGCTGCTGAGTGGCAATTCCACAAAGAACATTCCTTGGATTGATTCCTTGGGTATTGATGGATGTGCAGCGCGATGCGCGCCATTCCCAGTCCGACGAATAGGACCATGACCAAACGTTTTGGTTTGGCGATAAGCAATACGCCAAATGCCAGTGCCAATGGCTCATGAGGCAGTTCAAAGACAAGGACGCCGACAGCAAAGAGCAGAGAAGGGCCGAAAAGTGGTGCCTTCAGTTGGGGTGGATTTAGCGCCTGCCACATGCCCAAACATGTGACGAAAACTCATCCGATTCTTATCTGATTTGCTCGCGCCATTCGGGAGCCTACTGAGGCCAATCAGCATCTTTGACTGCTACTCGAATTTTTTGTAATTCAGGTGGTGGAAGGTGTGCTTCTTCAGGAGAAAGTAATCAATGAGAATACTCCTCCGGTACCAACCTGTGTAATTGTGAGAATGCCGGCCTGGAGCGATGTTGCTTGCCTGGCATGCTTCCATTTCTAGCTTACGCTTTTGTCGCATTGCTGGCAATGCATCCTTGAAGTCCCGGTGGGCTTTTAGCACAGCACCAAATAGTGGTTTGGATCCTTCAGAAAGAAACTTCAATGCTGCGATTCCATCCAAAACCATACGACGAAGAATCATGGGATACAATGCAGCGCGGTGATGATTTTTGACCAACAGAAACAGGTTGTTCCTAAAATTCAAATAGGATTTGAACGGACTAATTTTTTGGAGCGTGCCTCCGCCAAGATGAAAGACCCGAGATGCTCCACAAACACCGATTCGATGGCCGCGATTTTTAAGGCGCCAGCACAAATCGATTTCTTCCATGTGCGCAAAAAAATCAGCATCCAATCCTCCAACTTCATGAAAGGCTTCAGCTCGAATGAACAAAGCGGCTCCGGAAGCCCAGAAAACTTCACGGTTGGAAGCGTATTGTCCAGTGTCAGATTCGAAAACTTCAAAAATGCGACCCGCGCAAAAAGTATAGCCATCTTTATCGATGAAACCACCTGCAGCACCAGCATACTCCAAAAGTTCAGGGTCAGAGTCGTTGCGAATGATGGGTTGGCATGCCGAAAAACCTTCTTTTTTCATTGCTTGGAGGACCGGAGCAATCCAATTCGACGTTACGCGAACATCGCTGTTGAGGAGGACGTAATTTTCAGCATTGATCTGCGCGAGTCCGGCATTGTAACCACCTGCGAACCCCAAGTTTTCCTTCAAAGCAATGATTTCAACGCTCGGAAATGCTTGCTGGCACCATACGATGGACTCATCTGAGCTGCCGTTGTCGATGACCACAACGTGCGCTGCTCCTTGTGAATGTTCAACAACGGAAGGCAGGTACGCCTGCAGATGTTCAAGGCCGTTCCAGTTAAGGATGGCGACAGCCGTTTGATGCTTATTGATATGCGCGTTCATCTCGGATTGAAGAAAAGATCTTCAGGTTCCTCGCCTGAGAAAGTGTCTCTGCGCGGATTCAATCGATTCAACTGACTATCTGTTACGCGAAGTCGGTTCTCACGGTTTCGCAATTGATGCAACCAATCTGCATTTTGGACTTCCCCGAGCATGTCGGAATGAAGGGTGACGAAGCATTCTGCCACCATGTGAGGACAGAAGAAAAGAAAGCGTTTGTTGGTAAATGGCCCTGCACGGTGGTAATGCCAGATTTCATAAGGATAGTAATCTGTTTCGTTGTGCCGCTTGATGATGGTGTTGGGCGGCCCATAACGGAGGTAGGTGTACCCCATATCTGTTTCTGCTCCATGGTTGTTGCGGCATGCCCCATAGGCAGAATCAACATAAGCAATGGCTGTGGTGTATTCGCGCCATCCCAATTCGGGATTTTCGGGCGATTGTTCCTCCCATAGAGAGAGCAAGAACGCCTGCATCTGTTCCACACTTGCAACCTCTATGAACCCATCGATTGTGTGCCTTTGTGATGCATCTGCACGTGGATGATGATCGCGAACGTGCTGGATCAAGGTCAATGAATCGGTGAAGTCAATCAAGTAGTGATTGCCGGCGGTAGCCCAATCACTTGCAACAGGAGATGGAAGTTGAATATCCAAGGGCAATGCCGTTTGAGCGATAACTTGATTTTCTCGGGTTGCGGCTTGCACAACCAACCGCGATTGTGGTTGCAGTTCGATTCCCGCAGTAGGGATTGACGTGAACAATGGAACAACATCTTGCGCAGATTTTCGGTAAAACCGCTGTGTACCAGGTTCGATTCGGCCGTTAGCGTCTTCAATCCAACAACTCACCAAGAACAACGAATCCACCGCATCCTGAACGCCATATAGCTCAGTATAAAATTGAATACGTTCAGCACTTGAACCAATTCTTCCTCCGACCACGGGCAGCATGTCAAAGCCTGAGCGCGAAAGTTGACTTGGCGCTTCCGGATTGGTCGGCGCATAGGCCTCAATTACAAAGGCGTCAGACCACCGAGGAGCATCCGAAAGCGGGATGGTCAAATCCATGCTGTTTTCCGTTGAGAATTGTCCGTGCATTGAAGCATCGGCCAATGCAATGTTCAATCGGTAATTACCGGTCGGAGCAATTACTCGTTCGATATGCAGCTGCGTTCCAGAAACAGCCTGGGTCGAGTCTACTTCGACTGGTCCTTTAATGCGGGTTTTCGCGTAATTAATTATCCCGTCCGCATCCTCTAACGTTGCCTCAAATGTCGCGGCGGTTTGCCAACCGTTTTCTGCGCGTTCAGCAACAAATGCCGCGCTCTTAAATTCCAGTTGAATTTCAACGTAGGGTTCATCTCCATTTTGAAAACGCAACAAGTCGATCCAGACGGCTTCGGCTTGCGCATGGATGGCACCGATGTGCACCACGGTCATTGCCAGAAAGGCGGTGAGGGTTTGGCTGAATTGAAATCGTTGTCTCATGGTCCAAAGTTATTCGCATTTTCTCTCGCCTCCTACGTTTCTTTTATTCGGGCCATCGCAATAGTCTCCGCTCGGTTCTATCCTTGATGGGTTTGAGGAGGTGTGTGACAATTTCATTCTACCTTGCTGACATGATGAAGATGCTCAAACCATGGCATTATTCGCCTAGCGCTCTAGTCGCTTTGTGTGCAATGCTCGTTCCTTCCTTGCGGGGATCGGCCACACATTTGGTGGGAGGGGAATTGACATACGAACTTGTAGGGCAGAATGGGCAGGGTGAAAATGAATTCGAAGTGCATTGCTTCATCTACCGGGATTGCAGCTCCAACAATTCGAATGGCACTGAATTTGATGCTTCGGCTGCAGTTGGTATTTACCAGGGCAACAACTTGTTCCAGGTGGCTTCTGGAAATTTAAATCCTGCACTGGTCACCGATGTTATCCCTGAGAACCCCAATAACTGTGCTTTTCTACCCGAGGATCTTTGCGTTGAAAGGGCAGAGTACATCATCAATGTCTCGTTGCCCGCAAGCCAACAGGCTTATACCTTGGTGCACCAACGATGTTGTCGCTCTCCCGCCATCTTGAATTTAACCATTCCGGAGGACCAAGGCTTTTCACTAGTGACGAGCATCCCCGGGAATACGTCCTCCAACTTTGTCAATTCATCCCCGAGCTTCAATGAATTGCCGCAGGCCTTTGCTTGCAGTAACTATCCATTTTCGATCGATAACAGCGCGGTGGATGTGGATGGGGACTCGTTGAGTTATGCCATCAGTCCGATTTACCTCGGTGGCACTCCTTTTCAGCCGATTCCAAATCCTCCAACGGGTCCGCCTTTCAGTCCGGTCAATTGGGCTCCAGGATATGCTGCCCAGGCGCCCTTAGGACCGGGCAGTGGATTGGTGATCAATCCCGTCACCGGTATCTTAAGTGGAACCCCTACCACGAATGGGAAATTTGCCCTGGGGATTGTCGTTACGGAATGGAGAAATGGTCAGCAGATTGGCTCCATTCTGAGGGATTTCACCATGGACATTGTGGTGTGTAACATATTGTCGCCTGCCTATGACTTGCCCGATCCGTGTAGTGGACTTACCATCGATTTCGAGCAGTTCGGCAATCCAAGCGATTCCTATTTCTGGGATTTTGGTGCAAACGAAACGACGGAGGATGAAAGCTCGGATGCAGAGCCCCAGTACACTTACGAAGAGCCTGGTATTTACGATGTGAGTTTGTTTTTTGAAACCGGCTCGTGCTCGGATTCATTGTTTTTTGAGTTGGTGGTTCACGATCCTTGGAATACCGATTTCGAGGTCACTGATTTGGTGTGCAGCGATGGAGGCTGGTTGGGTCAATTGGTACTGGATGATTCAGATTGGACGAATTACATCAATTGGGATTGGTCTTTCGGGGGCAATTCCAGTCCAAATGCTGCATCGAATTCAACCCCAGATGAAATTCTATTTGCGGCAGGTTCAGATGTGACCGTTGAGCTGGAATCATCGGCATTCTCCTGCACACAGACTGCTACGTTTGATGTAGCGCTTCCTGATTTGCCTTTTGCGAATTTTGAAATTGACTACGAGCCATGCAGTGGTTTGCAGGCATCTTTTGTGAATTTATCTCCCGATACGGGGCCGTTTTCTTGGGATTTTGGTGGGGGTTCCGGCAGTATCAACAATGAAATCAGCCCGTCATTCACTTATCCGGCTTTTGGAACTTATGAGGTATTGCTAACGGCAGGTGCTGGAACGGATTGCGCTGACTCCCAATCGCTCGAGATCACTTTGTTTCCTGAATTCCCTTTTGATTCCGTTTACACCGTGCAGCCGCTTGCTCAATGCGACGAGACTGGATTTGTATTGCTGGAGCATTCAGGTGTGGGTGCGGATGAACTCTCCTGGGATTTTCCGGGCGTAATCAGCACTTCTGAGTTAACCGCACAAGTAAACTTTCCCGGAGTTGGTGTCTACTTCGGATCATTGACTTTGTTCAATGCTGCTTGCGACTTAACGGTTGTGTATGACATTGAAGCGGAAATTCCACAACCATTGACGGGAGTCACTTATGAGGTCCCTAACGTGATTTCACCGAACAATGACGGCCGCAACGACTCGTTTTCACCGGTCTTGATGGATGGTGATAACAATGTGTTTTCTGCCTTGGACCCGGGAGATTTTGTATTCTATGATTTGAGTATTTACAACCGATGGGGCAATGCTGTCTTCGAATCGTCCCAAGGAGGTCGGGCTTGGCGTCCTTCCGAGGAAGTGTTGGAAGGCACGTACTATGTAACGCTTTCGGCGCGTCATGTATGCGATGAGTTGCCGTTTCAATACGTTGGGGAGTTGAGTGTCGTTCGCTAGAACAATCATTTGATTCAGGCCATCAAATCGGGGCGGAGCAAACGCAACCACCAACTTTGAGGCTTTCTGCAGAGGATTGCTCGTTGTCTGCGCACCTTTTGCGCGCCAAATTCGGCGTAGAAACTGTCTACACCGGAATCTCGTGACCCTCCGAAATCGAATGAGGTTTGCCCGATTTCTGCAGCTATTTCCATGGCGCGATGCAGCAGATATACGGTTGCCAAGGCAGAATTCGAGGATCGTTTTTGCCCCCCAAATGCATAGATGGATCGACCGTGGTTGTGCAGTATAATGGCATTGGCAATGGCGTTTCCTGTTGCATCCCGAGCAACAAGACTGGATTGGTGCGGACTTTTGAAAACATGTTCGAGAAGCCTTTTCAACCCTTCTTCATCGGATGCAATTGATTTCCGATGCCGAGCCATTTGGTGCAGTTGCACCATCTCATTTACATCGTGGGATGATTCAATCACAATTCCTCGAGTCATTGCCTTTTTGACTTGTTTCAGGCGATGTTTCGGCCAACGCTTCAATCCCGATTCCTCGCTGCTCCAATTGAGTATACGGGTGTGGCCTTCTTGAACTAACCATGGTGATAGCCAGCTGCAGCTTGCATCAAGGGGAAGGTCAAGAACCACCAATGCCCGATCTTGCTTTTCGAGGGCTAGCTTAACGGCATCAATTGCCTCTCCTTGCCATTCGGAATGCAGAGCCCATGGAGCGGTTATGAGTGCTGGAATTCCTTTGATGCGTGACGCCGAGAGTAGTATTCCATTAGGGCCTTCCCATGGCTCATTTCCGGTCGTCAAGCGACACCACTCTCGATCCATGAACCAGGAGCCATTGTGGGGGGTTGGATCATTTAAATGCATGCAGTTGGCCAATCATTGAAACACTCGAACGCAATCGACGATCATTTCTTGCGGAAAAGAGGTCGAGGCATCTGGATACCCGGGCCAATTGCCACCCACAGCTATGTTCATGATGAAGAAGAAGGAATCATTGAAAGGATAAGGCTGGCCGTTCATCTGGCTGGATGTAATGCTGTAATACTCCTGATCATCCATGTACCAGGTGATTTGATCTTCTTGCCAATCCACAGAAAACAGATGAAAGGCTTCGCTGAAGTGCTCACCATTTGGTAGGCCAATGCTTGAACCGTTGTATTGGTGAACATTCCAACTGCTGCCCCAGTGTGCGGTTCCGTGGACGGTTCCGGGTTCGTGTCCGACCATTTCCATTATGTCAATCTCTCCGCATTGCGGCCAACCGCCGTCAGCAATGGAAATGCCCAACATCCAAAGTGCTGGCCAAATTCCTTGGCCTTCGGGAAGCTTTGCTCGAATGTCGATTCGTCCGTATTGAAAATCTTGCAATCCTTGCGTTTTGAGACGGGCGGAGGTGTAAGACGACCCTTCTTGACGTGCTGTTATGGTCAGGAATCCGTTCGACACATCGCTGTTGGAGACAGAATTGGTATAGTTCTGCCATTCGTTGTTGCCCCAGCCGCTGGCTCCCAGGTCGTATGTCCAGTTTTCCGTATTCACGGCACTTCCATCGAATTCATCGGACCAAACGAGCGTCATCCCAGGATACGATTCGGGGGCTGGATAGCCTGTACCATCGCCGGATTCATTATTTAAACGCACAAACGTGAACGTAAAATAGAGGTCAGCTTCATTGCAGTTGCTGTCATCCCCTTGCGCCTGAAGCTGCAGGGTGTTCGAGGTCAGGGTGGTGATGGTGTATATGAGACCCGCATCATTGGTTCCAATGAAAGGACAACTGCAGGATGTGGATGCTGCTGATAATTCAATGGTTGATGCGTCACCTGATGTATCTGATGCATTGAAATCAAAATCGATCGGTGTACAGCTGAATCCTTGTTCGCTGTAATCTGCAAAGGCGTCGATGATGGATCCGTTGTAGTCTGCGATCAATGAACCGTTCGTTTGAAAGGTATAGATGTCGTCGTATTGAGCACTTTGCAGGCCATTTGATCCGCTGGAATACCATTCATTCGACCCCGGTGAGGGGCCGACCTCCACGGCGCCAGCAGCTGTGCTCAAAGCCCATGACCCAATGAGCAAGGCTGGAATATCGTTGCTTCCACCACATATTCCTGCCGCATCCAAAAATTCGCATGGAACGCTTGGATCCGCAGCGTAATTGCACGCTTCAGGGTCGATACAAACGTCTGATGCATCCCATATACCGTCTTGATCCACATCTGCTTGTCCGAAAACTGCGAGTATGGCAAGGATATCAGTGACACTGATAAAATTATTTTCATCACTATCTGGCTGCCAGCCGCAATCGGACTGAGAGAATGATACCACCGCGAAGGCCAAGGAAAGAAACGTTGTCAACATTCGCATGGTCTAAAATACTTCAATCCATTCGCACCTGCAACGTGACCTACAAATGACGTTTCAAATGCGTTGAACGAAAAATGTATGATTAATTTCCGCGCTAAACATCTGCTCATGCGTTATCAAATAGCAATTATCTTCTTTCTGATCGCTCAGTGTTCTGCCTTCGGGCAAACGATTCTCCTCAATGAAGATTTTGAAGGTGAATTTTTGCCAGAGGGATGGTCACAGCAAACGTTAGCGACGGATGGTGGTTGGCTCATGGGAACTAGCGGGCAATTGCAAAGTGAATGGTGGAGCATTGCACCGCATGGAAATTTCATCGCCACCAATGATGACGGTTGTGATTGCGACAAGAGTGCAGATTACTTGATTATGCCCGTTCTTGATTTCTCAAACAGTGAAGCGGCGATGCTCACGTTTGATGCTTTTTACGATGGAGGAACCTTTGAGGGTGACACCGAAGTGGCAACGATTGAATATTCCTTGGATGGAGGCAACACCTGGCAGGTTCTTGAAACCATCGAGGGAACCGAGGATGGAGAATGGAATGGGCATACGGTAAGTCTCACACCGCTATTGGGGCTTCCAGAGGTGCTTTGGCCTTCCGATACAATGACGATGGCGGATGGGTCTTTGGTTGTGCCATTGATGACGTGGTGGTATTTGAACCCAGTGGACTGGACGCCGCTTTGAATTCTATCGATGTGAGTTCCAACTTAACCCTAGGGGAAGTGATTGCTATAGAGGGGACCATCGCCAACACGGGTTTGGAGATTATCTCAAGCCTGTCGGTTGTGTGGACCGTAGGAGGGGAAGATTTTACCGCAACGTTCACCGACCTCGCATTGGCGCCAGGGCAGGTTTATGGATTTACTCATCCTGATGAATTGGCGATTGATGACATGGGCTCGCTGTCGCTGACGGTTTCGATTGCTGAAGTCAATGGGGTGTCCGATGACAATGCCGACAACAATACGCAAACATTGAACCTTTCCGTGTTGGAATATGGAACCCTCTTCGATGGGGGGGTGCAGCGTGAATACATCTTTTACAAGCCGGCTTCAGCGTCGCCCTCTTGTCCCTTGGTTTTTGTGTGCCACGGCTACACGGGAAGTGCGCAGGGCATAATGGACTACTCCGGCTTCAATACATTGGCCGATATCTTTGGATTCGCCGTTTGCTATCCACAAGGAATCGATGATTCATATGGGAATTCTTTTTGGAATGTTGGGTATGATTTTCAGAACAATGAAACGGTCGATGATGTGGCATTTTTACTAGCCCTGACGGATTACTTTGAAGCGACAAATGGGGTTTCATCAGATGAGGTTTTTTGCACGGGAATGTCAAATGGCGGCGATTTCTGCTATCTGCTCGCTTGCGAGGCTTCCGAACATTTCAAGGCGGTTGCGCCAATTTCGGGCATGATCATGCAAGAAATCATGGACAATTGTGCTCCGTCCAACGAAGTGCCGATTTTGGAAATCCATGGCACGAATGATAATGTGACCTACTACAACGGCGACCCCAACAACAATGACGGATGGGGGGCCTACCCGAGCATTCCAGAAACCATGGATTTTTTCGTCAATCTTTTTGACTTGGTAGAAGAAGAAGTCTATTCTTTCGAGGACATTGATCCAGGGGATGGAAGTGTAGTGGATGCAATTCGCTATGGTGACCCCAGTGGTGGTTGTGGCGAAGTTCGGTTGTACACAGTCCAAGGAGGTGGTCATGATTGGCCGGGTGCTTATGGAAATATGGACATCGATGCGAGCCTCGAAGCTTGGTTATTTTTTGAGCAGTTATGCAGTAATGTGCCCGAGGGTCTTGAGAATGAATTGAATCCTAAAGAACGCACGCTCATTGCGGTAATGGATCTTTTGGGAAGAAAGTCAAAGCCTATGAAGGGTGAATTGCGACTCTTTGTTTATTCTGACGGATCTGTAGAAAAACGAATAGGAATCGAGTAATCGCGATAATGGAAAAACCAAGCGATATAAAAAGCGCCCGCATCGAGCGGGCGCTTTTGTATTCTGTGCGGAGGCTGAGGGATTCGAACCCCCGGTACCTTGCGGTACGCCGGTTTTCAAGACCGGTGCGATCGACCAACTCTGCCAAACCTCCAAAGTCCGCGCAAATTTACGTGAAACAAATCAATTTGTTTCACTTTGCCCGCAGATTCTTGGCAGGGGAGGCCGCAGTGAGGGAACCGCTATGTTTTATTTGGGACAACATGCTCTGCAATCATGTTGAATTCAATTGCTTAGCCCAGTCACAGCGCTGTCAAATACAAGGTGATTATGAGTGAATTTTACATCGCAAGCAACTTTTAGAAACCCATTAAGGTTGTTTTCATTGACAACCAATTGAACCCAAATCCATTCTCAATCATGTTCATTCGTTCCTCAGATTTCCTTCGTGCATTTTCCAATATTTTTTATCGTGTAGTCGCTTTCATGGTCGGTTTGGCATTGATGCCCGGTGTTGTGGGTCAAATTAATCATGGGGGGCAACCGGAGTGGCAGATTGACATAGCGACCATTCCTGCGCTTCGATTGCCCGATATTGATCGTGAATTGTTGGATGCGCAAGACGCTTTAACAGATCAGTACAAAGAGGCACCTTGGCGTTTCGGAGTCGAGTTCGAAGTGAATGTTGACCCTTCGCTCGAAGGTCTTTGGACGATAGAGGGAAATGAACGCGTTTGGAGAATGCGATTTGACGCAAGCGATGCATTGGGGATTAGCTTTTTCTTTGATGAGTTTAGGTTACCGAAAGGAGGGCATTTGTTCGTCTGGAATGCAGAGCGAACAGACTTTATTGGAAGTTTTGATCATCGCAACAACAAAGATTGGGGCACATTGGCCATTGGCCAGACCATGGGGACTTCTGCGATTATTGAATACCGCGAACCCCTTGCGGTTGACTTCCCAGCGGATCTGCACATCGGAAAAGTGGTGCACAGCTACCGGAGCATTCACCGATACGCTCAGAGTATAGAGGAGCGGGGACCTTATGGCAATTCTGGAAACTGCAACATCAACGTCAATTGTCCAGAGGGAGCACCTTGGTCGGTGGAAAGCAGAAGCGTTGCGTTGATCATCCAGGGCAATTTTGCCGTTTGCACGGGCGCTTTGGTCAACAACACGGCGCAAGATGGCACGCCGTATTTCCTCACAGCTAACCACTGCTTGGGCAATCCCAACAACTGGACATACATCTTCAACCACGAAATTGAGGGATGCACGGGCAACACCAACAATGCTCCTGCATCGGATGTTATTTCAGGTGGCACATTGAAAGCAAGCAACGCAGGAAGTGATTTTGCTTTGATTGAATTGAGCGATACGCCTCCACCTTCATACAACGTTCAATACTCCGGTTGGGACGCAACAGGAGTGTCCCCGGCGAACCTCACCGGCATTCACCATCCCAGTGGTGACGTCAAGAAGATTTGCTTCGACGAGGACGGTCCGTCTATCCAAAACGTTGGCGGTGCGGCAGTTTGGTACATCAGTGAGTGGGAGGAGGGTGTCACCGAGCCGGGCTCTTCGGGATCTCCGCTTTACGACGAAAACCATCGGATAGTGGGTCAGCTGTATGGTGGAACGGCAGCGTGCTCGGGCAGCGTCAACAATGGCGAGCCCGATTGGTATGGAAGATTCGATGTGAGTTGGGATGGCAATTCTGCTGCAACGCGACTGCGCGACTGGTTGGAC
>Ga0115561_1002272_pt1 | contig 12963 bp, 16 predicted proteins | sample COGITO_mtgs_1105_4_FD_87201 | JGI IMG/M metagenome (GOLD analysis project Ga0115561, IMG submission 87201) | Pelagic marine microbial communities from North Sea - COGITO_mtgs_110512 | ecosystem: Environmental > Aquatic > Marine > Epipelagic | place: Germany:Helgoland, sampling site Kabeltonne...
GTTTTCTATATAGTTGATTACAGCTGTAGCGTTTCTATTGGTGGAAAGCAAATTAATACTCATCATCGAAATAGGTTTTACATCTTCTATTCTCGCTTCCGCGGAAGTATTAACATACAAGGGAAAAATTTGAGAGCAACTAAAGACAATTCCTATCCCCAGAAAGAATACCCACTTCCATTTCCTTATAAAGACAAACGGGAGGATTAAAAAAGACAGTAATACCCCATACTGCACCTGAAAGTTAGAGAAAATATCTATCCACCAAATGTGGTAAATAAAATATGGAAGTACACTTAACCCGATGATTGTTATAGCTAATAACTGGATTAAGCTTTTTAATAATTGTTTTTTCTTCGCGCTCATAGTTTCTAAAAATAGCTATTAAAAACAAAAAGTCTCATTTAAATACTGGACTTTTTATACCACTCCAACCAAATGAATCAATCAAGGAATCATACATATAACAAAGTGACGATATCCTGAAATTTTTTGTTTTAAAAGTTTATTTTTGAGTTGATATAACCAGTTGGGCTTCATTTGAAAATCGAACTCTGAAATAAACATTTAGGAAAAATTGAAAAAAAAATATTCTTTAATTATAATCGGAATTTTAGTGTTCGGATTTTTATTTTACTATTTAGGTTGGTCTTTTTCACCAGGAAGTTATGGAAGAGCTGAAACTTATGAATTGAATACTTCTGAAAAAGTTCTTATTGAAATTATTAGTGAAGTAAAATCGGAGAACAATTTAAACACGAATAGTTTCGCTGACCATAAAAACAAACATTGGCACTCAATTTATTTTGAATATAAAGACAAAAATCAGATAATTCACGCATTAACAAGACCGAAAAACAAAACAACAACAACATTTTATTTTGCTAATTATAAAAATAAAACTGACTTTGGAAATTGGATTGATGCGAATGAATATTTTTGGTGGTGGAAAAACTCTAAAGCCAAGAATGAATTTGAGAAAAGAATATTAGAAAAAATTGAGGAAAAGATAAAAACAAGAATGTAAATTAAATTCCTATTCAAGAAAAATTGAAAAAACTGAATCTAAAAAAAAACGAAAGCCAAACACCGTATATATCTCATAGCTTGTCAGTTACTTAATCGAAGTTAAGGCATATTTGGAAAATCGCCAAATTTTTAAATTTAACGATTTCCAATAAAAAAAGATATATAGTAAAATTTAAAAATCTGGCTTGTGCTCAACCGAATAGTTATCGCTAATTTGCACGCTAAGAGCCATATACAAGACCGTTGGCAACAAGCTAAAAAACAAACCGTGATAGAATTAAAGTCATTTAAAATAGAAGATTGGAAATATCTCAAAAAGTGGATTTCAAGTGAATCGGAATTAATCCAATTTGCTGGACAAATTTTCACTTTTCCAATTGACAAAAAACAAGTCGAATTATATTTATCGGAATCAAATAGAACTGTATTTAAAATAGAAAACGAAAATAATGAAACAATCGGAATTGCGGAAATAAGTATTCTTGAGGGAAATGTTGCAAAATTAGCTCGAATTTTAATCGGAGAAAAATCAATGCGTGGAAATGGAATTGGAACGGAATTGATTAATAAACTGACCGAATATGGATTTAATAATCTAAAAAAGGAAAAAATTATTCTAAATGTTTATTCTTGGAATATCGGAGCGATTAAATGTTATGAAAATGTTGGATTTTCTCAAACTAACAAACCAATAAAACTTGTAAAAGTCGGAAATGAAGAATGGGAAACAATAGAAATGGAAAAAAGCCAGATTACCAACACCGTGTAAAATTAATTGCTGGCTTCTCGCCTACTTATGAAAGTCCAAACGGACTTTCTATCTGTGACTTATTTGCTAACTTTATTGCCTAATCAAGCAACGAAATCATACATAAACACGTTGTACATAAGCTTCACAAAAACCTTAAATAAAAATATTCCGTAATTATTTTTAAAGTCATTCGACTATTATACTATTTTAATTAGTTATATTTTATGATTTTAATAATACTTTTCATTGCGGCTTGCTTTCTTGCATATACTAATGGTGCAAATGATAATTTTAAAGGAGTTGCAACATTATTTGGTAGTGGGACTCTTAACTATAAAAAAGCAATTACTTGGGCTACTATAACAACTTTTGCTGGATCTGTTGCAGCGATTTTTTTAGCAGAAACACTAGTTAAAAATTTTTCAGGAAAAGGTTTAGTCCCAGATACTTTAATTCAAACACCAGAATTTGCAATATCTATTGCTATTGGAGCAGCAATAACCGTTTTTATAGCCACTAAAATTGGAATGCCAATATCAACAACTCATAGTTTAGTAGGTGCATTATTTGGAAGTGGAATTGTTGCAGTTGGTGCTTCTTTTAACTTTGCAAAATTAGGCAGCACTTTTTTAATGCCTTTAATTGTAAGTCCTCTTATGGCTGCAATAGTTAGTTTTCTAGCATATCTAATTTTTAGAAAAATAAGAAAGCTTGTTGGAGTTACTAAAGAAACCTGCTTATGTGTTGGTGAAGAAAGAATACCAGTCATTAAAAACAATATTACAAATGAATTCTTAACTGTCGAAAATAAAAAACAGACGAGTATAAAAATATCAAATGAATCACAATGTATCGAATCTTATAAAGGAAACTTTTTAGGTATTAATTCACAAAAATTATTGGACTTCGTACATTATACAAGTGCTGGAATAGTAAGTTTTGCAAGAGGTCTAAATGACACACCGAAAATTGTAGGACTTCTAATTGTTATTAACGCAATGGATATTAAATGGGGAATGATTGCTGTAGCTATTGCAATGGCTGTTGGTGGACTAATAAATGCCAAAAAAGTTGGAGTAATGATGAGTAAAAAGATTACACCTATGAATAGTGGTCAAGGTTTTACAGCAAACTTGGTTACTGGACTTTTAGTCACAACTGCTAGTGTACACGGAATGCCTGTATCTACTACACACGTATCTGTAGGCTCAATTTTCGGAATAGGCACTGTGACTAAAAAAGCTGATATAAAAGTAATTAGAAATATTCTATTATCTTGGTTATTAACTTTACCAATTGCAGCAATTTGCAGTGCTATGGTTTATTGGATATTAATCACAATCTAAACAGCCAGTGCACAACAACGTGCATATTTAATTCCTAACTTTAGTGCTTAAATCACGCAACGAAATCATACCCAAATACGCTATAAACTATTCATAAAAAAAATCAGTACATAGAATGAAACAAAAAATAATACTTCATATTCCTCATTCTTCGACAAACATACCCTTATTAGATGGTTATTTTGTAGACTCAATTACTCTTGAAGAAGAAATTTTAAAATTGACTGATTGGTATACTGATGATCTTTTTTATTCAAATAAGGACGAAATGATAGTGGCTGAATTTTCTAGAATATTTTGCGATCCTGAGAGATTTACAGATGATACACAAGAAGTAATGGCACAATATGGAATGGGCGTATTATATGAAAAAAGTGATAATGGTGAAGAAATTAGAATCGTAACTCCTGAGCTAAAAGAAAAAGTATTAAAATCATATTATTGGAAACATCATAACAAATTCAATGCCGCTGTAAATAAACAGTTAGACTTGTATGGTAAAGCTACAATTATTGATTGTCATTCATATCCTAGCAAACCATTAAAAAGAGACCTTGACAAAAACACAAAGCGACCTGATTTTAATATTGGAACTGATTCATTTCATACGACTAAGAAGTTAATAGACATATCGGTCTTATTTTTTGAAAAAGCGGGTTACACCTTAGGCGTTGACTGGCCATACAAAGGTTCTATTGTGCCAATCGAACATTACCATAAAAACAAAAATGTTTCAACCATAATGTTAGAAATTAATAGAGAACTTTATTTAAATGAGCCAACTAATCAAAAGTCTAAGAATTATAACGAGATAAAGCAAATTGTAAGTGAATACATTAAAACAATTAAAAATAGCTTATAACAGCGCCTATCCAAAAGTGGCAGTTCATTGGTTAAATAAAGTTTTGTAATTCTATAAAAATTTGTGCTTAGCTAGACCGTGAAGTGTTTTAAAATCGCCACCTTCTACAAATCAATGTAGGCAATTTGCGGAAATTACGACCAATGTAATATGAATAATATAATTGTCGATTTAAAAACTGAAAACAATTTTGCGTTTGGAAAATTATACCAAGATAATTTTGGTAAAATTTTAAATTTCGTACAAAACAACAGTGGAAATCAAACTGATGCAGAAGATCTTTTTCAAGAAGCAATGATGGTACTTGTTGAAAAACTTCGTCAAGATGATTTTCAATTGACTGCTTCAATAGACACTTATGTTTATGCCATTTGTAAAAATTTATGGTTCAAAAAGCTTCGAGATAAAAATTACGAACTTTCTGTTGACGAATTAAAATCTTGTGATTTCTTAACCTCAATTAATGATTCCGTAGAAGACGAAAAAACGTATTTAGAAAAACTAAAAGGTTACTTATTAAAAATAACAGACCATTGTAACCGACTTATTCACGACATTTTTTTTAAAGAAAAAGCTATAGATCAAATTCAGAAAGATTATGGCTATTCTACTCGACACAATGCTCAAAATCAAAAACATAAGTGTGTTGAACAAATCAGAAAACTAAAGGAAAATGACGAGTAAAAACAAAAAATATAAAAAAATTTATTCGACTTGGGTGATTTTTTGAAACTATTGGTATAAAGGTATAGATAGTTCATTTTGACTATCATAACTTTTAAAATATAAAAACAATGGTTTCAACAATCAAAACAATGGTTTTCGCAGTAGCTATTACTGCACTAAGCACTCTTTCTGTAAATGCACAAGATGCAACTATGTGGAAAATTGACAAGTCACATACTTCAGTCAATTTTTCAATCAATCACTTCTTTTCTTCTGTTCCTGGAAAATTTACCGATTTTGACGGAATGATTCATTTTGACCCAAACAATTTAAAAGGAAGCAAAGCTGATTTTTCGGTGTCTATAAACAGTGTTAATACTGATGATACAAAGAGAGATAAGCATTTACAATCAGAGGATTTTTTCGATGCAAAAACGTATCCTAAAATGGTTTTTCAATCCACAAAATTTGAAAAAAAATCTGACAAAAAATATTTAATACACGGTAAATTAACCATTAAAGACGTTACTGAAAATGTGGCTCTTCCAATGAAAATTACAGGAGAAATGGAACACCCAATGATGAAAGGAACCATCATTTTAGGAGTAGTTATCGATACTACAATAGATAGAACAGACTATGAAGTTGGCACAGGCGATTGGGCAGCAACAATGGTTGTTGGCGATGAAGTGAAAATTCACATTCCAATGGAATTAAATAGAATGAAATAAGCTTACAAACTATGAACAAAAAAATTCAAAAAACAGTTTTAGCAGGTCTTATTGGCACATTAATTATGACCATAGTTATGATGATTGCACCAATGATGGGAATGCCAAAGATGTCACCTCCCAAGATGCTTGCAGAAATGCTAGGAATGCCAATTTTTGTTGGTTGGATTATGCACTTTATGATTGGAATTGTTTTTGCATTCGCCTACACCTATTTGCACCTATTTAAGCACAAAATCAGCAATGTTTGGTTAAAAGGAGTAGTATTTGGTATAATTGCATTTGTATTTGCACAAGTTATGATGCGCGTAATGGGAATGATGATGCCAATACCAAAAATGGAAGGCTCTATGGTTTTAATGGCTATAGAAAGTTTGATGGGACATATAATATTTGGTATGGCAGTTGCTAAAACAGTAGGAGAAACTTACTGTAATAGTAGAACTTGCAAAACAAAAACTACCCACAGCAATGTATCCTATGAAAAACATTAATCCAGTTCTTTAAATATAATATTTTTAATTATCTCATAATGATAAATATGTGGTGTTGAAATATTGATAATTCTTAGGATTATCAGTATTTCAATGCCTTTAAATAACTTGTTCCGCATCATATATGTGGTCCATCATCAAGCACGACCATCAACATCTATATGATTGTAAGTTATAATAACCCGGTCACGGTTTATAAAAGTAATTCTATTATTAAGTGTTCATATATGTCGTTTTGCGATCCAAGAGATTGATTATTTATAAGCTTTGTTATAGTTAATAATTTCTTTATTTTCTACTAAATTCACCTGACTCATAAGCTATCACAGTGTTGATCATCGCCAAGATCCGACTAGCTAGATTTCGTGTTGTTTTTATAGTGATTGATTTTGAATCCTGATGTAAATGTTTTCTATAATCTAAGTAGGCTTTTATTACTGGATCGACACGTATAACCTGCCAAGAAGCATCACCAACATAGCTACACATAATTTTATTACATCTTTTGCTAATAACATTGCCTTGCGAATTATCCTCGCTTTTGTAAATATTTGGAGCAAGACCCAAATAGCAGGCTAATTGTTATAAGCTTTTTAACCTGCGTAGGTCTTTTAAAATACCACAAAAAATATCGGTAACGCAATGAACTTTACACCTTAATTTGTGAATATCAATTCCGATGTATAACTTTGGTTGAGCAGCAGATATAGTTTTCATATCTTATTGTTTTAGTGAAGTCTAAAAGTACTGGATTTGCTAATTTTTCATCGATGCTATAATGAATGACTAGTTCGAGCTTACGTACAAAATCTTCAAAAATTTTCTACTATTTTATTGCTAAATTAGATGCTAAGACCATTACCTACTACCGTAACAAAATAAAATATCAATACTAAGTTATGAATGATTTACTCGTAAGCATAATTATAACTTTAATCTTGATTTGTCATTTAGTAGCCTTAATCATTGGCTATAAAATGCAAAAAACATCTTTAATAATTTCTTATTTAAATACGGTTACGGTGATAGGAGTATCTGCTTTTTGGGCCATTACTATTCCTAATATTAAACAACATAACTTTGAATTTAGAGAATTATTAGTAATATGCTTGGAGACTTGTATTTTAATTTTTGCTTTATACTCTATAATTGGTTTTCATAATAAAGCTTATGTGAAAGTCATAAATTTCATTGGATTTGGGATTCATTTGTTGACTACAATAATAATGTTCTATTACATGTTCGCATTCAAATATGACAAACTTTTTTAATGACAAATCACCTCTAAGAATGAAGGTCTCTAAAAATACTGTATTCATCATCCTACTTGTATTTATACATTGCACAGGATTTGCACAATCAAAAAATTCTATGACAAATAGTTTTATTAGAATCCCTTTAAAAAAAGGAAAAAACCCTAGTACTCTATATGAGAAATTAGTCATAGAACCTACCAATCTATTTATACAATCCAAACCAATAAAAAACAACTCTCCACATGTTCAACTAGAATTAAATGTAGTTGAAAACAGTACTACATACAATACTTTTTTATGGTACTATGAAGAATCTAGTGGTAATAAAAAAGTAAACTATCCAAAAGCATATCAAAACTATTCTTTTTCTTTAGAGATAAATAAAAAGAAAGTTAACTTAGTTGTTGAAAAATTAGACTTCGAAAAAACAATGTTCGTAGACTTAGGACAAACAGCCGTAATTGGTAACCTTGAAATTCTGTTCAAAGATTGTATTAGAGAATCGCCTGAAGATATAAATGGAAATCAAACAGATGTCTTTAACTCATATTATGTTTTATTAGTTGAAAATGATGAGCAGAAAACCGTGTCGTTTATATCACTTGATAAGCTTGTAGATAAAGAATTAATTATAGAGTGGAAGAACTATAAAATTTTGATTTTAGAAGATTCAGAAAAAGCTTTAAAGCTAATCGTTAATAATTCATTACAACAAAAAAGATAAAATGTCAATAACAACAGAATCAGAATTAACAGGAATGCAAAAAATTAGTGAAGTGGTTGGAACTACATTAAGAGCAATGAGAGAATACGCAAAAGTTGGAATGTCCACTAAAGAGCTTGATGAATATGGAGGAGAACTTTTAAGGGCTTATGGCGCTAAATCTGCTCCATATGAAACTTATGGATTTCCTGGTTATACTTGTATAAGTGTGAATAAAGAAGCGGCACACGGAATACCATCTGATAAAATAGTACTGCAAGAAGGAGATTTAATTAATATTGATGTTTCAGCAGAGCTAGATGGTTTTTGGTCTGATAATGGAGGTTCATTTATACTTGGTAAAGACATTCATAATCATCAACCTCTTGTAGATGCTTCTAAAAACATTTTACGTAAAGCTATAAATAATATTAAAGGCGGAGTGAAAATTTCAGAAATTGGATATTTAATAGAAACAGAAGCTAAAAAGTCTGGGTTTAAAGTCATTAAAAATTTAGCTGGTCACGGTGTGGGTAAAAGTTTGCATGAAGAGCCAGAGAATATTTTAAATTACAGAGTTAAAAGCAACAAAGAACGATTCAAGAAAAATACAACGGTAGCCGTAGAAACTTTTATTTCAACCAAATCCACAGTTGCTGTAGAGCTAAATGATGGTTGGACTTTAGTCGGAAACAAAGGTGGATACGTAACTCAACACGAGCATACCATACTTGTAACCGATAAACATCCAGTTATATTAACTGAATCTAATGAAATTTGGAGTTAAATAATTACATTTTTTATTTGCTCTAAAAAGTTAATCGCCAAACCCATAACTTCTCAAAATAGAAATCGCTTTACCATATATTGATTAATGCCAGTTACTGATAAAAATATAGAAGCCAATTACAAAACCCGAATTAATCGCGTATTTGAATATATTGATCAAAACTTAGAATCGAATTTATCATTACAATCAGTTTCAAAAGTCGCTTTTTTTTCACCATTTCATTTCCATCGAATTTTCAAATTTATTACAGGAGAAACCTTAAATGAATATATAACACGAAAAAGAATAGAGAAGTCAGCTTCGGATTTGCTACATAAAAATATAACCTCAACTAAAATAGCACATAATTATGGTTTTAGTGACAATTCTTCTTTCTCTAGAGCGTTTAAAAAATATTTTAAAGTAAGTCCGACTGAGTTTAAAAAACAAAATCCGAATAGGTTTAGCAAGATCCGTCAACTTAAAAGCAAGAATGGACAAGATTATCCTAACTATGAAAAATACATTTGTATAATTGATAATCTTAAAAATTGGATAGAAATGAACGTAAAAGTTGAAATTAAAGAAGTAGCAAAAATGAATGTAGCTTATATATCATGTATTGGTGCTCAAAATTTTGAAAACGCCTTCGGAAAATTAATACAATGGGCTACACCAAAAGGGTTAATGAATGATCAAACAAAAATGATGACGATATATCACGACAGTTTTAAGTTTACTGACGCTAACAAAATACGAATGAGCGCATCAATTCTACTTAATAAACCAGAAGAAATAGATGGAGAAGTTGGACTCACAACTATTGAAGCTGGAAAATTTATCGTTGGAAGTTTTATAATTGGAACAGATGAATTTGAAAAGTCGTGGACTGGATTATTTGTCTGGATGAATGACAATGGATATAAAAAAGCAGATAGAGAACCTTTTGAAATTTATTACAATAATTTTAATGAACATCCAGAAAAGAAAGCTATCGTAGACTTTTATATACCAATTCAATAAAACACGCTTAAAGGATGTAGAATTAAAAACCACTGACTAGAGACTTAAAAGAGAGTTATTTAATTCTTTCTGATAACTTGGTTCATAAAAGCTTCCCCGAATGATCAAAATGTTATTGTAATAAGAAAGGAGCTAAAGTAAATAAGGTGTCGCACAACATATATTACTAATTAGCTTTACAGATATTTATCTGATAAATTTTTTCCGTATTATTTTGAGAAGACATCTTTCAAAATAAAAAAAGTCTTGTTTTAAACAAGACTTTTTTAGTGACCCCGGAGGGATTCAAACCCCCAACCCTCAGAGCCGAAATCTGATGCGCTATTCAGTTGCGCCACGGGGCCTAATGTTATTCTTTCTCGACCTTCTTCCTGCTACAGTCTTAAGATACTTCTCTATTATTCTCGCTTCTGCTTGCGTATTGTATTTCTCTGTATAAACAACTTCCCAAGGTACAAATGCTTTTGTTGATGTATTCTTTTTACTATTATGTTCAGAAAGGCGTTGTTTAATGTTTTTAGTCATTCCTACATAAGAACGATTAAATTTAAAGCTAAATAGAACATAAACAAAATGCATTTATCTCAATTTTAATGCGCCCCGCCCGTACCGATAAGGCACGTTCGGGCGGGTATTCAGTTGCGCCACGGGGCCTAAAGCTTTAGGGAACCAAAAATTTGAGTATTTCTTGTTCTATGATATTAAAGTATTCTAAGCTAATTTTTTTCTCACAATAGCAGAAATGGTTTTACCATCTGCTTTTCCAGCTAATTCTTCACTTGCCATTCCCATGACTTTCCCCATATCCTTCATACTCTCAGCTCCAGTTTTAGAAATGATTTCTTCAACTTTTGCTTCAATCTCTGCTTCACTTAATTGTTCAGGTAAAAATGCTGCAATCACTTCTGCTTGCTTTTCTTCTGGCTCTGCTAAATCTGGTCTATTTTGTTCTCTATAGATGCTTGCACTATCCTTACGTTGTTTTACTAGTTTTTGAACTAGTTTCATTTCTTGATCTTCAGAAAGTTCTCCTGCATTGCTTTCTGTTTTGGCCATAAGTATAGCACTTTTTACTGCTCTTAAAGCTTCTAATGCTGCAGCGTCTTTTGCTTTCATAGCAACTTTCATCTGCGTCATCACTTCTTTCTCTAGACTCATAATTTCTATTATTTATAGCACGAAGATAGTTATTATTGCTTAAAAAACCCGAAGCTATTTTTAAAATAACTTCGGGTTATATCTGCCTTATAGTTCTATATAATTAGTCTACATTATCGTGAAGAAACGAGTTGTTTTTTCGAAAACTAACCTCATCATTACTATCTTCACTAATACTTGTTCTCGAAAGTTTTTCTCTATCATGAGAAGGATTGTCTAAATCTAATCCTGCTCTTTTATAAGCGGGTTGTTTTTCAATCTCATCTATGCTGTTATTATTTCTAAACTTGTAATTAAAGCTTTTCATTCTAGCACGTCTTTCTTCCGCTCTAGCGATTAAATCTTCAGAAATAGGATTATCAAATGGATCTTCATCTACCGCTGGTGGAGTTGGCTTTTTCTCTGCAGGCTGTGTACTTTTATATACAATCTCTTCCTCTCTCCTTACTTCAGGTTTTTTAACCTGTGGTTGTGGTTGAGGAGCCGATGGTTTAGCTTCATTAATGGTGTTCTCTAACTCCATATAATCTTCTAAACTATAACGTTTTTCTCCGTTGCTAGAAGTGCTGCTAGAGATAACCTCTATTTCATCATTTACTTCTATATTGTTGGTATCGTCTTCAGAAAGATTATGAACTATTTTTTCTGATTTCACCTCTGCTTTTGGCTCCTCTTTAACTTCTTTTTCTTCGTTTAACGGAAAATCAAACGTAAACATAGCTTGAGAATCATCTTCTTTTGAAGAAACTTCTTGTGCTTCATTGACTTCAATATCATTAAGGTTATCTGAAGCATCTATAATAACAAAATCATCTTCGTCATAAGTTACTTCTTCGTAAGAAACATCAATGTTTTTGATTAATTCCGAAGTCGGAATTAAATTCATTTGATTTAAATTGGCAGAAGGCTCATCTTTGTTAGGCTCGCTTCGTTTAGGTTCCTCTTCTAAAACGTGAACCACCTTTTTTGGAGCTGGTTCTGGTGCTTTTTCTACTGGAGCACTAAAACTTGGAGCTATATTGCTCTTCTTAGCCGTTAGATCTTGAACTGCTTTTTGTTCGTCTTCTAACGTATGAATGATCTTTTTTGTCTCTGTATTTACAATTACATTTTGCTGCTCTACATTAAATCCCGTAGCGATAATGGTAACCGAAATAGATTCTTCTAAACTTTCATCATCTCCAACACCCATAATAATATTGGCACTATGACCAGCTTCTGCTTGAATGTGATCATTAATTTCTCCAATCTCATCTATAGTTATTTCTTCTGAACCAGAAACGATAAGCAACAATACATTTTGAGCACCACTAATTTTATTGTCGTTAAGCAATGGAGAATCTAAAGCTTTGGCAATTGCCTCTTGAGCTCTATTACTCCCTGAAGATACAGCCGATCCCATAATAGCGGTTCCGCTATTACTTAATACAGTTTTAGCATCGCGCAAGTCAATGTTTTGCGTGTAGTGATGTGTAATTACTTCGGCAATACCTCTAGATGCAGTTGCTAAAACTTCATCTGCTTTAGAGAAACCAGCTTTAAAACCTAAATTACCATAAACTTCGCGCAGCTTGTTATTGTTGATAACAATTAACGAGTCTACATTTTTTCTTAATCTTTCGACACCTAATTGAGCTTGATCATTTCTTGTTTTACCCTCAAACTGAAATGGTATAGTAACAATCCCAACCGTTAAAATACCCATATCTTTTGCTTGCTTAGCAATGATTGGGGCAGCACCAGTACCTGTTCCTCCACCCATACCAGCGGTGATAAAAATCATTTTGGTATTGGTATCGAGCATATTCTTTAAATCGTCAAAACTTTCTAAAGCTGCTTGTTCTCCAATTTCTGGATTAGCACCTGCTCCTAATCCTTCAGTTAAATTAACTCCTAACTGAATTTTAATAGGAACTCCTGTATTTTCTAATGCTTGTGCATCTGTATTACAAACTACAAAGTCTACTCCTTTTATTCCTTGTTGGAACATGTGATTAATGGCATTGGAGCCTCCGCCTCCTACTCCTATCACTTTAATTACGTTAGACTGATTTTTGGGTAAATCGAATGAAATGTCGAATTCTGTGCTGCTCATAATTCTATTATTTTCGGTATTAATATTCTTTTTCTTTTTTTAGCTATTCTTTATTCTGCGTTGTCTAAAAAATCTTTGAA
>Ga0115561_1002281_pt1 | contig 12938 bp, 8 predicted proteins | sample COGITO_mtgs_1105_4_FD_87201 | JGI IMG/M metagenome (GOLD analysis project Ga0115561, IMG submission 87201) | Pelagic marine microbial communities from North Sea - COGITO_mtgs_110512 | ecosystem: Environmental > Aquatic > Marine > Epipelagic | place: Germany:Helgoland, sampling site Kabeltonne...
GCTGGTGAGCGAGTACCCTCTGGGCACCCCCCCGCTGGCCCCCAACTTTCCCAAGCGCAACCGCATCATTTCAGGCCTGTCGCAAGGCACGCTGGTGGTGGAGGCAGCCCTGGCGTCTGGCTCGCTGATCACCGCCAGGCTGGCGACGGAACAAGGACGCGAGGTGTTTGCGATTCCGGGTTCGATCCACGCCCCGCAATCCCGGGGTTGCCACGCACTCATCAAGCAAGGCGCCAAGCTGGTGGAGTCTGCACAAGACGTGCTGGAAGAATGCAGTTGGGCGCTACCGGCCGCCACCTCATTCACGGCTGGCGACACAGCCGTCGGCTCTGGCGAACCTGCTGCGATCGCCCCCCAGGAAAGTGCGCTGTTGCAAGCCATGGGCTACGACCCCGTCGGGCTGGATGCCTTGGTCAACCGCACGGGAATGGATGCCGCGAGCCTACAAGTGCAATTGCTGGAACTGGAGCTGGACGGTGTGGTCGCCCGTTTGCCCGGTGCACTGTTCCAGCGGGTGGGGCGGGGATGAACGTGAAATAGACCCGGCTGGCGGTGCGCAGAAACGCAGAGATCGCTGCAGGGCTCAGTCGAGCAAGCGTTCCGGGTTAGCGTCCAGCTTGGCCAAGGCGTCGCGGGTGGCGCGCATGGTGAGGCCTTCTTCATCCTGGGCCACCAGAAGCCCGCTTTGGAGGTACGCCGCCAGTCTGCGCAGCTGGATCAGGTAGCTGCTGCCATCCACGGCAGCAAACAAGTGCAATTGCTTGCGTTTGCTCTGCCACACATACTGAACCTGGGCAGAAGAGCCGTTGTGGTCCAGCGTGTACCAGGTGCCGGGTTTGAGCTCTTGGGCCCAGGCCACCATCGCATCGTCCACAGGTGCGTCGTTGTCAGCGATGACAAAGATCGACGAGGCATCGATGCCCAGCATCATCTCGATGCTTTCAGAATTCAACGGCATGTCACCCAAGGTGGCATCGTTGATGAAGTCTTCCAGGTTGGCCAGACGCTTGGACATCGCCTCGATGTGGGCTTGCGGAATGCTGGCCGTCTTGGAGAGAAAGGCTTCCGCCAGGGTATCCGTCAAGACCTTGACGGTGGCGTCCTGGTCCGCGCCCGTCACGCCGATCAAGGTCAGGCCCTGGCGCAAACGTTGCAGCAGCCCCGGCAATTGCTGGATCACCAGCGCACGATCGCTGCGATTGGGCTTGGCGCTGGCCGCCCACACCAGGTCGGCCGCGGTTTGCTTGAACATGACGGTGTCGGCGTGCTGCGCGCCGTCGCGCACGGCCGACAGTGCCAGCACCTCAGCCCAGGTCTTGAACAGGAACTCGCGGATCTCATCACGCACCGGCATATCGCGCAGCATGGTGCGCAGCTCAATGGTGTACTGGATGGCCAGCGTCTCGCGCTGCTCTACCTGCTGGGCCACGCTGACCAAACGTGAAGTGGCCTGCTTTTCAGTGAGAAATTTGGAGAGGAATTTCTCAAACTCCTCGTGCACCAGCTGAAACACCCGCCGCCCCGTTTCCGGGTACTGCTCAATCACCTGCACCACACGGCGAATTTCCGCCTCCAGTGCGCTGCCGTTGATGGCGGTGGCATCAAAGCCCATCACACAAGCGCCCATGCGATCAATGAGCTGGCGTGCGGGGTGATCCAGGTTGCTGAAAAACTCCGGCTCGGCCAGCGCCACACGCAGCACGGGCACCTGAAGGCGGGCGAACCACACGCGCACGGCCGGCGGAATGCGGTCTTCCGCCAGAATGCTCTGAAACATCAGCGCCACCACCTCGATGATGGCTTTCTCACCAGGGGTAACGGCTTTTTTCTTCAGCTCGGCGGAACGCTCGCGCACCGCCCCGGCCACCTGCACTACCGCCGCAGGGCTGTAATCTTCCGCAATGGTGACCATGCCGCTGTAATGCGTTTCCGCCTGCACGCGCTGGGCCGACAGTGCATGCGCCAGCGCCGCCGAGGCAGGCGGTGCCTGGGTCATGTCAAAGCCCGTTACAGGCTGGGACAACAGGCGGCGCAGTTGCCCCATCACTCCCTGCGCCCGTTGCCGGGCACGGATCAAGGGAGTCATGCCGGTGACGGCGCCCAAACCACCACCCGCCATCGCGGGGTACGACCCAGGCACCCGTGGGATGGAGCCACCCATGGGTCCCATAGGGGGGCGCCGCAGGGGTTCACCACGGCCTGACGCAGGGCCAGCCACGCGATCGGATCGGTCCGCCCCCAAGGCCGCGGCGCCCGAAGCCCCTGCGGTGGTTCGGCGAACACGGTTGCGCATGTCCGTGGGCGCAGCCACGCCCTGTTCCACATAAAAGACGTTGACGGCCTGGTAGTGCTTTTGCACCTGGTTGGCCAACTCGCGCTGCAGCGGATCAATCACCCGCAGCAAATCGGTGCGAGGCAACCCTGCTTCCACCCACTGCTCCACCAGCTTCAGGCAGATGGTCTCCGCCCGCAAGATGTCCGTGCTGTCCATGTCTTGCCCCTCCAGCACCTGGGTGCGCTGGCGCAAGGAGTCGAACTGCTGGCTGACCTGCTCGGCCACCGTGAGGGCCATGCGAGAGGCGACGATCTTGTTTTCCACCACATCGTCGCTGAGCAACTCGAAGGAGAGATTCACCGCGCGGCCACCCGGGCCAGCGCTGGAGGCGGGCAATACCGCATCACGCCACGCCTTGGCGGTGCCGTCAAGCCATGCGGCCTGGTGCTGTTGGTACAGCAGCCAGGCATCGCGGCGGGTTTGCATTTCTCGCTGGGTGCCCGTCTGCGCCATCAGCGCCGACAGGAACTCACCCACCGTTTTGTGCAGGTCAGGCAGGCTGGCGCACAAACCCTCGACGAAACGCTGCCGTGCCTGGCGCGCAAGGCGGCGTTGCGCTACGAGCGTTTCAGAGGATTGCATGCGTCGATATTACCGGCTCAAACGGCCGCCCCAGCGTTGGGATCGTTCGGATCACCACCTTCTTTGCGCGGTGCCGACACCAGGTCTTCCCGCTTGACGCCCAGCCACATGGCAATGGCGGCGGCCACGAACACCGAGGAATAGATACCGAACAAGATACCGATGGTCAGCGCCATGGCAAAGTAATGCAGGCTGGGGCCACCAAAGAACAGCATAGACAGCACCATCGCCTCGGTCGAGGCGTGGGTGATGATGGTGCGGCTCATGGTGCTGGTGATGGCGTGATCGATCACCTCTGAGGTGGTCATCTTGCGGTACTTGCGGAAGGCCTCACGGATCCGGTCAAAAATCACAACTGACTCGTTGACCGAGTAGCCCAGCACGGCCAGCACAGCCGCCAGCACCGACAGCGAGAACTCCCACTGGAAGAAGGCAAAGAAGCCGAGAATGATCACCACATCGTGCAGGTTGGCGATGATGGCCGCCACACCGAACTTCCATTCAAAGCGGAAGGCCAGGTAGATCACGATGCCCAGCACCACAAAGGCCAGCGCCATAAGGCCCCCGTGCACCAGCTCTTCCCCCACCTGAGGACCGACAAACTCAGTGCGGCGCAGAGTCACGTCCGCATCGTTCGCCTTGAGCGCCTGCAGCACCTGCTCGCTTTGCTGGGCGGATGTGACACCTTTTTGCACGGGCAAGCGAATCAGCACATCACGGGGCGTGCCAAAGCTCTGCACCTGCACATCGGTGTAGCCCAGGCCGGACACCGTCTCGCGCACCTTGGCCAGCTCAGCGGGCTGGCTGTAGGCCACTTCCATCACCGTGCCACCGGTGAACTCCACCGACAGGTGCAACCCACGGGTGAGCAGGAAGAAGACTGCCAGTGCAAAGGTGATGAAGGAGATCGCGTTGAAGATCAACGCGTGCTTCATGAAGGGAATGTCTTTTTTGATTCGGAAGAATTCCATGTCTTCCTCCTTTATTGCGACTTGGCCACGGCAGTGGCGTCCGACTCAGGCTTCCAGACCTGGCCGATGGAAACGCTCTTGAGCTTTTTCTGGCGGCCGTACCACAGGTTCACCAGACCTCGCGAGAAGAACACGGCCGAGAACATGCTGGTCAAGATACCGATGCAGTGCACCACGGCAAAACCGCGCACGGGGCCCGAACCAAAAGCCAGCAGGGCCAGGCCCGCGATCAGCGTGGTCACGTTGGAGTCCAGAATCGTGGCCCAGGCACGGTCGTAGCCCGTGTGGATGGCCGCTTGCGGGGCCACGCCAGCGCGCAGCTCTTCGCGCACACGTTCATTGATCAGCACGTTCGAGTCGATGGCCACACCAATGGCCAGCGCCATGGCAGCAATACCGGGCAGCGTGAGCGTGGCCTGTAGCATGGACAAGATGGCCACCAGCAGCATCACGTTCACCGCCAGCGCGATGCTGGAGATCACGCCAAACAGCTGGTAGTACACGCACATGAACGCAGCGATGGCAGCCAAGCCCCACACCACGCTGTGGATACCACGCTCGATGTTGTCGGCACCGAGGCTGGGGCCGATGGTGTATTCCTCGATGATTTCCATGGGCGCGGCCAGCGAGCCGGCGCGCAGCAGCAGCGCGGTGTTGTTGGCCTCGGCCGTGGTCATGCGACCCGAAATCTGCACGCGGCCACCACCGATTTCAGAGCGGATGACAGGCGCCGTCACCACTTCGCCCTTGCCCTTTTCAAACAGCACGATGGCCATGCGCTTGCCAATGTTTTCGCGGGTGATGTCGCGGAAGATGCGCGAGCCCTTGGCGTCCAGCGTCAGGTTCACGGTGGGTTCTTGCGTCTGGCTGTCAAAGCCCGGCTGGGCGTCGGTCAGGTTTTCACCGGTCAGGATGACCTGCTTCTTCACGATCACCGACTGGCCGCTGCGCTCGGGGTAGCGCTCGGAGCCAAAGGGCACGGGGCCACGGCCTTGCTCGGCGGCGCGCGCCTCGGTGCTTTCGTCCACCATGCGCACTTCCAGCGTGGCCGTACGGCCCAGAATGTCCTTGGCCTGGGCGGTGTCTTGCACGCCGGCCAGTTGCACCACGATGCGATCCAGGCCCTGCTGCTGGATCACGGGCTCGGTCACACCCAGTTCGTTGATCCGGTTGTGCAGCGTGACGATGTTCTGCTTGACGGCTTGCTCTTGCACCTTGCGAGCGGCCTCGGGCTTGATGCTGGCGCGCAGGCGCAGGCCGTCGCCATCGGGCTGGCTCACCACCTGCAAGTCGGCAAACTGGTCGGCAATGATGTTGCGCACCGTGTTCTGGGTGGCTTCGTCCGCCACCTTGATGTCGATGGTCTGGCCGTCACGCGAGATGCCGCTGTGGCGCACATTTTTCTCACGCAGCGCGGTGCGGATGTCACCGGAATAGGCCTCGGCCTTCTTGGTGAGGGCCGCCTGCATGTCCACCTGCAGCATGAAGTGAACGCCGCCACGCAGGTCCAGCCCCAGGAACATGGGGCGGGCGTGGATGGCACTGAGCCATGCGGGGGTGCGTGAAATCTGGTTGAGCGCGACGACGAAGCTAGGGTCGTTCGCATCGGGCACCAGAGCCTTCTGGATCACGTCCTTCGCCTTGAGCTGGTTTTCCAGCGTGTCGAAGCGGGCGCGCACCGAAGTGCCTTCCACCGCCACACGCTCGGCCGTCAGGCTGGCGGCGGCCAGGGCCTGCTCCACCCGCTGCGCTACGGCGTCGTCAATCTTGACGCCACTCTTGACCGCAGAGACCTGCACCGCAGGCGTTTCACCAAAGAAATTGGGCAGGCTGTACAAGGCACCCACCAGCAGCACGATCACCAGGATCGCCCACTTCCAGACCGGATATCGGTTCATGATCGCGCTCTTACCTCACGGAAAGCTATCGGGGCGGGCGACGCAGTGGCCGCTACCCCTGACAAAGGCTGGCAGCTACCACCGCTGCCACACCCTGACTTCAGGTTCTTTACTTCACCGTGCCCTTGGGCAGCACTTGCACCACGGCGCTGCGCTGGATCTGCACTTCCACGTTGTTGGCGATCTCGATGTGCAGGAAACCTTCGGATAGGCGCGTGACCTTGCCGATGATGCCGCCAGCGGTGGCCACTTCGTCGCCCTTGGCCAGCGCGTCAATCATGGCGCGGTGTTCCTTTTGGCGCTTCATCTGGGGACGGATCATGACGAAGTACAGCACCACGAACATCAGCACCAGAGGCAGCATGCCCGTGAGCGTGGACATCATGTCGCCACCACCAGAGGCTGCAGCAGGTGCGGTTTGGGCAAAAGCAGAAGAAATAAACACGTCAAGGACTCCCAGCAGAGGATCAAAAATTCGAAATTCCACACAGCCAGCGGAGGGTGCCGAATGGGGAGTTCGTTATGCAATAAAGAGGTCGAAATCGTCGCCAGGCAAGGCGCCAACCGCAGCGATAGCCATCGCTATCGCGAGGATTGGCAACGCGGCCTGGCGGCGATGCTCGGCGTCTTTATGCAACGAATTCCCCATTCGGGACCCTGGGCGCCCGCCATGGGGTAACCGGACATTGTATGCGGCGCCTATGTCATCACCCAAGACCGGATGGGCCTGGGGGGGTTGGCTGGCCACAGGGGGTTTTCATATCTCCATAAAAATAGCTTCTGACGCTTATCCGTCAAGCGCCAGAAGCTATTAACTTGATAGCAAATGCTTTCACTGGCACCGCCGCGCCACGGCAGTGCCAGTTCGCAAAGGCTCAGGCCGCCTGGCGCTGGGCAGGTGCACCAGGGCTGCGCCACTGCGCCATCAGACCATTCCACTTGGCGCGCGCGGCCTTGAGGTGACGCTCCTTGACATGGCCGTAGCCACGGATGTCTTCCGGAATGCGCGCAATCTCCACCGCCAGGGCCAGCTTGTCGGCAGTCAGGCTGGTCAGCAGTTCGTCGATGCAGGCGCGGTATTCCACGATCAGGGCGCGCTCGGTGCGGCGTTCTTCGGTCTTGCCAAAGATGTCGAAGGCCGTGCCACGCAGGCCTTTCATCTTGGCCAGCAGGCCGAAGGCGTTGCGCATCCAGGGGCCATAGGGCTTCTTCACCAGTTCGCCCTTCTCGTTCTTGGCGGCGGACAGGGGCGGCGCCAGGTGGTGCACCAGCTTGAAGTCGCCCTCAAACTGCGCGGCGATCTTGTCCATGAACGCCTTGTCGGTGTGCAGGCGGGCCACTTCGTACTCGTCCTTGTACGCCATGAGCTTGAACAGGTAGCGGGCCACGGCCTCGGTCAGGCGGGTGGTGGTACCCAGCTGGGCCTCGGCGGCCTGCACCTTTTGCACAAAGGCCTGGTAGTCGGCGGCGTAGGCGGCGTTCTGGTAACCGGTGAGGAAGTCCACGCGCTTGGCGATCATGTCGGCCAGGGCGGGCTTCTTCACGAACTGGATCACCTGTGCCGCCTGGAACAGTGCCTGCACGGCGGGCAGGTCGTGGGCGCAGCGGCGGCCCCATTCAAAGGCGGCCTTGTTGTTCTCCACCTGCACGCCGTTGAGTTCCATGGCGCGCATCAGCGAGGCCAGGGTCAGCGGCACGCGGCCCTTTTGCCAGGCGTAGCCCAGCAGCAGCGGGTTGGTGTAGATGCTGTCGCCCAGCAGCTGCGTGGCCACCTGTTCGGCGTCAAAACTGCCCACGCTGCCTTCGCCCAGCGCGCTGGTGATGGCCGTGTCGCAATGCGCGTCGGGGAACTGCCAGTTGGGGTTGTTCACGAACGATGCCGTGGGCGTGCGGTGCGTGTTCAGCGCCACAAAAGTGCGGCCCGGTTGCAGCACGGCCAGCGTGGCCTTGTTGGCGGCCACGATGGCGTCGCAGCCAATCACCAGGTCGGCCTTGGCGGTATCGACCTTGGTGGTGTAGATGGCATCGGGCCGGTTGGCAATCTGGATGTGGCTCCAGGTGGCGCCGCCCTTCTGGGCCAGGCCCGCGGCGTCTTGCGTGATGACGCCCTTGCCCTCCAGGTGGGCCGCCATGCCCAGCAGCGAGCCAATGGTGATGACCCCGGTGCCGCCCACGCCCGCCACCACAATGCCCCAGGCCACATCAGCCACGGGCAGCACGGGTTCGGGGATGTTAGGCAGGGCCGAGAGGTCGCCCTTCTTGTCTTTCTTGGGCTTCTTGAGCTGGCCGCCCTCCACCGTGACGAAGCTGGGGCAGAAGCCCTTCACGCACGAGTAGTCCTTGTTGCAGGTGCTCTGGTTGATGCGGCGCTTGCGGCCAAATTCGGTCTCCACCGGCTCCACCGACAGGCAGTTGGACTGCACCGAGCAGTCGCCGCAGCCCTCGCACACCAGTTCGTTGATGACCACGGTCTTGTCGGGCGTGGCCAGCTTGCCGCGCTTGCGACGGCGGCGCTTTTCGGTGGCGCAGGTCTGGTCGTAGATGATGGCCGTGCAACCCTTGATCTCGCGGAACTCGCGCTGGATGCGGTCCAGCTCATCGCGGTGGTGCACCGTGACGCCCTGGGCCAGGGCCACGCCGTCGTACTTCTGCGGCTCGTCCGTCACGATGACCAGCTTGGCCACGCCCTCGGCCTTCAGGCTGTTCATGATCTGCAGCACCGAGTGGCCCTCGGGCCGTTCGCCCACGGCCTGCCCGCCGGTCATGGCCACGGCGTCGTTGTAGAGCACCTTGTAGGTGATGTTCACCCCCGCCGCAATGCTCTGGCGGATGGCCAGCAGCCCGCTGTGAAAGTACGTCCCGTCGCCCAGGTTGGAGAAGATGTGTTCTTCTTGGGTGAACGGCTGCTGGCCCACCCAGGTCACGCCCTCGCCACCCATCTGCGTGAAGGTGCTGGTGCGGCGGTCGGGCATCCAGTTGACCATGTAGTGGCAGCCAATGCCGGCCACGGCGCGCGAGCCCTCGGGCACGCGGGTGCTGGTGTTGTGCGGGCAGCCGCTGCAGAACCAGGGCGTGCGGTCGCCAGAAGGGTCCACCTGGGTCTCGGCCAGCGCGCGTTCACGCGCTTCGATGATGGCCAAGCGGGCGTCCATGCGCTGCACTACGTGCTCGGGCACGCCCAGCTTCTTCAGGCGCTTGGCAATGGCCTTGGCGATGAGGGCGGGCGTCAGGTCGGCCTTAGGGCGCAGCAGCCAGTTCTGGCTGGGGTTGGGCATGCTCCATTCGCCGCCCGAGTTGTCGCCCGGCACTTCGTCGAACTTGCCCAGCACGTTGGGGCGCACATCGGCGCGCCAGTTGTACAGCTCTTCCTTGAGCTGGTACTCGATGACCTGGCGCTTTTCCTCCACCACCAGAATCTCTTGCAGGCCCTGGGCAAAGTCGCGGGTGATGGTGGCTTCCAGCGGCCACACCACGTTGACCTTGTGCACGCGAATGCCCAGGCTGCGGCAGGTGTCGTCATCGAGCCCCAGGTCCACCAGGGCCTGGCGCATGTCGTTGTAGGCCTTGCCGCTGGCGATGATGCCGAAACGGTCGTTCTTGCCTTCGATGACGTTGTAGTTGAGCTTGTTGGCGCGGATGTACGCCAGGGCGGCATACCACTTGTAGTCCATCAGGCGCGCTTCCTGCTCCAGCGGCGCATCAGGCCAGCGAATGTGCAGGCCGCCGGGCGGCATGGCGAAGTCTTCGGGCAGGATGATCTTCACGCGGTCCGGGTCCACGCTGATGCTGCTGGACGACTCCACCACTTCCTGGATGGTCTTCATGCCCGACCACACGCCCGAAAAACGGCTCATGGCAAAGGCGTGCAGGCCCATGTCCAGAATCTCTTGCACGCTGCTCGGGAAGAACACCGGCGTGCCGCAGGCCTTGAAGATGTGGTCGCTCTGGTGCGCGGCCGTGCTGCTCTTGCTGATGTGGTCGTCGCCCGCAATCGCGATCACGCCGCCGTGCTTTGACGTGCCCGCCATGTTGGCGTGCTTGAACACGTCGGCGCAGCGGTCCACCCCCGGGCCCTTGCCGTACCAGATGCCGAAGACGCCGTCGTATTTCTTCTTCTCGGGGTACAGGTCGAGCTGCTGCGTGCCCCACACGGCGGTGGCGCCCAGCTCTTCGTTCACGCCGGGCTGAAAGACGATGTGGTTTTCGGCCAGGTGCTTCTTGGCCGCCCACAGCGCCTGGTCGTAGGTGCCCAGCGGGCTGCCACGGTAGCCACTGATGAAGCCCGCCGTGTTCAGCCCCGCCGCCGCATCGCGCTGGCGCTGCAGCATGGGCAGACGCACCAGGGCCTGCACGCCGCTCATGAAGGCGCGGCCACTGTCTAAAGAGTATTTGTCGTCTAGCGTGACGGTCTCCAGCGCTTTGCGGATGGAGTCGGGCAGAGGGGCATTCATGGCGGGTTCCTGTGGGGTGGCTGCTCGCGCAACGCGCCTTGTGGGCGGCGGCGCAGCATTTTTCAATGGTGTGCAGCGCAGTGTAGGGATTGCGCCGGGATATGTGCTTTCGTTTTTATGCCGTGTTTACCCTTGATTTGGAAAGGATCTTTCTTAAAATTGGAAAAACATGAACGCTCTTGACAAATACGACGTCGCCATCTTGCAAGAATTGCAATCCGACGCCCGCCTGACGAATGCCGAACTGGCCCAGCGCGTGGGCCTGTCGGCCGCGCCGTGCTGGCGCCGGGTGCGCGCGCTGGAAGAAGCCGGCTTCATCAAAGGCTACCGCGCCGAAATCGACCGCCACAAAATCGGCCTGGGCGTGCTGGCCTTTGTGCGGCTCGATGCCGACCGCAGCACCGGCAACCTGACGCGGGCGATGGAAGAAGCCATCCGCAAGATTCCTGAAGTGGTGGCCTGCCACTACATCAGCGGCACCGGCACGTTCGAGCTGCAGGTGGTGGCGCGCGATCTGGACAGCTTCTCGCAGTTTGCGCGCGATGTGTTGCTGAACCTGCCCAACGTGAAAGACATGCACACCAGCTTCTCGCTGGGCGAGGTCAAGGCCAGCGGAGCGCTGCCGCTGGCGCACCTCACGACGCTCAAGTCCCGCTGAGTGGCTCATTTGCTCTTATTTCGATAGCTGCTCGCGCTTGATGGGAGAGCGCTAGAGCCACTTTTTCCTATCAGAGCCCATGAAACAAACCGGGTCGCGCGCTGCACTGCGGGCGGGATGAGATCAGACATCGCACAATGGGGCCACATGCCACCCCAGCCCCACCACGACACCCCCCACCACATCGTGCCCCCTGCGGCGACCCCGCCCAGCCCGGACACCCCCACCGCCAGCTTGAGCACCGCCGCCGAGCGCGCGGCCCGGGCCCAGGGGACCGAAGAGGCCGCCCAGCACAGCCTGGAGCAAAGCGCCTCCACCGGGGCCGTGCATTCCGACGCCTCCCTCTCGCCCTTCGCGCCCCTGTCCGTGCCCGTGTTCCGCATGCTGTGGCTGACCTGGGTGGCGGCCAACACCTGCATGTGGATGAACGACGTGGCCGCCGCGTGGCTGATGACCACGCTGACCACCTCGCCCGTGCTGGTGGCGCTGGTGCAGTCGGCCTCCACCCTGCCTGTGTTCCTGCTGGGCCTGCCCAGCGGCGCGCTGGCCGACATCCTGGACCGGCGCCGCTACTTCATGGCCACGCAGTTCTGGGTGGCTGCGGTGGCCGTGGTGCTGGCCTTTGCCATCGTCTCGGGCGGCATGACGGCGCCGCTGCTGCTGGCCCTCACCTTTGCCAACGGCATCGGGCTGGCGATGCGCTGGCCCGTGTTTGCAGCCATCGTGCCCGAGCTGGTCAGCCGCCCGCAGTTGCCTGCCGCCCTGGCCCTGAACGGCGTGGCCATGAACGCCTCGCGCATCGTGGGCCCGCTGCTGGCGGGCGCCATCATTGCCAGCGCGGGCAGCGCCTGGGTGTTTGTGCTCAACGCCGTGCTGTCGGTGCTCTCGGGCCTGGTCATCATGCGCTGGAAGCGCGAACACATCCCCAGCCCGCTGGGGCGTGAGCGCCTGCCCAGCGCCATGCGCGTGGGCGTGCAGTTTGTGCGCCAGTCGCCGCGCATGCGCGCCGTGCTGTGGCGCATCTCCGTCTTCTTCTTGCACGCCACTGCCCTCATGGCCCTGCTGCCGCTGGTGGCCAAGGGGCTGGAGGGCGGCGGCGCAGGCACCTTCACACTGCTGCTGGCCAGCATGGGCGCGGGCGCCATCGTGGCCGCGCTGTTTTTGCCCCGCCTGCGCCAGGCCATGCCGCGCGATGCGCTGGTGCTGCGCGGCACGCTGGTGCAGGCCGCCGCCACCGGGGTGATGGCCTGGGCCCCCAACGTGTACGTGGCCGTGCCCGCCATGGTGCTGGCTGGCATGGCGTGGATCACCACCGCCAACACGCTCAGCGTGTCAGCCCAGCTGGCCCTGCCCAACTGGGTGCGGGCGCGCGGCATGTCCATCTACCAGATGAGCATCATGGGTGCCACCGCCGCAGGCGCGGCCCTGTGGGGCCAGGTGGCCTCGCTCACCGATGTGCAAACCAGCTTGGGCCTGGCGGCCTTGAGTGGCGGCATCGTGATGGCCGTGGTGCAGCGCCTGGTGGCCGACCGCGCCATCGAAGAAGACCTGAGCCCCTCCAGCGCCTTCAAGGCCCCCACGGCCCCGACGCCACCCGAGGCGGGCCGTGTGGTGGTCACCATCGAATATTTCATCCACCCCGCCCGCGCCAACGAGTTCCGCGCCGTGATGCAGGAAAGCCGCCGCAGCCGCCTGCGCCAGGGCGCACTGGACTGGCAACTGATGCACGACATCAGCAACCCCACACGCTACGTGGAGCGCATCGAAGACGAGTCGTGGACGGAACACCTGCGCCGCTTCGACCGCGTGACCGCCTCCGACGTCGCCCTGCGCGAGCGCAAGCTGGCCTTCCACACCGGCGATGCGCCGCCCAAGGTGACGCGGTGGACAGTGGAGCGGTGAGGGGTTTAGAGCATTTTGAGGCTCTTCTAGCGAATGCTAGTGTGGTGTCTCAAAAATAGATAGAACTATTTTGACCGGTGTTGGTCGAATCAGCTTCCTTATAGGAGACTACGCTGATGGCCCACCCTGGACGCCCCGCCA
>Ga0115561_1002284_pt1 | contig 12934 bp, 9 predicted proteins | sample COGITO_mtgs_1105_4_FD_87201 | JGI IMG/M metagenome (GOLD analysis project Ga0115561, IMG submission 87201) | Pelagic marine microbial communities from North Sea - COGITO_mtgs_110512 | ecosystem: Environmental > Aquatic > Marine > Epipelagic | place: Germany:Helgoland, sampling site Kabeltonne...
CAACTGCTGTAACTACTGACGATGTAGCGGCTGCCGAGTCGGTTGTTGCCGCTGCTGCGACAGGCGCTGAGGCAAACGAAATCACTGCTGCTGCTGCAGAGGCCGCTGCTGCCGAAGCTGCTGCTGCTGCCGCTGCCGAAGCTGCTGCTGCTGCCGCTGCTGAAGCTGCCGCTGATGCTGCCGCCGCCGAAGCTGCCGCCGCAGTAGTTGCTGCTGCCGCCGAAGCCGCCACAGAAGCTGGTGCTGTTGCCGCAGAAGTTGCTGCTGCTGCCGCTGCTGCTGAAGCTGCTGCCGCTGAAGCCGCTGCTGCTGAAGCTGCCGCCGCAGAAGCTGCTGCCGCAGAAGTTGCCGCCGCTGAAGTTGCTGCCGCTGAAGTTGCTGCCGCTGAAGTTGCTGCCGCAGAAGCTGCCGCCGCTGAAGCTGAAGCCGCTGCCGCCGCAGAAGCTGCCGCCGCTGAAGCTGAAGCTGCTGCCGCCGCAGAAGCTGCTGCCGCCGCAGAAGCTGCTGCCGCTGAAGCTGCTGCCCTTCAACAACAGACAGTTGTTATAGTTCGCACTAAAAATGTAAGTAAGCGAGGCCGTATAAAGGTTAAGGGTAGGGTAGCTGCTGGTCTTCAGGTTAGTGCAGACCTTGTGGGCATATCCTGTCGGACCCGAAACGGTGGGAAGTTCAAGTGCGAGGGCAGAGGCTTGCCAGCTGGACAACTTGTTACGTTCACCGCGCAGTAAAGAAATCAGTTAACATCTGAAACTAACCGGGGGGCATGTAAATGCGCCCCGGCGTTTCTTTAACAATGATAACGACTGGATTTCAAGAATAGTCATGAGTTCAAAATTCGATCAAAAGAAAATGCTGAAACGTTGAGCTAGTTCACTAGCGGCGGGGCTGGTCATCTGTGCTGCTTTTTGCCAGTGAATTTAGCGAGCGCGATGACGCAGACCCAGCAGGGTGAAAAAGAGCCTGTTGAAGCAACGCAGGGTTTATCGGAGGGTAAACAAGCTACGGCAAAGTATGCGCCTGCAACAAGAAGAAAATCTAATGATATGTGGGGCAAGGACTATTACCCCAATATCGAATTAACGACCTCTAAAGGTGAGAAAGTCCGTTTTTACGATGACCTGATTAAAGATAAGGTGGTCGCTGTCAATTTTATTTACACCTCATGTGGAGAGATGTGTCCAGTAGAAACTGCCCGTTTAAAAACCGTGTCTCAAATACTGGGTGATACTTAGATATCAGACGCTAAATGTTGTTGCGTTGGTCCTGGCAATGTCGCCGAGCCATTTTCCGCTTTGTTTAACGGAACGCCCCTGATTCTTACGATCAATAGCGATGATGCCGAACTTTGGGCGGTAACCCAGCATCCATTCGAAGTTGTCCATTGCCGACCAATACGTATAGCCAAGTACCGGTATACCGTCGTTCAGGCAGGCTTGCACGCCGGTTAAGGCCCGGGTGACATAGTTGATGCGGCGACGGTCATCCGTAGTGGCGATACCGTTTTCTGTTACAAGCACGGGTACTCCGGCAACGTCATATGCCTGCCTGATGGTTTGTTCCAGTGCTTCCGGCCAGAACTCATAACCCATATCGGTCACTTCGACTCCTGATTCAGGGCCCATGGGACCGTTACTGTCGTAACGATGTCTTGAATAACACTGCACCCCAACGAAATCATCTTTTGTGATTTCATTGAGGTAAACCTCGTTAACTTCCCGCCTGTGTTTGGCGGCAATTTCCTCTCCGCCTGGCCCGGCAACGATATCTTGCACGGCAAGGGTAACACCACAAGATAGTGCCGGTTGTATCGACTTGATGCAATTCACAGCCTGACGGTGTGCGGCCATGATAGTTTGTCGGCCGCTTTCCGAAATGGCGAACATAAACGGCATGAACTCATCTGCAGTAACATCCAATGCATTTGCAGCGGCTCGCCATCCGGGTGTCTGACGAATGATATCGAGTGAAGGCAGCATCCCCGAGCTGGTCAGCACTCTGCCGATATTCGCTTCGTTGATTGTGCAGACACCATTGATACGACTACCGAGCACGGATATGACCTTTTCTGCATATCTTGCGAACAGAGCAGGGGTGTCTGAGCCCTCCCATCCGCCTCGCTGAATTAACCACTGAGGTGATGTGAAATGGTGTAGCGTGATGAAAGGTTTCAGGCCCTGGGCGATACAGCAGTCAACCATGGATGAATAGTGCTCAAGTGCTGAATCTGAAAATGAACCTTCTTCGGGCTCGATGCGCGCCCACTCCACTGAAAAGCGATAACTGTTAAAACCGAGACTTGCTAGAAGAGCGATGTCTGAAGCATAGCGCTCAAAATGTTCGCAGGCATTCCCTGATGGTTCGACGAACATCGACCCGGACATCTGTTCCATCAACCAGATATCGGAATTTGTATTATTACCTTCAACCTGATGTGCAGCAGTCGCTGTGCCCCACAGAAATCCATCAGGAAATTGATACTTCGCCATGAGCGCTTCTCGGTTACGTTTTGATGATCATACTTCATGCTGACGCAGGACCCGTGGTGAATCCTTGGCCCCATCCTTTGAACACCGAATTCAATTGGCAGGATGCTAAACCGCCGTTCAACATCATTTCAACAGAACAGGCGAAGTAGTGGAACAGGGAAGATTACTTCCTGCCAGAAGGTGTGCTGTCATCGGAAATGCTTCACGTGGTGATCGCAGCGATTGACCCCATGGAAGAAAAAACCAATGAGTTTCTCCGCACGGTTAAAGATCGCAGGCAGTTCATTGCACTGCAGATGAACTCACATTTGCACGACACTCTGTGCGGCGAAGGAAGGTATCCGGGAATTTGCGCGAAACCCGGTTTTTGTCGCACGCTGCCGCGACCTTAAGGGAATAGGAGGCAGGTTGTATCGGGATCAGAGGGTCTATATCGGCAGATCAGCGCCGCGTAGGCTAGAATTTTACTTGGTGGTGATTGGGTCTATCGCCATGATTGAATACGCCGCAAAACGGGAATCAACCAAAACAGGCATTGACTATCTGCCGACTACCAAGCTTTTCCCAAGCGTTTTCCCAGGCATTTCCCGGGCTTTTTCGAGATCAATCACTTCGCAATTTAGCACTCAGGTTGCTTTTTTTGGAAAAAATCCAATTGGAATAATTATTGGGTTAGCTTTTTTAGTCGGATGAGAATGGGTGTTTAGGCGACTATTAGGCGGAAAAAAACCGATGTAAAACGTGACCGATGACGCAGACCAGCATGCCAACGGAGGAATAGAACCCCAAGGCAAACCCCAGGGCTCGATAGGGTGCTCCCTTTTCATACCCTACAAAGAAGAGCGCCCGGCCCAAGGAAAAGAGGATGGCGGCCATGGGCACGACCGACAGCCACTGTGCCGGCATCGTTGCAGCCCATGCCATGTAGACCATGATGGCGATGACGGTCTGTTCAAGTGTGTTCTGAAGGAGAGACTGAAGTATTTTTGCTCTGTCGGAGCCCCCCTGCGCGGCGCCTGCATCGATATCTTCGGGCGTGAAGAACCGGTGGCGAGCCAGTCTTCCCACGGACGCAACCAGAAAAATAGCCAGCATTACGGATGACTCAATAGCGATAGACATCCGTGAGGGCAGGTCCATCGCTGTGCTGAAGCCAAAAGGGTTTATGGTTCCGCCAATGACGATCAGGGCCACGGCGCTCGTGAGGCCGACAGCCATTCCCAAAAGCACACCCGGTTGTTTTTGGGGCAGCGTCATTTGAAGTCTCACAGTTGAATTTTGTAAGCCAGAGACGGCGGTATCCCGTATTTCCTGGCGGCGTTTTAGGGGCCTGCCGCTGAAATCTCTCACAGTGAAGGTGAGCTGGCTTCGCAACGATATGGACCACTATATCGGATGCGCATGTCCCTAGACCAGCCCAAGAACCCTTCACGTAGGCAAACATTCAGAATAATAGTTACCAAGCTTTTGGAGGCCTATGGTTTCGAGTAGCTTTCGTGAAAAGTGTTCTGTTCCATTGGGCCAGAACACTTCCGCGGCCAAACAAGCCAAATCACTCCTGTCCGACCTTTGAATCTCTCACGTGATTAACCCAACAGTCTTTAAGCGATCAAGTCAGTGGCTAATGACACGTTGACTTCCGTCTACCGAAAAACTACCCCACGGACTTAGACAGCGTGTTGTTTTAATCGGTAGCAGGAAACCTGCGATGGTCGCTATTCGATTGCTTAAAAAAGCTATGCAGGTGGGGTAGCTTTTGCTAGGTTTGTGCTGGTTAATAAGTGTTTTCCTTAGGATTGCGGTGGAGCGCCCACTGCCCTGTTTGGGCTGGGCGTTCGCAGGAAGATACATCATGAGTAAGAGCTTTCGCATACAGGTGCATGATGGAAGAGTCTGAGCAGAACCTCGATCAACAGTCGGGACAGAAAGTCGATCAAAAGCCAAGAAACAGGCCCAGCTATCGGGAGATTATCGAGGCCGATACCTCTCCGGTATCCAGTATCCTTGCTTTGACCTCCAACCCTGCGCAAAGCCAGGCGGATATTCCCTTTGAGCACTATGTTGATGATGATTTCTTTGCCCGTGAGATGGGGAGAATGTGGCCTAGGGTCTGGCAGATCGCGTGTCGTGAAGAACACATTCCGGAAATTGGTGACTATGCAGTTTACGATATCGGCCGTTATTCAATTATCGTCGTCCGTATATCCTCTGAAGAGATAAAAGCCTTCCACAACTCCTGCCTGCATCGAGGGACTAAGTTAAAGCCGTCGGATTCCATGGGAACAACTCAGGATAAAATTCAGTGCCCCTTTCATGGTTGGACCTGGAATCTTGATGGAACGCTCAATGAAGTTCCTTGCTCGTGGGAGTTCGAGCATCTCGACTATGATCAAAATCGACTTCGTGAGGTGTTAGTAGATTCCTGGAATGGGTTTGTGTTCGTCAATATGGATGTCGACTCAGCGCCGCTCCTTGATTATCTGGAAGTTTTACCGGAGCATTTTAAGCAGTGGCGGTTTGAGGACTGGTATGTCGCCGTGCATGTTCGCAAGCACCTGCACTGCAACTGGAAAGTGGCGATGGAAGGCTTTATGGAGGCCTACCACACGCCAGTGGTTCACCCGGAGATGTGTCAGGTGGTTGGTGACTGGAATATGCAACACGATATATTTGGTGATCATGTTAGCCGGGACCTGTGTCCGATGGGAGTATCCAGTCCGTCGCTGGATCAACCGCTAACGCAAGAGGAACTATTGAATCGTGCAAGGCCGGGTAGTGCGGCGATGTCGGATCTAGGCGTTGCAAATCTGTCTGCAGGTCAGACCGCTCGATCGGTAATGGCGCAAGAGGCTCGGCAAAGGTTTCAGGGTGAGTACGGTCTCGATCTTTCCTCTCATAGCGATGCAGAGGTGATCGATTCCTTAAAATATAATGTGTTTCCAAACCTGATGTTTAGCGGTGGCGCATCAAAGCACGGTTTGAGCATTTTTCGGCCAGATGGGTTTGATACGAACAAGGCGATTATTGATCGATACTCGTTTTTACCTGTGCCTAAAGGACAACCCAGGCCGGAACCAGCGGAAGTGTTTGTCATAGCCGAAGATGAGTCCTACATGAAGTCCCCGGACCTGTCAGCGAATGATGCTAGTGTGTTGGATCAGGACACTAGCATCATGCGCTGGCAGCAAGAAGGTATGCACGCTTCAGCCAAAGGTGCTGAAACGCTCTCCAGCTATCAGGAATCCCGGGTTCGTTGGTTGCATGAAACGCTAAAAAAATACGTTGATAATTGAAGATGCGCTCATTGAAAGTGGGATTAGTGGGATTAGTGGGACGGTAATCCGACATCAGTTAGCGCCTTATTTAACGCGCTAACTGGGCAATATCCGGCGATCTAATTTCGTAGAGTTCGATGATATTGCCACAGGGGTCTCGGCCGTATACGGCGGATGAACCATCTTTCATATGAACCACTTCACCGACGAACTCCATCCCGTGTGTCTGAAGCCGGTCGTATTCTTCCTGAATGTTGTCCACCTGCAGGGCGAAATGCGGATAGCCGTAGTCGCATGGGCGGGATCGTAGATCATTGGGTCGGGGATTCACAAACTGCCATACCTCTAGATAGATATTGGGCCCCCTCAGCATCGCAGATTTGCCTTTGGCATCTTTTAGTCCAATGGCTCTGTCCACATATTCTGACTCACCGAAGTTGCCTCGTTTTAGCATTTCGAAACCTAGCCCCTCGGTGTAAAAGGTGAGTGCCCTGTCGATATCATCTACGCCGACCGCGATGTGATGTACGCCTACAATCATAGCGATAATCCCTGTTTAAATGGTTTAGCGGTTAGTTAAGGTACTGATGAGTCAGTCCCATGGTGCGAAATTGGTATGTGCAAATAAAGCGATATCAGTAAATGGCTACGTTGGTTGGTAATGATGAGGGTGTAGCAAGGGGTTGAAGTGATGGGCTGAGGTTTAGCCCATCACTTTGCGGTTGGTTATTCGCTGAAACGCATAACGAACGTTGCACCGTACTGCTTCGGTTGAGTACCAGATGCAAAGGCAAACAGCGTTGCTACCGGCGTTCCGCCTAAACGTTCAACCTCGTCTGAGAGGTTTCTACCCCAAAGCATAAGCTGATATCGCTCGTCCCTTGAACGCCACACGATTTGAGCGTCAACAGTGGCGAGCTCGTCGCGATGAAATCCAACGTCGTTGGGTGTGGTCAGCAGCATCTCGTCGGTGTAGCTGTATCGCGCGCCCACTGTGAGTCTGCCCATGTCGTTCAAATCGAATTCATAGTCGACACCGACATTCATGTCCCACTTCGGGGCGCGAACCAGTTCTAGGCTGCTGTTATCTGTTTGGATACCGTCGCCGGTCAAGTCCGCTATAAAGCCGTCATACTCGATGTCGAGATAGCCAACGTTACCGTAGATAGATAGGTTTTCTGTCGGTGCATAATTGAACGTGAGCTCAACGCCAAATGATTCCGCGCCAGCAGCGTTGTCGGTAAAGGTTTCCTGACCCGTAGACGTAGGAGCGGCCCGAATCACGCCGCGCTGCAGATCTTTGTAATCAGCAGAAAAGATATTACCGTTGAGGCGTAGCCTGCCATCGAGTAGGTCGCTTCTGATACCTAGTTCAAAGTTGTCAACTTGCTCCTGGTCATAGGGACTTGCGAACACCGTGGGTGTACCTGCGTTGTTAACAAAGCCGCCTGATTTGAAGGCTCGCTGCCAGAACCCGAAGACCATGACGTCGTCGCTCATTTGATATTCAAGACCTACCCGAGGAGAGAAGGCGCTCCAGTCTTCATCAACCGGGCCAAAGCGTACTGATGGATCAAAATCCCTGAAGTTTCCGGGATCAGTACCGCTGAAGGGAGCGCCGTTACAGGGCGATGGGCTTGTGGCTGGGGTTGTGCCTGCAGGACAGGCGCTATCGTTGATAGCCATACCCTTGACATCGTCTTTTTCCTCAGTGGTATATCTTCCTCCAAGGTTCAAGGTCCACTGATCGTTCATGCGCCAGTCAACTTGGACGTAACCTGCGAGAGAAGTACGTGTTTGTTCGTTAGTGCCGTAGCTCATTAAAGGGTTGTCGCGAGTAAAACCGCCGCCGCCAAACAAGTTGCTATCAAGGAATATCCACAACAACTGTTCTACCTGGTACTCATCTTTTAGATAGAAGAAACCGGTTAACAGATCAATGTTCTCATTGATGGTGGTTGCGTATCGCACCTCTACCTGGGTTGATTCAAACTCCTGAATTCTTGCACTTGAAAACAGGTCCCAGTTGAACCCGTCGGTATCCGTTGAGACGTCTTCTTCGACTTCACGATGATTCAACACCAACGTAAGCGTCCCGGACTCCAACTGATAACTGGTATCAATTGTGATGCCCCTGATTTCTTGCTCGGTTTGGTCTGGCGACAGGTTAGCACTAACTTCAAAAGGGTCGCTGCCATCACCGGGAATACCGAATCGGTCATCGCCAAATGGATCCTTGCAAGGGAAGCCAAACAGCGTGTGTACGGCCGTTGAACCGCTGGGTCCATTTCCTACTGGCGCTGGTTGACTGCCAGGCTCGTAACATTGAGACCAGTTAGCCGAACCATCGCCTTTGTCATCCCAAATCTCGCCAATAATGTCCATGGTCCATTTGTCATTGAGTTCAAGACGGAGACTTGGACGAATAAAGACTGATTTTTCGCCATTTTGTGAGCGTCCTTTTAACCCTTCATCTATGCGAGTTACTAACGTGGCAGTTGCGGGGTTGTAACTATCAACAACAACGCCATCGTTTTTGAAAAAGCCATCCATTTCATGGACGTTTGCGGCGATTCTGAAGGCCGCTTTATCACCCAGTGGTTGATTGAAGACGATACCGGTGTTTTGTCGGCCATAATTGCCAGCATCCAGGTGAATCTCTAATTCTCTTCCTTCCAGAGAAGGGCGCTTAGTCCGCACGGAAATCGCACCGGCAAAAGCGTTTCTGCCGTAGAGGGTTCCTTGGGGCCCTCGAAATGCTGTGACTGACTCGATGTCGAACAGATCGAGCAGCGCTACGGCATTTCTAGAGTAGTAGACGTCGTCTACGAATACGGCCACAACTGGGTCGGCAAAACTTTCGATGCCGGCGGTGCCGATGCCTCGCATGCTAAATGACGCTGCGGCCTGAAATAGGCCGACGTGTTCAAGCTGAACATTAGGAATGGCGTGATTAAAGTCTTCCAGTGTCACAGCGGCTTCGCGTTCCAAGGCCTCGCCGGAAAAAGCGGTTACAGCTTCTGCCATTGATTGCAGGTTAACGGTATCACCACGTTTGGTGGTGACGATCACTTCCTCCATGTAGTCATTTCGGTCTTCAGCGTGAATGGAGCTTGCTAAAAACGGGATACACACCATGAACATTTTTAGTAGATTATTTTGTTGCATCGTTCTTCTCCCCTGGCGATAAAGTATTGTTTTTCGAAATCAAGGTATATCACTAAAAATATTTGTATGCCACTACAATAATCATAAATATGCTAGCGGGCTAGAGATAAATACTAACGAAGTGATGGTGGTCGAAGACACGACCTTCAATCAACTGTTCTTCAATCAACTGTTCTTCAATAATCCGTGGTGACGGAAGACTCGATTATTCGTTTTTATGCCAAGCCTCACTAGCTGTCGGCAACTGCGATAGTCTTGGCGCTCTTTGCGTCATTTGCATGATTCCGCAAGCCCTCAAAGAGACCTAACCGAGTTCGTTGCTGGTTTAGTAGATGCTTTTAAACCTGACGGTAAAGATCCACATTGTTGATTAAAGTGGTGTTGATTAAAGTGGTGTTGATTAAAGTGGTGTTGATTAAAGTGGGGTCGGTGCAGGTGATGTGCCAGTCGGCTGAATATCGCTTAGGTTAGGTGAATTTGTGAAGGTGAAGACCTAGTCTAACCGTCAGTTTTAAAGGCGCTCACCAATACCTCGGCATCAAATGTGGCCGGTTCTGTACCCGTACTGGCATAAACGTAAAGTGCTGTATTGAAGACGGTGTTAGCAACGTTAAAAATCAAGACGACCGCTAGGCAGCATATGCCACCAAGGGCCACGACGAAAAGAGCGCCGGGGCCCTCAGGGACAAGTGTTGTTAATCCCACCGTAATTCCGATAACAGCCAGGATGCACAAGAATTGAACCATCCCAAGACCGAAAGAGCGGGCCAAGCTCTCTCCCCAAGTTTTCATTAGAATATCCTTAGAGCGACGAATGGCTTGCTTAGGCGTAGCATTTTCGTACACCAAAACAGGCACGACGAAGATCGTCAAAACCGACCACACCATCCCGAGCACGGAACGGATTATTCTGACGACTATGCCACCAAAGCCCCCGAGTCGCTCGGCGAGCCTCTCAAGCATTGCCAAAAAGAGGCCAACGGTCGCTGCAAGAAGGCTCCACTGAAAGATGATGCCCATTTTACTCATGCCAAATCGGATGCTCTCCATGAAGGTCGCATCGCCCCCCTCAAATCGAGTCTTAGTGGTATAGACAACGCAGACGTTAAAAAAAGTAGCGATAAACGCCAAGCCAAGGTAGACGACGAATAAAATAGCGTATTCCACCGCGCCCCAAGTGGCTCCAACGTCATTAGGATTGCTTTCACTAAAAACCTGCAGGACTCCACTAGGAATAAGAATGGCGGCAACATACAAAATAGAGGCGATTGAGGCGAAAAAGGGAAATAGAAGCATTTCTTTGTCTTGTGCTATCACTGAAAAAGTAAGCTTCGTAATTGTCCAACTACGTGAAATTGCATTCATTTTGGTCCCCTCAAGGGTTCTGGCTCGTCTATTCACGGCACACTTAAGCTTGGCGCTACCTGTTGAAGTCAGGGTTTCTTGCATACCACGTGGCGGTTACACCAACCCTACGCTAGTGTGTTTAGGGGGCAATTGGTTCGAGTGCGTTCACCAAGTAAAAGTTCACAAACTGTTAAGTCAGCTCATACGTCTCTAACCCGTGCCCCCTATGACTCACTAACCGCTCGGCATTACCCTCGGCATTACCTGGGTAGCTTGCAAGCCAGCGCCACTCGAATATCAGGCACTTATCATGTGCCTGGAGGGGAATAGGAAACACTTTTTTTGCTGGCCTCGTCTACTTCTTCAGGTGTCAATAACACCGTTGTTTTGTAGTTAACCGAACCGGTGGCGCTCACCGCCAGGGATAAGGCAACGGCCGCCGCATGATCTGGCAGGTCGGCAATGACAACGGCATCTCTAATGCCAAAAGTAAAATAAAAAGCCTCCATGGTACCGCCCAAAGCTTTAATCGCATTTCCAACCGTATCTTTGCGATTTGTACCGCCGGCCTCGATCAAGCCTGCGCTGCCTGCTTGCGAGTAATCAACTTCGAATAGATATTTTTGCATAACAAACTCTCTTGAAAAGAGCATCATAAATCAAGCTTTGCCAACGCACAGCATAAACTGTGCTGACTAAACCTATACGGACTAAATTCAGGCTCGACAGCAAGTGCGGTAAACGTAAAGCCTGGTTCGGTGGTTTCTTCACCTGCCAATCTTTATATCCATTCCTACCAATAGTATGCCGCTAGAAACTGTTTCTAGTGCGGATGCAGCAAAACCGGCACATCCGATATACCGCGAATGAAATTGTTCGGCAGCCGCTTAATCTCGCCAACGATTTCTACCTTTCGGAAGCGGTTTTGAATTTCCTCCCAAAGTACTCTCAATTGCATTTCGGCAAGACGATTCCCCATGCAGCGATGAACACCAAACCCGAAAGAGACATGTTGCCGGGCGTTTTGCCGGTCAATGATGAGTCGGTCTGCATCCGGGAAAACGCTTTCGTCACGATTACCTGACAAATACCACATGATAACCTTGTCGCCTTTCTTAATGTCTTTGCCATTAAGATAAAAATCTTTTAACGCCGTGCGCCTCATATGAATAACCGGGGTTTGCCAACGTATCATTTCAGATACCATGTTCGGTATTAGCGCAACATTGTCCCGCAGCTTTTGATACTCGTCGGGGTACTGATTGAGCGCGATCACGCCACCACTGATGCTATTTCGAGTCGTGTCGTTACCGCCGACAATGAGTAAAATGATATTGCCTAGTAGCTTCATTGGGTCAGAGATCAAATCTTTGGTCGACTTACCATGCGCGAGCATCGATATTAAGTCGAACTTCGGTTCTGCGGCAGCACGCTCCTGCCATAACTGGAAAAACGTTAGAGCGCATTCTTGAAGCCCGGCTTGCCGTTCTTCCATGTCGATCTCTAAACCGGTGACCTCTGGCACATTGGTGGTTAGATCAGACCAATAGACTAACTTGCGTCTGTCTTCATAAGGGAAGTCAAACAACGTGGCGAGCATCCTGGCCGTTAGTTCGATAGAGACTTTATCAACCCATTTAAAGGTTTCTCCCACGGGTAAGTTGTCAAGGATGTCGATCACGCCTTCCCTGATCAGGGGTTCCATGTTGGCCAGATTAGTAGGGGCGACAGAAGGTGTTACTGTCTTACGCTGTTCGTCATGCCGGGGTGGGTCCATGGCAATAAAGTTCTCTATCCCCGCGTCTTCTTCCCTTCGGTCGACAATGGCGATGCCACCTTCCTCCGACGAAAAGATTTCGTGGTTTGTATCCACTGCTTTAATGTCCGAATGTTTAGTAACAGACCAGTAGGCACCGTTGACACTGTCCCGGCAGTAATGAACGGGATCTTCCCGACGTAGTCGGGCAAACCAGTCGTGCCAATCATCGTCACGAAATCGTCCAGGAAGGCTGACGTCGATATCTTCAAGTGCTTGAGTGGCTGCATCCGGTGTCTGTAGGGGCGTGTTCATTGGCATCTCCTGTTAGTAAACACCTGTAACTTATCTTTGGCGTGAGAACTAGTCAAGTGTATACTTTCTTTGGTTTCCCCATCGTCGCAGACCTTTCAATCAGGTAAAGTTAAAAAATGAGCCATGCAGTTAGTCATGCCGTTAGCGAAGTAAAAAGCGAAGCCAGGCAGCTCCTTGATCCCAGGATTGCTAGAACAAGGACCGCGGTAGAGCAGTCAGTGGTGAAGCTGCTGTCTGAGGCGCGACCTTTTACTACGCTGACAATTTCTGAAGTCGCGAAAGTCGCGGGAATTACGCGAAAAACGCTTTATGCGCGATTCGGGTCTTTGGAACAAGTGGTCAAGGAAATGGCGTCTAGCATGTTTGAAGAGATTGCTGATAGCGTAACCAATGACATGTTAAAGGTGCCGCTTAGTGATAGCGTTCTAACCTCGGTTGCTTTTCGTGCCCATGAGAAGCACAAATCAACATTGATGCCCTTACTTAAGTACTGCCCCAGTTTTTTATTCCTTGACCCTTGCAGAGAGGTTACCGGGGAACTTATTGACAGAATCATCCGGGTGAATCACTTTCACCCCTTACCCGCC
>Ga0115561_1002286_pt1 | contig 12926 bp, 12 predicted proteins | sample COGITO_mtgs_1105_4_FD_87201 | JGI IMG/M metagenome (GOLD analysis project Ga0115561, IMG submission 87201) | Pelagic marine microbial communities from North Sea - COGITO_mtgs_110512 | ecosystem: Environmental > Aquatic > Marine > Epipelagic | place: Germany:Helgoland, sampling site Kabeltonne...
CAACTGATTCTGTTACTCTTAATGTAACTGAGGATGCTTTAACTGAAGGTAATGAATCTCTTACTTTTACATTAGATAATGGTGAAGATGACATTGATGTTATTATCACTGATACGTCATTAGCCCCAACTTATAATTTAACTAGTGACCCTGAGTCTGTTATTAGAGGTGAATCATTAAATATAACGTTAGGTACAGAAAATGTTAGTGATGGTGATATATTAAACTTTACGATTACTGGTGATGTGGTTGCTACTGATTTAGGTCTTAGTTCGCTGACTGGTGCTTTTACTATTAATAATAATGTATCCCAACTATCTTTAAATATTAGTGGTGATATTAATGTAAGTAAAACGTTTACATTATCGTTAGATGATGTTGGTGAAAATATATCAGTTGATGTAACAATTAATTTAGGTGATATGTTTGCTTACACTTTTCCAATAACTTTAGTTCAATAGTATTTAAATTATAAGGGTATCAACACCATTGACACAGTTTATTTTAATTATTTAATAAAATAAACTGATGTATTTTAATAAATAATTAAAACGGGATATTACAATGCATGAAGGGTTTACCATTATTATTTTGAAGAGTTATGTTAAATCTAATGAATCAATTTAAGCATATCTCCAAAATTCAACTTTCGTAAATATGAAAAACTCTCTTATCAACTCCTAACCAACTATAATAAAATTTTATGGCTCAAACAAATACAACTATTCCAACTAAATCAGTGGGTGATCAATTAACATCTGCTGAGTTTAACGAACTAAATTCAGTAGTAAATACCAACTCAGCTGACGCAGAACCTCGTCTGACTAGTATTGAAACTACCAACGCATCTATCGATTCTAGATTGACTGCGGTTGAAACATTGCCAAACACTGTTCCGTCATTTGAAAACGCAAACTTACCTCAAACCGCAGCAAATGGTTCAGTTGCCTATGACACTGACAATGGTATCATAGCTTATCATAAGGACGGTGCTTGGTATAAGTTTAGCGACAATTCTGAGGATATTTTTGTAGTTATCGGTGATGGACTTGTGTTCTCTGTTAAGACTGATAATCCTGGTACAAGCTCAAGCACATCTTTCACGTTACCACTTATTAATGGTCAAACGTATAACTTTGTTGTTAAGTGGGGAGATGGTGTTGAAGAAACTATTACATCTGATGCTGAGCTTACGCATGACTACGGTACAGCTGGTACATATAACGTGATTATTACTGGTAGTATTTCAGGGATTATATTCAACGGCGGCGGTGATGCTGATAAGATGGTTGAAATTACTGATATGACAGGATTGACATACCCAGCTGATGGTACGGGAGCATTTCTAGGTTGTAATAATCTAGTATTTGCAAGTGGGCTAACACCAGCTGATACTAGTTCAACTAATGATTTTCAATGGTTCTTTAAAGATTGTGACGCGATGGTAACACCGCCTCTGATTGACACTAGTAACGGTATTGCGTTCTTCGGGATGTTCCGTGATTGTGAGAGTGTATTGACAATGCCAGCTTATGACTTTACTGGCGTCCCAGCATCTGGAAATACAAATCCCTTCCGTGATGCATTTAGAGGGATGACATCAATTACAAGCTTTGACGCAGTTACTTGGGGAGATGTTGGTACTGATCTAAGAACAATGTTTCATAGTTGCGGAAATTTACTTACTGTACCGTCTTTTGATACATCAAGAGTTACAGCAATGCGAGATACCTTTATGAATTGCACATCTATCGTTACGTTTCCTTTCAAATCAACAGGAAATATTACTACATTTGAGAATGCTTGGTTTGGTTGTTCTAGCTTAACAAACTTCCCTCTGCTTGATCTAAGTAGCGGAACCAACTTTGCAAAATCTTGGCAACTTTGTGCATTAAACTCGGCGTCGATTGATAATATCCTTGCTGCTCTTGTAGCTAACGGTACTGCTGGTTTACAGACTAATCTGAGCGGAGGATCAACAATTCCAGAATCAAGTTTCTCAACTCAAGCACAAGCAGATATCGCAACATTAAGAGCAAACGGCTGGACAGTCCAAACTAACTAATAAGATATGGCACAGACAACAACAACTATCCCGACTAAATCGCAAGGTGATCAATTGACATCTATCGAATTTAATGAATTAACTAATGTAGCTAATAATAACTCTACAGATGTTGAATCACGTATCACTGATGGGGTTTCTAATTCTTCCACAAATGATTCCCGTCTTACCACGGAGGAAGGTCAAAGCAATGCGTTAATCATTCAACAATATCATACAGTTGATCTTCCTACATCTGGTATTAATAATGGTGTCATAATGTATGACATGTCAAGTGAAATTCCAGTATATTCTGAGAACAGTGAGTGGTACAGATGTAGCGATGATGTAGCGTTGAGTACCCTCACAGAAGTTGATATGTTTATTGTGATGGGTCAATCTAATGCTGATGGTAAAGCTGTATTTACTTCTTTAGATAGCAAAACTGGTCGCTCTCTTGAGGGTTTGAACCGAACAGGTACCCTGATACATCAATCTTCAATCAATCAATCAACTAAAGCATATGAAGAAGGTGTTTGGGAAGCGTATGATCCAGCAACAAATGCAGCAGCTTCGAGCGGTCGATTCGGTCCTGAATTGGGGTTCTCAGACACTGTAAAAGCAATTGTTGATGGTGGTGGAAATTCTACATTTGATAAACCTATTGCAATTATGAAATTTGCAAAAGGTGCAACAAGTCTTTTTAATGATTGGGATGCTCCATCGGGTGATTGCTACACAGCAATGATTCAAGATATACCGAATTCTAAGTTTGATCTAGGTCAAGCAAATTATAAATTCAACATTCGCGGTATGATCTGGTATCAAGGTGAATCGGATGCTGGTAGTCAAGAGGTCGCAGATGCGTATGAAGCTAATCTAAATACCCTTTTTGCAGATATTAGAGATCGGTTCGATAAACCTGAATTACCGATTGTAATATGTAAGGTTGCATATGAAACTAGTCCTCCAACTTATATTGAAACAGTTAGATCAGGTCAACAAAATGTTGCCGATGCAGATCCTAACATTATCATTATTGATACAACTGGCTATGAGCGGCGTGATGCGGTTCATCTAGGAGCCAAGGGTATGTATGAGTTCGGCGAAGAAATTGCAGCACAAATACCAACTATTTTATAGTATTTATAAAATGAAAGATAACTTTTCTGATTCCACTTTATTTAAAAAACTTTCTTCGGAAGCTGATGAAATTAAAAAATTAAAATGGATCGAATCGGAAAAACTTAATAAAGATATCGGAAACAGTCGAGCAATTTTGTTGTGGGTTAGACACCATAAAACAAAATGGTTTAACTAAAAAAAAAGACGTAATATAAATTATATTACGTCTTTTTTTTATAGTTTTTTTAAATCATTTAACTAGGTAGTTTACCGCCTTTATCTTTCCATGATGCATGGGTTGCATCATAAACTGATTTATCGAACACTGGTTCTTCACCAGTGGTTTGTTTACGTGGTTTTTCTTGTTGATTCGGGCTTAGTGGTGGTAGGTTTGCTCCATTATCGATTCTTTGTAAAATACTCATAGGTACTGATACGATATTATTGTAAAGACCGATAGCATACTGAAATCCGATTGTTACTGTATAATCAGCCTCAGATTTAGACCCATTCTGAGCAAATGATCCAAATGAACCATATGCGCTGGGTGCTCTACTTGAAATAGATATAGCCATAACTGGGTCAGGTAATTCCTTATTAGACGGATTTGGTAAATTACCTGCCATTATATCTAATCTTTCAGCTGTGGATGTATTAACTAAACTCTGAACCTGTGGGTCTTTCTTCCAATCTTTGCGAACAGATACTTGATCACCTTGGTGAATTGGTAAATGGTCTTGTGGGATGACACCTTCTAGGAAAATTTCAGTATACTCTTTAAATTTTTTATTAAATTTCATAACTATAGTTTTAATTATTTATAAAATAACCATGTTTTTTCAAATTGATTTTAATTGATAAATAATTAAAATGGCAGTCTCTATTAAATTTCAACAATCCAAAAAGAATGGTCACAGGTATTCTGATTTATCTTTAGATTTACAAAAACAAAAGACACCACCTGGTTCATCTAATTTGACTAGAGTTAGTGGTGATAGTGACCTTAAGACTGATTATGATGAACAAGCTATCGCTAATTCATTGAGAAATTTATTTTCAACTAGACCAAAACAAAGGTTATTAGATCCAGAATATGGTCTAGATATATCTCAATTTTTATTTGAAAACGCTAATGAATTTACGGCTAGGTTAATAGCTCGTAAAATAGATCAAGGTATAAGAAAATATGAACCTAGAGTTACTATAACCTTAATCGATATAATCGTCGAAGAAGAATATAATAGATATGTTATATCTATTAATCTAAATATACCCTCAATTAATAAAGACGTTGTATACACTAGTGTATTTACAGAAAACGGGTTTACTATATAATATAAAAATATAAATATTTCAAATGCCAAACGAATTAATAAATTACAATTTACCTTCAGATGCTTACCTGAATTTTGATGCTGAGTCGTTCAAATCTTACATGATTGAGAAACTATCTCAAAATGACTGGTTTACTGATCAAAATTTTGTGGGTAGTAATTTAAATAATCTACTCGATATTATAGCTTATGCTAATAATACTCTATTATTTTATTTAAATCAAACATCTAAAGAAACTCATTTTTCTGAGGCTGAATTTTATGAAAATTTAAATAGAATTGTTAAATTGATCGGTTATAATCCCAGTGGATTTATAACACCCAATCTAGGTGTACAAGTTACAGCAGACTTAGATCGAGGTACGTATAGTATCCCTAGATATTCTTTTTTTAATATAGATGGTGTCAGTTATTCTTTGATTAAAGATGGTACTTTTGTTAAAAATGATAATGGTTATGAGGTTCTTACTGATTTTTCTAATTCGTACCTTTTATATAATGGTAAATATGAAAATATAGCTGATTACGTTGCTGTAGGTGATAGTAGTGAAACTATTACTGTATCTACAAAAGATAAGAATATAGATTCAAATACCATTAACATCTATGTTAAATCCGAAGGTGTGTGGTCCGAGTGGTCTAATGTCGAAAATTTATATTTTTCCGATTTTGATGAAACTAATTTCTCAGTCAGATTGAATGAAAGTTCTAATTATGAAATAACGTTTGGTGACGGTATAAATGGTAAAACGTTACTATCTGGTGATGTAGTTAGTGTATTTTATATTAATAGTCAGGGCGCTGAAGGTGAAGTTACTCAAAACTTCTTATCAGGGCATATGACAATATTTTCAACACCTAAAATAAATGAAATATTAGATAGTATTAGTGATGTTTCATATATTTCATCTGATAATTTAACCAAGGTGATCTTTTCCAATAAATTACCGTCAACTAAAATGTCGGAAAAAGAGGATGTTGAAAGTATCAGATCTAATTCATCGTTATTTTATCAAAGTCAAAATAGGTTAATCAGTAAAAATGATTTCACATCTTTTGTTAAAAATAATTATAGTGGTTTAATATCTTCTGTTAAAGTAGTTAATAACAGAGATTTTTTAGAAAAACATATAGGTTATTTGGCTAAGATTGGTGTAGCGTATCCATTTCAAGATGGTCGAGTATTAACTAATCAATATTTTTTCTCGTCACCTTGTAATTTTAATAACGTATACATATACGCTGTACCGAGAGTTGAGCAAAAATACTCAACACTTCGTAGACTAAATTATATAAACCCTGCCCAAAAACAGGTTATTATTGATGCTATGGAGGATAAGAAGGAGATATCGTTGGATATAATTATACATGACCCAGTATATATTGGTGTAGATGTTGGTCTTGAACCAATTGGTAGTTCACCTGAATATAACCACATTGGTCAAACATCTATTGAAATTAAAACTAATACTGTAAATATTGATATTAATAATATTAAAACTCAAGTTATCGGTATTATTAAAAACTATTTCTTACCAACTAATTTTGAACTAGGTCAAATTATAAATATTCAAAACATTACAAATGATATTTTAAATATCAAAGGTATATCTTCGATATCAACTAAAACTGGCGGTAGGGAATCTAATGGTTTGAATTTTTATATTTGGGATGTTGTATATGATACAAATTATGTCAGTACATCTCAGAATTATAAATTAGAGGATTTTCAATACGCTTTCTTCTATGACATCGAAAAACTTTCAGATAAAATTAATATAACAAATGGCTGATCCAACTTTTCAAATATTATCGGATACTAATCTTTATAGTAATGATTTAACTCCACTACAATTACGGGCTACAATAACTAATGAATACAGTTCAAGTTATTTTAGTTGGGATCTTGGTGATGGCGCTGTTGGTGTAGGTGAAACAGTTAATCATGTATATAAAGATGTTGGTGATTATGATATAACATTAACTCAATATCTCCCGAGCGGTGAACCTGTTACATCTTTACCACAAACGGTAACTGTTAGGAACCTAATACCAAATTTGGCGCGTTGGGTGAATGATTCTGATAAAATAGAATTTATTACAGCATCTATAAAATCAGACACTCCGTTTGTAGTCAATTTATTTAATAGTTGGCAACAATATTCTGAAAATTCTGTTATAAATTTTTATGTGGAGAATTCAAAAAGTATACCTTTTGATATAACTGATAAGAAAATTCATTTAAAACCTAATTGGCGATTTTTGAATAGAGATGGTGAAGTTATAAATGAGGTATTACTAAATCAGGTTAAAATTTATGGCACAAATGTTGGTGGTAAAATATATCTAACCGAGGATAGTAATAATACTGTTTTTGTTGGAGTTAGTTCACAAGCTGAATTCTTTTTCGTTGACGATACCCCAACAGGGGTTGACCCAGCTCAAGAAAATCCACGAGATTCAACAATCATAGTCTCGCAGGATATGTCTTCGGTATATGGTGACAAAAAATTTACATCAGAAGATTATTTACATTACCCATCGGTAATTAATTCGGTAACTGTTAAAAATATTATACCAGAAAAATTATCAATAACATCTAATGGTATTTTTGATATAGACCCAGTTAAATTTATAAATTCAAAAATACCTTATAACATTAGACTAGTTGATTCTAATGGTAATTTTATTAAAACTAACCCAGTTGTCGGTAGCCCTGGTTACAAACTCGATATAGGGTTTATAGGCGATGTTTCCACAGAACCGAACCCGTCTTTTAATAATAACGAACTTGAACAATTTAACCCAGATTTCAGTAATTTAGGTGGGTTCTTCGAATCATATTTTATACCAACTTCGCCAACAACTGAAAGTGTAATTTTAACAGCAAGTGTCGCGTTAGATTATCTTATTAATAAGATCCCAACAAAATATGGTGTATTTTCTGATACAAATTCTAACAAGATCTATCGTGTAAAATATGTTAAAGATATTGAAGATGGGTATTTATCAAAATCATCTGAGGTTGAAAATATTAACATTTATGATGGTTTATATTCTAACAAGTTTGGGGCTATAGTTGATTTTGATTATAATTCAATTTTACTAGATTCTGATAATTCTAGTTTAGATATTTACGATGATTCTTTTAGTTTAAATCAATCGATTGATCTTTCTTTTTACGATGAATTCGGTAATTCGTCTCCAGCTCAAATAACCGTAGATAAAGATGGTGCTTATTATATTACGCTACATGATACTGCTGATTTGATTATCTATATAAATAATTCGCTACAAAAAATAGACCTTTATGATCAAGTATATACTGGTGACGATAATGGTAATCCGACATTAGATAGTGGGTTTGAATATCAACCAGCGGCTATAGAAATTTTATCAGACGATAATACACTTTTTATATCATTTGTTAATAAAGGTGATAAATTTATTCAAAAATATAATATAGATAGAACTGGTGGTAATTATGATGTTACACCTGATGGTGGTATAATTAATTTAGGTGATGATGTACCTATGGACATGGTATCTAATAGAGACGGTGATAAATTATACGTTTTAACGACAAACTATTATACTAGTGAGAGTTATATTAAAGTATATGGTACTGATCAGAATAATCTTATAAGTAATAATTCAGTTGGTTATGGTGCTGAATTTATAACTATTGATACGTCTCAAAACGCATTCACTGTATCTAAACAAAATAATGACGATGACTACTCATTAAATTTATATAAATATGATAATAATTCGGTTACTAACTCAAGTCTATTCTCTATTTTAAATACATCAGTTAATAATGTAGGTGGTATATCTGGCGATTCATATGGTAATATATGGTTATTGGATTCATCTAATGATCGAGTAGTTGTTATGAGTCAGGATGAAGGTGTTAGTCATACATATATTAACATTACTGAAGATGTTGGTAATGACACCAATAACTATGTAGCATACGGTGATTGGAATGGTTTTAGATGGTATAACAAATTTGGGTACGGTGGTGAATCATCGTATTATGAATTAACTGGTCAATCTGAGCCTTTTAATATATATTCTAGGGATAAGTATAACCTTCAAAAAATAAATGAAGATTTTGACGCAACAGAGACTTTGAAATCTTATCGTACAACTGACTCGATGTTGAATTATGATAATTTATTTGATAACTTTTTAGGATCTATTTATGGTAATAAGGTAGATGATGGTACATACATTGGTAGAAATGTTTTTGAAAAAATTGCCAATTTTGTTTTAAATCATAGTGATATTGATACCTGTACGGTTGATTCACTAGAATCCCTTTGTGATGAGGTTGGTATAGAATTTGAAGATAAATTGATATTACCTAGAGATATAAAACGCGTAGTTGATATATTTAGTATTAAATTTAAAAAACTATGGGGTGATGATTATAGAAGTGGTTATATAGATGAACAAGTAGGTGAGGTTCTGGATGTATCTAGTTATGTTGTATCAGCAGATCCTCAGATTAAAATAATCGCAAAAGAAAAATTTAATAATAATTATTCGATAATAACGCCTACTATATTGGATAGCTTAGGTAATTACGCTGATACTGATAAATCTTATGAATTAAGATTGTATGATCATTCGTGGGGTTGGGGTTTATCTATCCCAGATGGTAGCGAAATATCTGATTACTATGACTTCTACGAATATAATGAATTATCAACTGATAGGATAATTGATATTATAGATTGGGAAAATGAATTAACTGACACATCTATTAAAGATATATCTAGTTTTTCAAATTACATGACAACTGATGGTATTGTATCAACCATATTGGGTGATACCTTACGTGAAGGCTTAACTATGTATAAATAATTAAAATGAATAAAGTAGATAAAATTATTAAAGAGTATAAGAAAACTAGAGTTGAAACAAAAAGAACTCGTTATCCTAAAATAGAACTTGATGATGACTTTGAGGAGATTCTTAAGTTACAAATTTCTGAATGGAGAGAAAATGGTTTAACTGATAAAAAAATTGTCGATAGATTCTGTAGAGCGATCCCATTCCATGTTTACTCTGAAGAAGATTAAACTTGGTGGAATTAAAGGTTGACTTTTACTTAGAATATGTCATATATGTATTGTATGACAACCTCTAGTAATAATCTTAGTGTACCTAATCATCTTTTTAAGCAATTAGATTCCTTAGTAAAAACTAAGAAACATCTTTCTAGAGAATATATTGAAGAAAATTGGGTAGGGTCTTATATAATTAAAAGATTTATTACTTTTACTAGTAATGATATTTCTTTCTTAAATAACCTACTTCCTTATATTAATAATTTAGATTGTTCTAATATAAGTGGTAATTGGGGTGAATATTTATTTTTATTACACACCTTACCTAGAATCAAAAATGCGAATTTTTATTATATTAAAAAAAGTGATAAAAATAAAAAAGATGGTGACGATAAAAAAATTGAGTTTATATCAGAATCACTTGAAATTTCTAAAAAGGAATCTAAATACTTAATAGATAACAAATACATTGATATTAAATTATAATTATGGACGAACGAACAAGAGAATTTAAACTAAAAGAACTTGAGTCTACTTTGCAGACGGCTAACAAGAATAAGGGGTCAATTGAGATTGAGAGATACGCTGGCGCGAGTTTCGATGTTGACACCAATTTCCAAATTTCAAAAATGCCGTTTGATACATTATTGGTTCATTTTGAAGATGGTGACGCTGATGGTAAATTTAAGGGCGGTATTTATGTACCAAATGGTGCTACAGATACTAAAGTATGGCGAACTGGTAGAGTGTTAATGGCTGGTGTCGGTTGTCAACTAGTTCAAACGGGTGACTATGTTACTTTCCCTAATGATAAGGGTATCAACGCCAAGGCTATTAATGTTAAAGATATGGGTATCGTTAATCACTGTATCTTCATTGCTGAGGATAGGATCTTTGCGATTAGCGAAAAGTCTGAATAATAATAAATGGCATTTTAAATATAAATATTTAAAATGCCATTTATATCACGAGAAGGATTAAAAAAATTACTCTACAATCATTGTGTAGAGATTAAATATCAAAGACGACATCCATTGGTTGATTCCAACACTTGTCGTCTTTTTTGTGTAGGGTTTTATCCTAATTTTGGTAATAACCCGTTTTTAAACTCTCTAGGCGCTAGATCTGCTTTTTACAACCCATCGTCAGGTGGGTCTAAGTCACTTAACTATAACCCTGATGATAAAAATCTCGTTATAACGTATAGTATATTTGATATGGGTTATAGAACGGTTTCTATTAATAGGGCGAATGTTATTAGAGCTTTCCCCGTTGATAATAAAGATAACATCCAAAATTTTTGGGATTATTTTAATAAAAATATATCTACTATGAGTTTAGAAAAAAGAATAGAGTTTAAAAAGAAGTAATTGATTTTCTATCGCAACTACATAAATAGTTACATGGTAGAAAAAAATCAGAGACTAGAGGCAGAAATTTTTAAAAAACTTATCCAAACAAACGTTGAAATTTTCGCTTTAGACTCCTTTAATAATAAAACTGTATTAAAACAAGGTAAATTAATTAACTTTAATGTTAAATTACCATTTTTATATTTTTTAATTGAGAGTAAAAATAAATCGAAAGAATTTATTTTACCACAACCTTTTAAATATGGTGTTAAATCAGATAATTTGATTGTTCTATCTTATAGGTTAAAAGATTCAATTATTGATGAAAAAATTGTTGACGAAATGAAAAAAGTAGGTATGATGAGCGAATCAAAAATATATAATAAATTGATTCACATAAAAACCCTATAATGGATACACAGTTATTTAAGCACTTCCCATCAGATAGAGAGCCTAGAGAAAATCAGGTGACTCTTTTAACCCAACTTATCGATGCCTTAAACACCGATAAGAAATTTATCGTTATCAACGCCCCAACGGGTACGGGTAAAAGCTTCTTGGCTGATACTGTTGCTAACGCTAGTGACGAATCTAGTCAAGATTTTATTGATTTTATTAATTCATATAAGGTATGGAACCCTATGAATGGACCTGATGAATGTGGAAAATACCCAAACTCAGGTACAGCTGTATTGACTGTAACAAAAAACTTACAAGACCAATACACGAAAGATTTTACCGATTTGAATTTACTAAAAGGTAAATCCAACTATATCTGTAATTATGATAACGAATATGATGTTGAAAACGCTCCATGTAATACATCTAGTGGCTCAGCGTTAAAGAAACAGTGTTGGGCTTGTGATAGGTGCTCATACTATAATGATAGGAATTCGAGTATCGCAAATAAAAAGGGTGTATTTAATTACGATGTTTGGTTGAATCTACCGACATATGTTCGTAAAAAAGAGGTTTTAGTTTGCGACGAATCTAGTGAGTTGGAAAATATTTTAATTTCACACTTTTCTTTTGAAATTGATTACCAATCTCTAGAGAGAATATTTGAAATGAAAAAATATCCAAGAATCGATTCCGAAACGGAACGTGTCGGTATTAATTGGTTGAAACAATTGTCTGAGAATGTGAAAGCATCTATCTGTGATTACGAGGAAATCTGTTCTGGTAAATCATCAGGTGTCAAAAAAGCTAAAGCTAAACTAAAAGTTTTAAAGCGACTCGATAATTCGATAGATCGCGTTTTAGACAATTGGGGAGTTAATGGTGAGAACAATAACTCGGTTGAGTATATTGTAGAAAAGATTTCACCTAACAAATTTAATAAAAATATTAAAGAGGGTATTACATTTACACCATTTCGAGCTAATAAATTAGCTAATCGGTTATTTTCAACAGCTGATAGAGTTGTTTTACTTAGCGCAACTATTATCGATCATAAAAAAGAGATGATGGATCTAGGTGTTAATCGGGATGAATACGTTTATATCGAAGCACCTAGTTCATTTGATTCTAAAAAATCACCAATTTATATTGTAGATAAATATCCTCTAACTTATAATTCAATTGATAACAATCTCCCTAAAGTGTGTGAATTAACGAAAAGAATTTTGGATAAACACCAAGATCAAAAAGGGTTAATCCATACAGTTAGCTTCAAGATTACAAAATCTATTGAAGAACATATCAATAATTCTCGATTAATATTTAGAGAATCTGGTAAGACTAACGATATGCTCCTTAAAGAGCACTCAGACAGTTGTGAGCCCACTGTGATGGTTAGCCCGTCCATGAGTCACGGTGTTGATCTGAAAGGCGAATTGGGGGAGTTTCAGGTCATTATGAAGGTGCCCTATCTACCACTTAGTAGTAAACGAATTAAACGACTATCTAAAGAGGATTATCAATGGTATGTTAATAAAACTTTATCGACCATTGTTCAGATGGCTGGTCGTTGTACACGTAACGATACAGACTC
>Ga0115561_1002290_pt1 | contig 12921 bp, 10 predicted proteins | sample COGITO_mtgs_1105_4_FD_87201 | JGI IMG/M metagenome (GOLD analysis project Ga0115561, IMG submission 87201) | Pelagic marine microbial communities from North Sea - COGITO_mtgs_110512 | ecosystem: Environmental > Aquatic > Marine > Epipelagic | place: Germany:Helgoland, sampling site Kabeltonne...
CGCGGAATTATCCGGTGTTCTGATTGCTCTCGACCGTCAGGAAAAAGGCAAAGGCGAGTTATCCGCCATTCAGGAAGTTGAGCGTGATTTTGGCGCTCAGGTGGTCAGCATTGTCAGCTTAAACGATGTCATCACTTTCTTGAAAGATGACGACACCTTTAAAGAATATCTTCCCAAAGTTGAAGCTTATCGCGCCGAGTTTGGCGTCGCCTGATACGAATTTGCGTAGCCTGACGTTTACGTCAGGTCCAATATCTCACCTGACATGAATGTCAGGCTACCGCATCAGTTGGGATACCGGGGAAATAAGAGTGCGCCTGACGGTTGCAAGGGGTCTTATGGAGGTGTGCAGCGCCATGGATGGCGCTGCTCAAGCCCTACAGGGAGGTATTCACGGGCGGCCTCCAAAAGACCCCTTGTAACCTCAGCACTCGTTTTCCCGCTACAGCTGTTCCTGTGGCTGCCAGGCAATACCAATGCTGCCATTTATAACCTGACACTCACCACCTGAAGACTGTACCCGGCTGGATTCACCACGCTGGGCAATTAAACGGTAGTCCTTATTCAACAAGCTAAGCTGCTTACGCTCTCCACACAGAATGCGCATAGAATCAATTAAGCCACGGTCAGACAAGAAGTTTGTGGTTGGCTCTGTCTGTACTACGTCATCACCTTCAGCAAATTCTGCGGTTTGCAGGCCATAAGGGGAAATCACACCTGAAGCACCGGCAACCAGGTAATGGAAAGTACCGGCTACCGCTTTGTCGGTGCCCTGTGCATCTTCTACAAAGAAAGCACCGCGCTCGCCAATAATATCAAACGCCCCAGTTTCAAGATTCACTTCCATCGCGGTGTTTTCATCAATACCAATCGACAAAGGTGTTGAGCTTGCCGCAGCTAAGCGCATTAAGCGACCATGCCGGCCTCGCTCAGAAAAGTGCGTATCTAAGGTTGCATAATGGAACAGGCTCAAGCCACCTAACGGATGGTAAGTCAGGCTGTCCGGTCCGACATTCGGCGGACAAGTGGTGTCTAAATCACACCCAAACGGTGGTGGATCAGAAGCAATCGCCCCTTCTTTTATCGCCTGAGCGGTCGTACCGTTAGAGATCATCGGCTTAGAGGTCATGACCGCCGTACCTGCGCTGGTTCCACCAACAACCACTTCTTTTTGCTGAACAGCGGCAATAATCGTTTTCAGCACATCGCCAGGCTGATTATTCGCCTTAACAAAGGTCGAACGAGTTAAATTCTGGTCGCCACCATTAAAAAACAGTCCGTCGGCCTTCGCAATCATTTCTGCGGCGGCATCAGAGTCTTTGCAAAACGCGACCTGTTCTTTATAACGGTCTCTGTGCACACGGTCACGTTCGTAGGCGCCCAGTTCTTCCTGCTGAATTTTTGCTAGTTCATCGCAACGGCCCTCACGCTGAGCTTTGACTAACGCCGAATCCAAAGGCAGCCAACGCGCTTCAGCTCCCAATTGCTCAAATACACTGCTGTAAAAATCAATAGCGTCATAAGGGTTACGTGATGCAGAGGTCAGAAAATAAATGGTCGGCTTCTGATCATCTCCGGCAACAGACTGAGCCATTTCAACAAAACGCTGAAAAATTGCTTTCGATTCACCTTTCAGGTTTTCATCCAAATTAACGACTTCGCGGGCAGAGTCGGGAACAGGAAGCTCAATTAAATCGATAATCCGGTTCCATTCCGCGTCTGACAATGCGTTATAAAGCTGCTGTGTCGCACGACGGGTAAATTCACGCAGAAAAACACGTTCAGGAACAATGTCTTCTTTTAACCGCTCATGAATCAATTCCAGCGCATCGGCCACCTTCTTGCGAGTTTCTTCACGGTAAGTTGGCCAAGCCGACTCTGCCGTTGCTTTGGAGCGAAACTTTTTTGACAGATTGAGGTATCTGTCGGTGCGCATGGTGTCCTTATCTATCCAGTCAACGTCGTCGCAATTGTCCGAAGCGAAACTGGAACAAGCATTCAATCCGCCGCCGGCAAGTAATAGATGTCGATAGCTACCATCTTCCTCCGCATTTGAAGGCGCTGTAAAGAGAGACGCCAGCACCGTCAAAGAGAGCAAGGAAAACAACGACTTAACCATAAATAGAACCCCTTTTTACCGACGGCGTGCGCCGCTTAAGTATTTCAATTGACATAGTATAAGACTGCAACGCTAGAGTGTCCGCTACCCAACTGTCAAATTTAAGACAACAAATTAATGTATTTATTATAGATGCGTCTTGAATTCTCGTTGCACTAACTTATGTAATAGCCACTAGTGACACCGTTGTTAATGGCAGTAACCTTTTGAAAATAAATAGTTTTCAGGGCTCGTGATAGCCATTCTAACACTGCTATACTAACCCCTGATTCACGAAATAAGACCACACTTATAAGCTATGAATTCATCGCTACGTTTTTGCGTCCTGCTACTGTTTCTGGGGAGTCTCCTAACAACCAGTCTCGCGCTCGCTCAGGAGAAACTGGTCTTTCGTGCGCCTGACGAAGGCCCTTTTACGCAATACGTAACAGCAGTTCTTGAAGAAGCTTATGCCAAACTGGACATCAAGCTTGAATATATTGAGCTACCTCGCGCTCGTGGTGAGCAGCTAGCGACTGAAGGTACCATTGCTGGTGAGCTTGGAAGAACTGCCATGCTTGAGAACAAGCGTCGCGACCTTCGCCGTATCCCATTTCCATTATTCACTTTCGACATCATAGCTGTCGCTGACAGGCGCGACTGCGGTTACTGCCCATTGTCGAAAATAGAAAGTCTGGCATACGTCGATGGTATGGATTCCATTACTGACGTCGTTGAAAGTCTTCCTCACCAGCCGTCCATAGTAACGCCTATTGATCTCGAACAAGTACTAAAGCTGCTTGAATCGGGACGCATTCAGTTTGCTTTTATGGGGGACTTCCAGTTTCAAAGTTCGGAATTAAGCGATAACCCACACTTTATTACCCACAAACTGTCCACCGAAACTGGCTTCCATTATCTAAACGAAGAACACGCACGACTTATTCCTCAGCTCACTTATCAGCTGCAAGAGATGCATGAGAATGGTCGTATGAAAGTGCTTCGTGAAAAGTATGGAATAAAGCCCCAGCCTGAGGTGGAGCCTATTAAACGTCCGGAGCAACTGACGGTTGTTGGCGCCATACACCCCGGCTTACTGAATGCCGACGGCACCGGTAAACTTTGGCAAATAGCAAAGTCAACGTTCCCGATGTTTACTTCTCAACTCAATACCGTTGTCAGTAGCTGGCAACGCAGTATTCAGCTGATCCAGGAAGGCCGTGCTGATGCCCTCATCGGTGTTCGTCCGGATCAAAGAATAGAGAATATTATTCTGTCAAAATACCATATCGCTTATGACGACAGTGTTTTTCTCTTTACTCTGGAAGAGCCCAACGAAGGCCCTATTTGCATTGCAGGCCCTCGTTTTATGGAAAATTTAGTTGATACTGAGCGCCCTTTTTATCGCGCATCAAACTCTCTTGATTGTTTTGCGCTGCTCGATATGGAAAGGGTGAGTGCGGTTGTGGACTACAAGGATAACCTGCCAGACTGGACAGAACAGCCTTACAAAAAACAAAAATTATCGGATCCTCTGCCACTGTTTGTGGCGTTTTCAGACACGCCACGAGGCCGCTCACTTAGAAGCTTATTCGACACGGTTCTGGCTCAGCAAAGCCCAATAGCCATTGATAAATAAGTTAACAGGCCCCTTTAAAACCATTTTGGCGCCACGCTTCATAGGCAAAGATAGCAACAGAATTTGACAGGTTAAGACTGCGGCTGCTGTCCGCCATAGGCAACCTCAACCAGTTCTCTTCTGGAAAGGTTCTCAGCACTTCCATAGGCAATCCACGGGTTTCAGGGCCAAAAAGCAGAACATCGCCCGCTTCATAATTTACCTCCGCGTAGCTTGTCTTACCTTTTGTCGTGCAGGCAAATATACGATTAACCTTCGTGTTATCTAAAAAGCTTTGCCAGTCTTTGTGAATTTTCACAGAAGCCAGATCATGATAGTCCAAACCGGCACGCCGAACCTTTTTCTCATCCAGCTCAAAACCCAGGGGCTCTATCAAATGCAGGGACATTCCGGTATTCGCCGCCAGACGAATCACATTGCCCGTATTAGGGGGTATTTCAGGCTCAAACAGTACGAGGTGCAACATGGTCGTTTTCATCGCTTCAGTAAAAGCGGTAGAATAGCAGAATATTTTTTAGAAATGTGTACCGGCGCTGTGGCAAATCAGAAAAATTACCAACAAAATTACGCTTTTTGGGTGCGTCTGGCCAGCACGGCATCCGTTGTTGTTGCAATAACCCTCATAAGCATTAAGCTTTTTGCCTGGTTTCAGACAGAATCGGCCAGTATGCTTGCCTCTCTGACAGACTCCATTCTGGACAGTGGCGCCTCGATTTTTAGTTTCTTTGCCATTCGCTATGCGTTACAACCCGCAGATGAAGAGCACCGCTTTGGTCATGGTAAAGCGGAGTCACTGGCCGCTCTGGCGCAAAGCGCGTTTATTGCCGGTTCTAGCATGCTGCTTATTTTTCACAGTGTGCAGCAATTTATGCAGGGTGGTAGCGTTCCGAAAGTGGGTTACGGCATCGCTGTTTCTGGCATCGCAATTGTCATTACCTTTGTTCTGATTGTTATTCAGCGCATGGCCATTCAGCATACCAATTCTAAAGCCGTACAAGCCGACAACCTTCATTATCAGTCGGACATACTGCTGAACTTAGCGGTTATTGTTGCCTTAATTCTCAGCAGTTACGGTTGGCTCTGGGCCGACAGTATTTTTGCCATTGGTATTGCCGTTTACTTAATTATTGGTGCTGTTCGCATTGGCTGGGATGCCTTTCAGGCACTAATGGACAGAGAGCTTTCAGAGGATCTGCAGGAGCAAATTGGTCGCATTACTATGGCGGTGGATGGTGTCAGAGGCTTTCACGGTTTGCGCACGCGCGAAGCCGGCCCGGTACGCTTTATTCAATTACACATTGAACTGGCTAACGAGTTGTCGTTATTGCGCGCCCACGCCATAGCTGACGATGTTGAGGCGCAGCTTATGAAAGCCTTCCCGGGAGCAGACATCATTGTGCATATGGATCCTGAAATTGTCGCCGTGGTGGAAGGTTCACTTAAGCGTTAACGAGCTCTCGAGTCTCTTCAATGATGGCATCCAACACTGGCTGGCGGAATCTGTCCGTTTCCATCATCAGCTCATGCGATGCGCCCTCAATGGTTTCAAACCGAAAATACTGCCGGGTGACTGCCGCGGCGACTTTTCTCTGCCCGGCAGCAGAAACAACCTGATCATTACCAGCCTGAAATAAAATGACCGGAATGTGAACATCACTCGCCAGTTGCTGCGCCTTCATGGCTGCACTAACCGCTTCGTAAAGCCAGTTAAAAGTTGGCCCGCCCAGCTGCACCTCAGCGACATTATCGTATACCCTGCGAAAGGTCTGGTAACGCTGTTTGCTGTGAGTGAGAACGTTTTCTTCAAAGGGTACCGCCTGGTAGTCACCCATACCAAAAAAATACCAGGGCTTAGCCAAGTACCGGTTAATACATGCGCCTGCGGCAACTACCCAGCGCGCCAGCCAATAAGGGACTTTACCGGTTTCGATAGAGAACATGGGAGCGGATAAAATCAGCTTATTGTATGGGTGGCTGCAAGTCGCACAGTAAATTGTCGCAATGGTGCCACCCATTGAATGAGCAAATAAGGTTTTAGGGACATTACCAAATAGACTTGTTAATTGTTCGGTAAAATCTGAGAAATCGCGGACAAAATCGTCAAAGTTGTCGACATGTCCCTGATGATAATTGGCCGTCAACCGAGCCGATAAACCCTGGCCCCGATGGTCCAGCGCCGCCACGGAAAAGCCTTGCTGGGCCAACTCCCAAAACAGCTCCTGATATTTAAGAGCCGACTCTATCCGACCCGGAGCAATGACCACCAATGGTGCATCAGCGCTATGTTTATAGTATGCGAAATGCAACTGAATACCGTCAAACGCCGTGAAATACTCAGAAAGAACCTGTTGTTCCCAGAAGGGTTCTACCTGCGTTTTGAAAAACTCCGGCCACTCAGGGGTATCATCTGCAGGCCGCTGATGTTGTCTATCGGGTTGCTTCATGTATTTGGTTCAGGCTGACTTTTAGGTAAGTCTAACACGACTTCCAGTCCTCCTTCAGAGTGATTACTGGCTTTTAATTCGCACCCTAACACAGCTGCAGCACGATGACTTAAGGCCAACCCAAGACCAACCCCGGCCTTATGGTGACGAGCCGGATCGCCGCGGTAAAAGGGTACACACAGTTTTTCTAATGTACTTTCATCCACACCCGGGCCATGGTCACGAATACGAATGCGGCACCTTTCGCCATAATCATCATAAGAAAGTTCGACATTATCGTCAGTGTAATGCAGCGCATTACGAACAATGTTTTCCAGCACCAGTCTGAGCAATTCAGAGTCAGTATCAATAATAGGCCAGTCGCCATTTTGCTGAATCAGGCGCCCACTAACCTCCGGGTTCTGATAGCACATATCACCAATAAGTTGTTGCACTAACTCACCGCTGTCCAGATTCTCATGATTAAGCTCTACCAAGCCGTTCTCTAACCGCGATAATGACAAAATTCGTTCAATGATTACGCTGAGGCGTTCGGTATCGCGACTCAGTTGCTGCCAATTTGGGTCGTCCTCATTACAGTCAGCTAAATCAAGGGCAACCTGCATACGTGCCATCGGTGAGCGTAGCTCATGCGATACATCACTCAGTAAACGCCGTTGGGCATCGCGCGATGTCGCTAAATCGACAGCACCCTGGGACAACGCTCGCGCCAGTTCGCCAATTTCATCACCGCGTTTGGGTAGCCGCTTTAATTCAGGAGTTGCACTACCGTCAGCTACCTCTCGCATAGCCAAAATCATTCGTCGTATTGGGCGGATAAGCCAAATGCCCAGTAAAACGGCAAGTAAACCACTACCCACCAACAAGGTAAGTAAGCGCGCCCGGGTTGACTCTCTTTCTAACTGCTCCCGGTTAACTTGCTCATCAATACCCAAAGGTTTAGTGACCAATATTTTATTGCCGTCCAGTTCAAACGGGCCCATCAGCAAACGTTCGTCCAGAGGTATTTGTTGAGGTGAAGTTTGCCCCAGCATACGCAACAAGGTTGAGCCGTGACTGACTCTCAGCATTTCGTCCATCAACAGCTTTTCACTGCCTTCCACGGATAGTTGAGCAGCCACGCGGTAGTCGCCAGCGATTAAACGCCCAGGTTGCAAAGATTGAAAAGTTAAAGCATCGCTGAGTAGCGGTTGTAGAGTTTGATAAATATCCGGCTCCAGCGGCTTTAACTCTGCTTTCGGTTTATTCCAAACCGCTAACAGATAACCGCTGGCCGCTGTGACCGACAGCAACGCCCAGAAAATAAAAAGTAACCTTAGGGCTAGCGATCGATACCACCGCGTACGCCGGTTTCTCATAAGCTGGCGATCAGTCGATAGCCACGGCCGCGAATGGTTTGGATACGATCAGGTTTCGTCGGAAACTTTTTACGAATGTTACTGATATGGACATCCAGACTGCGATCAAAAGGCTCCATTTTACGCCCCAGTGCCGCAACCGATAATTGATCTTTACTCACCATTTGGCCCGCTTGCTGCATTAAACAGCGCAGAATATCGAATTCAGTGGGGGTCAATATCAGTTCAGCATCGTCGCATTTCACTTCCGTTGTGGCCGGATCTAATACAATACCGCACACGTTCAGGCTTTCGTTTTGCATGGTGGTGTTAGGTGTACGACGCAGTAAAGCTCTCACCCTGGCAACCAGTTCACGCGGGTTAAACGGTTTTGGAAGGTAGTCATCTGCACCCAGTTCCAGACCCATAACACGGTCGTCGTCGTCACCACGGGCCGTCAGCATGAGCACAGCTGTATCGCGGTGTTGTTGGCGCAAACGCTGTAACAGCTGCATACCATCAATACCGGGTAACATGACATCCAGCAAAATAAGCTCGTAGTCACCGTTAAGTGCTTTGTCGAGGCCGGTCACGCCATCTTCGGCAACGCTTAAATCTACGGATTCACGTTTAAACAATTCTGTCAGCATGACAGACATTTCAGTATCGTCATCAATGAGTAGTACGGAATGTCTCATAACTTACTGTTCTCTCCAGAAATAAATCCATGATCCAAAATGCCGGGCATGGATACGACCCCCTTTACATAACTTTTACTTTAGCAGAGTTTTCAGCTTTCGGGTTAAGGTGTTTCGGCCCCAGCCCAGCCATGTCGCCGCTTTTTGCTTGTGGCCGGAAAAACGTTGTAAAGCAGTTTGCAAAGCAATTTTTTCCAACTGATGCTGATAACTTTGCAAAACATCCTGAGCCTCTAACGGGTGTTTTTCCAGTTCTCTTTCGAGCCAATGCAGCCAGGTAAGTTCCCCGGTAAAATTTTCAGGTTCTGAATCAGCTGGCACCAGAATGTCTTCAGGCAAGTCATTAACACCAATATTCTGCCCGGGTGCCATAACGGTTAACCAGCGACAGGTATTTTCCAGCTGTCTTACATTACCGGGCCAAGAGTAACTCATTAACTTGCTAAGTGTCTCATTTAACAACGTTTTTGGTGTAACATTCAACTCTTCAGCCGACTTTTTCAGAAAATGCTTTGTCAAAGTCGCTATATCTTCTGTTCGCTCGCGCAAAGGGGGTAAACGCAACCGGATAACATTAAGCCGGTGATACAAGTCATCACGAAACTGTCCTTTATCGACTAACTGCTCCAGTTCTCTGTGTGTCGCTGCAATAACGCGAACATCAACTTTAACTGGCTGATGCGCCCCTACTGGATAAAACTGCCCTTCGGCCAAAACTCGTAACAAACGTGTCTGAACCGGTAATGGCATGTCGCCAATTTCATCCAGAAACAAGGTTCCGCCATCGGCTTGCTGAAAGCGGCCCACACGTTTTCTGTCAGCTCCGGTAAAAGCGCCGCGTTCATGCCCGAACAACTCCGACTCAATTAAGTCCGCCGGTATGGCCGCCATGTTAAGTGCAATAAAAGGCTTTTCCGCGCGCGGACTGTGTTTATGCAAAGCTCGTGCAACCACTTCTTTACCGGTTCCGGTTTCACCGGTCAGCAAGACACTGACACTGGAACTCGACAGCCGGCCAATGGCGCGGAAAACATCCTGCATGGGAGCTGCCTCACCGATAAGCTCCGGAACGCTATTATCAATAGACTCATTCGCCGTGGTTTCACTTTGTCTTGCATGTTGCAGCGCACGGTCCACTGCTGTTATCGCTTCATCAATATCGAAAGGCTTTGCCAAATACTCAAAAGCCCCACCCTGAAAAGCCTTTACCGTGGTTTCAAGGTCTGAATGTGCGGTCATCACCACCACTGGCAATTGCGGCTGCTCACGGCCTAATTTTTCAAGCACGGCCAGACCGTTTTCCCCGGGCATTCGGATATCCGTCAACACCACAGTCGGAGCATCAGTTTTTAATGCGGAAAAAAAGTCCTCTCCGTTAGCAAAACTGCGAACATGATAGCGACTGTCAGCAAAAGCTTTTTCCAAAACCCAACGAATTGAGTCATCGTCATCAATGATCCATAACTGAGCATTAGTGGTCATCCATCACCTCGTTACCATTGTCTGCAGTAAGGTACGGCAAATAAACTGAGAACCGGGTTTTGCCCGGGCTTGAGTCAAATTCAATTTTCCCCTTATGCTGGTGCACAAGGTTTTGCGCCAATGAAAGACCCAGGCCGGTTCCCTCTGCACGTCCGCTAATTAAAGGGTAAAATAATGTATCGCGTAATTCCGCCGGTATGCCGGGTCCGTTATCGGTAACTGTCACCACCGCACACTGCCGATAACGCAGACCAAACAACGTCAATTGGTGCTCGACCCGAGTCTTAATGACAATAGTGCCAGCACCCGACATAGCTTGCGCCGCATTCTGGGCAATATTCAGGAACACTTGCTCACAAGCTTCAGGCACCACCCGAATGTCCGGTAAAGAAGGGTCATAGTCCCTGGTCAGCTTCAGTGACTCGCCGTACTCATAAGTTAGTGTCCGAACCACACGCTCCAGTACTTCATGAATATTGGTCAGCTTTGATTCACCACGCTTGGTTGGCCCTAACAGTCTGTCCACCAGATACCGTAAACGATCAGACTGACTGATAATCAAGTCGGTATACTCGGTCAGTTTCTCATCGGGAAGCTGTCTTGCCAGTAGCTGCGCAGCTCCTCGCAAACCACCTAACGGATTCTTTATTTCGTGAGCCATACCGCGTAATAAATGCTGTGTCGCAAATAACTGATTACGTTGCTGATCTTCCTGGTTGATGCGTCGCAATTGGTCAACTTGTTTGAGTTCCAGCAACAATGCCCGGCCAAATTCTTGATCAACTGTCTGAATACTGGTTTCCACACGAATATCGTGACCAGAATGCAGTGCAAAATGAACTTCCGCATTCAGCACAGTCTGCTCACTATTCAGGCATTCTATTAATGTTTCCGACGCCAGAGAACAATGATAAAACGCGGCGCTAAACAGTTCACCTAATAGTCGCTTGGCGCTGTGATCCAGCAACGATTCCGCGGATGAATTGACATAACGAATGGTCAGGCGGTCATCAAGGATGAGTATGCCTGTGAGTAATTGGTTAAGTAGCGCGTTGTTATTCACGAAGGCAGGAGAGGGTTATGCACCGTATTGGTGCAATCGGGCAAGGCTAAAAGCCTCACCCGATAATTCGCCATTAAACGCTGTAGTACATATCGAATTCTACCGGGTGGGTAGTCTTCTTCAATGTCTCTACTTCGTTATATTTCAGATCGATGTAAGCATCAATCATGTCGTCATCCATAACGCCGCCCTGTTTCAGGAAGTCACGGTCTTTATCCAGAGCTTCCAGAGCCATTTCCAGTGAATGACAAACCGTCGGGATGTCTTTCGCTTCTTCAGGAGGCAGATTGTATAAATCTTTGTCCATTGCATCGCCCGGATGGATCTTGTTACGGATACCGTCAAGACCCGCCATTAATAAGGCAGTAAAGGCCAGGTAAGGGTTGGCACTTGGGTCAGGGAAGCGCACTTCAATACGACGACCTTTGGCGCTGGAAACCAATGGAATACGAATAGAAGCCGAGCGGTTACGCGCTGAGTAAGCCAGCATTACCGGAGCTTCAAAACCAGGAACCAGACGCTTGTACGAGTTAGTTGAAGCATTCGCAAAGGCGTTAATAGCACGAGCGTGCTTGATAATACCACCAATGTAATACAATGCCGTTTCGCTAAGCCCTGCATATTGGTCGCCGGCAAATAAGTTCTCGCCACCTTTATTCAGAGACATATGCACGTGCATACCAGAACCGTTATCACCAACCAGTGGCTTCGGCATAAAGGTTGCTGTCATGCCATAAGAGTGCGCTACGTTATGCACAACGTATTTGTAAACCTGCATCTCATCAGCTTTAGATGTCAGAGTATTAAAGCGAGTTGCTACTTCGTTTTGACCAGCAGTGGCTACTTCATGATGATGCGCTTCAACAACAAGGCCCATGTCTTCCATAACCAGGCTCATAGTGCCGCGGATGTCATGTGCAGAGTCAACCGGAGGTACCGGGAAATAACCGCCTTTTACGCCAGGACGGTGAGCCAGGTTACCTTCTGAATATTCACGACCAGAGTTCCATTTCGCTTCTTCTGCATCAATTTTGTAGAACGAACCACTCATATCGGTGTGGAAACGAACGTCATTGAACAGGAAAAATTCTGGCTCAGGGCCAAAGTAAGCTTCGTCGGCAATACCTGACGAGCGCAGGAATTCTTCTGCACGCTTAGCAATTGAACGAGGGTCACGGCTGTAACCTTGCATGGTTTCAGGCTCAAGAATGTCACAGCGGACATTCAGGGTGATTTCATCAGTAAACGGGTCCAGAACGGCAGACTCATTATCGGGCATTAGCACCATGTCCGATTCGTTAATCCCTTTCCAGCCGGAAATAGATGAACCATCAAACATTTTGCCTTCTTCAAAGAAGTCTTCATCGATTTGCGACACCGGAATAGTGACGTGCTGCTCTTTACCTTTGGTGTCGGTAAAGCGTAAGTCGACGAATTTTACGTCGTGTTCTTTAATGGTATCGAAAATCTTATTAGCTGACATGTTGTCCTCCGTAGACAGCGTCTAAAAATACAGCCTAAGTATAGCAAAGCCTGTGCCAAATGAACTTTCCCTTTATATTCATACTATTAAGTTAAATTCAGTCTTCTTTTAAAAGTTTATATGCACCAGTATAGCGCATATCGCACATTTTTGGTGCAAAACAAAAAGAAAGGAAAAGAAAATATAATGGACAAAAAACAATCAGCCCTTTCTTAATCCAACTCAAAAAGGTAGAATACGCCGCTATTTTTCACAAAACCCCTTGGACGGGTTTCGCTCCCGGACAACTACAGGCAGTTCTTAATGACAATTCAGGTATTTGATATAGAAAAATTACGCAACATCGCGATTATCGCGCACGTTGACCATGGTAAAACCACCCTAGTCGACAAGTTGTTGCAACAATCCGGCACGTTAGAAAGCCGTGGCGAAATAGAAGACCGTATTATGGATTCCAACGATCTTGAAAAAGAACGTGGTATTACTATCCTCGCCAAGAACACCGCGGTTAACTGGCAAGATTACCGCATCAACATTCTGGACACACCAGGCCACGCCGATTTCGGTGGTGAAGTTGAACGCGTACTTTCTATGGCAGACTCGGTATTGTTAGTGGTTGACGCCGTTGACGGTCCAATGCCTCAAACTCGATTTGTTACGCAGAAAGCCTTCTCTCA
>Ga0115561_1002332_pt1 | contig 12771 bp, 8 predicted proteins | sample COGITO_mtgs_1105_4_FD_87201 | JGI IMG/M metagenome (GOLD analysis project Ga0115561, IMG submission 87201) | Pelagic marine microbial communities from North Sea - COGITO_mtgs_110512 | ecosystem: Environmental > Aquatic > Marine > Epipelagic | place: Germany:Helgoland, sampling site Kabeltonne...
CGCAGTAGCTTAGCGGCTTCTCGTACTTCTCTCAAAATGGCGCCACTACCCATTAATTGCACAGTATGCGGCATGTCACCGGCGGACCGCTCCAGCAAATACATGCCCTGAATAATACCTTCCTCACAATCCGCAGGCATATCAGGATGGACATAATTTTCATTCTCAATAGTAATGTAATAAAAGCAGTTTTCTTTCTCTGTATACATCCGCTTTAGACCATTTTGAATAATAACCGTCAGCTCATAAGCGTAAGTGGGGTCATAGGCAACACAATTTGGAATCATATTCGCCATCAGCAAACTATGGCCATCCTGGTGCTGAAGCCCTTCACCATTCAGTGTTGTCCGCCCTGCGGTTGCACCCATCAGAAAACCCCGTGCCTGACTATCACCCGCAGCCCAAGCAAGATCCATGATGCGCTGAAAACCAAACATTGAGTAAAAAATATAAAACGGTATCATCGGAAATCGATGGTTGCTGTAGGATGTCGCGGCTGCCAGCCACGCGGAAAAGGCGCCGGCCTCGTTGATTCCCTCCTCCAGAATTTGACCTTTTTTATCTTCCTTGTAATACATGATTTGATCAGCATCATGCGGCGTATAGCGTTGTCCCTGTGATGAATAGATACCCAGTTGTCGAAACATCCCTTCCATGCCAAATGTACGCGCTTCATCAGGTACGATTGGGACAACACGATGACCCATTGTTTTATCTTTAGTTAATGTCGATAGCGTTCTAACGAAAGACATTGTGGTGGATATTTTCCGTTTGCCGCTACTTTTTAACTGACTTTTCAGATCCTCTAGCGATGGTACGGTCAGCGCATCAAAGTCAGAGTTGCGCGAAGGTATATTTCCCCCCAGCTCCTCCCTGCGAGTCCGCATATAAACTAACTCGGGGCTATCCTGTGCCGGTCTATAATAAGGTACATCCTTCAACTCATCATCACTGACTGGAATCGCGAAACGATCCCTGAATGTCTTGAGGCTTTCAATGTCCAATTTCTTTAACGAGTGAGTTTCGTTTTGCGCTTCACCCGAAGCACCCATGCCATAACCTTTTACCGTCATAGCCAATACCACCGTCGGCTTATCAGTCTGTTCAACGGCTTCGGCATAGGCAGCATAAACTTTGTAAGGGTCATGACCACCGCGGTTCAGATACATGATATCGTCATCCGATAAATCTTTAACTAATTCGAGCAACTCCGGATACTTGCCAAAAAAGTGTTCACGCGTATACGCCCCACCATTTGCCTTGTAGTTCTGTAGCTCTCCATCGAAGACTTCATTCATCCGTTTTTTCAGTAACCCTGTTTGATCTTTCTCTAAGAGGATATCCCAGTGACGTCCCCAAATAACCTTAATAACATTCCAACCAGCCCCTCGAAATACCCCCTCAAGTTCCTGAATAATCTTTCCGTTCCCTCTAACAGGACCATCTAATCGCTGTAAATTACAGTTGACGACGAATATCAAATTGTTGAGCCGCTCTCTGCCCGCCAGCGCAATAGCTCCGAGCGATTCTGGCTCATCACACTCTCCATCTCCCAGAAATGCCCATACTTTTCGGCCACTGTGGTCAACGAGCTCTCGACTCTGCTGATATTTCATGACGTGAGCCTGATAAATAGCCTGAATAGGCCCCAAGCCCATAGAGACCGTGGGAAACTGCCAGTAGTCAGGCATCAACCAAGGGTGCGGGTAGGAAGACAAACCATTGCCGCCGACTTCGCGACGACAGTTGTCCAATTGTTCTTCGGTGATTCGTCCTTCTAGATAGGAACGAGCATACATTCCTGGCGCACTGTGACCCTGATAGTAAATCAGGTCTCCTGGTGAGTCGTCATTGCCATGAAAAAAGTAATTAAACCCGATATCGTACAGCGTGGCTGCTGACGAAAAAGAGGATATATGGCCGCCTAAACCGTCATCGTTGTCATTTGCCCTCATCACCATTGCCAAAGCGTTCCAACGTATCAACGATCTAATTCGGCGCTCCATGAACAAGTCGCCATGCATGCGACGCTCGTCGGTCGGTTTAATCGTATTACGAAAAGGCGTTGTAATAGCAGCGGGAACCTGGCTGCCCGACTGAGCCATGCGCTCCGCCATCGTCTTCAGAAGAAACGTAGCCCTGTCCGGCCCATCTGCTTGACCAAGAACATCACTTAAAGCTTCCAGCCATTCGGCCGTCTCCGTTGGATCAATATCCTGCATAGTTATACCCTGACTAGTTTTTGCAATGCTGTAAGACTAAAAAGCCGCCCCACTAGCGAGCCACACAGGCTGGCTCTGCACATAAGTATAGATCGAATAACGCAAGGGCTGAAAATAGCTTTGGATATACTACTGCAGATCTAATTCTAGCGAAGCCAATCGACTCAATATCAAGACCATGGGACTTAATTCGTAAAAATTTTACAGGTTTTAGAATAAATTTCAATGGTCTATCGATCAAGAACTAAAATAACTAACAGTTTTTTTTCAAGCTACTGTTAAATATGACTATTTAGTTTTTCAAGATTTGTAGTAAAACTACAGAACCGGGATCAATCGGAAGTTCACACGGTTGTTTCCCAGCGCGACTGCATTCCAATCACCCGTAGTAACACCCCCTGCGTCGACAGGATAATCGTACAAAGGATACCTTGAACCGTGAGGCATCAATTCTACGCGGATGCCGATATCACGAAGCTGGAGACCTTGGATATAACGAGTAAACGCAGGGCTCTGCGCGATCGACGCTCTCATTGCTGCTGAGCTGGATGTACCAATGACATCACAGGTCGCTATAGAAAGCTCGGGCTGCGGCAGCATCAACATCGCACTACCGTCTTGCAGTGGCAGCCGCGATAAGCAAAATTCGCCGACATGGCCCTCTACTCGAATAATACCCCGAAAACCCGCTCGTTCGAGGCGTGTTATCAGCGCGCTTAACAACTGCAGGCGATCGTCGGCCATGGGCTGATCACCATAATCATAGGATGCTTGCTGATTAATAGACCATTCAAGGCCTCGATAGAGCTCAAGCTGCGACTGTTGCAACGAATTAACCTTATTGGTACTTGCCCAGTAAAGATTAAGTAGCCACAGAATAGGCAACAGCCATATCACTGCTACCACCCACTGCCGAGATGACCCAAAAAATAACTCCTCTTCTTCACGCGGCTGGATGACGACTTGCGGCTCGGGACCGACATTGAGATTTTGTTCGGTATCATTCTCTTCATCGACCACAACCACCGCCATTTCCATAGTTGTCTTGGCCGCAATTTTTGCCACGGCCTGCTTTCTAACCCTCGCAAGCACTTCGACCAGCGCCTCATCGCTGGCAGGCTTGGACAGAATATCTGCGGCCCCTAAGGCCCGGGCCTGACCGACATAGATATCGCCTTTTTTGGTCGTATGCATAACAATCGGGATGGCAGAAACCGAAGGGTCTGACTTTATCGCTTTGACCGCCGCGAAACCGTCCATGCCAGGCATCATATGATCCATAAAAATGACATCGGGGTGGCTAGCCTGCAGATACTCTAAAGCCTGCTCAGCAGATTCTACAGTAGCAACCGAGATATGCAGCTTATCGAGCATCTTCCGCAACATCATCTGTGCAGTTTTTGAATCATCTACAATTAAAGCGAGGCGCACCGCAATTTCATCCCTAGTAGCAACCAAAACATTATCAAGCATCTCCTTATGCAGACCGCCAGCAACTAAGGACGACCGAAAGACCGTTTATAACTTTCTAATATTTTGACAAAAAACAGTATTCATTAACGTCTAGGATAGACGGGTTTACCGAAATTTCACAGTTGAATTCATCCCTCATTCAACGAGGGAATTGATAAAATGGCAAGGATGCTTTAAATCCCTCGATATTCTCAATATTTTGGCCTTGTACACCAGGCTGCTGATTGAAATCTCCAACGGTATACGCCGTCAAACGCCGCTGGTTTTGAATCACATCAGAGACGAAATAGCTTCGCCATTGCTCTAGGGTCAGGCTTTCAAGCGCATTGATCAGCCCGTCCCTAAAACCAAACTGATAATACCCCTGCACTATATCTTGCCAGTACCTGGCCGCTTGCTCATTCTGATTCTGTGGCGACTCGCGTAAACGCGTCAATATTGCAGCTTTTTGGCTGCGAAATTTTTTATTGTCCATTTCAGCCAACTGATCAAATTGTTGCAGCAGAAACCCTGATATTTCCCGCTGCAATACCTCAGGAGCAGCAACCGGTGACTGGATAAGGAAAAACAATCCCGGTACATCTCGTACCGGATATGCCCCGGAGCTAACGATATAGCCCAACTGTTTTTCTGTCCGCAAGCTGTTATAAAAATCAGACCGCAGCAGCTGCGCGGTAACCGCCATCGCAGCTCGGCGTAATGGCTCTGCACCAGCAGCCTGAATATATATAACCACGGACGCATCGCTATAACCACTGTCCACTTCGCTGGAAAAAGGCTGCTCAGGTAACGCAGTTATCGCGATGGCTGGCTGCATCACCGGGCGATCGATGAGCGCATTTGCAATTTTTTCACCGTATTGCACTGCCGTTTCTTGGGAATAATTTCCGTACACAAGGGTGTCGGCTTGCCCCGATGAAAGCAACATCTTGCGATATGATTTCAAGGCATCGATATCTATATCACTATAGGCTGTAAGCAATTGCGTATCAGTCCATCTGTTTTTATAGAGTAGATCTGTTATCCGACTCATTATTAATTGCGTCGGTCTCGATGCCCGTGAATTTGTTAAACGCCTGACCTGTTCCCGCTTGATATTTTCAAAACGCTGCTGATCAAAATCCAGCGATCGGATGGATACCAATATTTTGTCAAGCAACATGCCTTGCTTTTCAGTAAACCCTCCTACCTTGATCGAAAACCCATTGAGATGCGGGCTCAAAGAATACTGTAACCCCGCCAGCCGAGCAGCGTATGAAAATTCATTTAACTCATCGACAGTAACGGCAATCAGTAATTTCAGCAGTGCGCTATGTTCCGGCGTATTGGTTGCCCCCGGCGACCTGAAATCAACGAGTAAATTGCCTTTCGGCGATACAAATTTATCGATAGATTTAAACCAGAGATTGAGTCCCGCACTGCCAGTCAATAACTGAGGATCAGCATCGCGATCGTCTGCTGCCAGTATGAGAAGATCATCTGCAACAAAAATATTTTCACGGGGGAGCTGTATTAATGCATTTAAACCTGCACTCCGCCACTGTTCTAGCAGACTCAGTGGTGTTTTGCCCACACTGTACTCCGCCTTGTAAAAGTGAGTCTGTCGATCGACGTCTACAGAAGGGCCAGTGACAGTAAGCAAGGTGTTATCCGGGATCAAAAAACCAAGATAATGATCAACCAGCGATGCATCATAACCATCCATCATATAACCGCCGCGTAAAATATCTTGCTCATCGTAATAGTGCATATCTGACGATAGCCGAGCAGCATAGGTCATCGAGGCTTCTTTTTCCTGAAACCGAAACTGCTGAGCCGCTATCTTTTTTTGTTCTTGGTACAGCCTCATTTGGTCAACTGAGGCGCGTATGCGATTTATTGTCTGAAACAACGCTACTGTTACCGCATCGACATTTTCCAAGCCCGCTTCCGTCAATAAAATCGACACATTAAATGTCGCACCCTTTTGATAACTGACACCCAGACCTGCGCCCAATCCTTCTGCCCAGCCCTGCCTTTTTAAGTATGACAGCAAGCTACCCTCGCCTTCATGGCCGAGAATATTTCCCAGATAATAAACCGGCTTTTGTTGATAAAACTGAAGGGGATCATCGACAGGAAACGCTACAGATAAAGTCCTAACCGTTTTTTCCGGCTTTATTTTCACCATCAACGGCAAATCAACAGCACTCAGAATTGGTCGGGTAATCGGCTCAAGTCGACGATCATTGTTTCTAACCGATGAAAATTTATCCCGAGCAAGCTGCTCCAATTCGGCCAACGACTCCGTACCGACCAGCACTAATCTCATCAATCCAGACGAATAATTTTTCTTATAAAACTCTAGTAACTGATCTCTCAGCGCCCCTTTTCCATCGGCCGACTTCCTGTCAACCAGTGTTTCCAGATTGCCAACACTCAGCTTTGCATAAGGGTGCGACTGATCGATAATAGCCTTAAATACATCTGCCGACTTCCGCCCCTGATCTTTGATCTTTGACATATACTCGGAGTGCACCGCATTCTTTTCTCGCTCTACATATTGGTCAGTAAACAGTGGCGCAATAAAAAATTGGGCAAAACGATCAAGCGCCCCATCGAAATACTGGGGATCAATCTCGAAAAAATAATTAGTATGTTCAAATGACGTATAGGCGTTGTGACGACCTCCTCGTGAACTAATAAACTGCTGATACTCACCTGCATCAGGGTATTTTTCTGTGCCGAGGAATAACATGTGCTCTACGAAGTGCGCCAGCCCCTGATAGTCTGACGGATCCTGGCGACTGCCGATATTAATATCCAATGAGGCTGCCGACTTATCGGTATGGGGGTCAGAGACTAATAAAACCTTTAACTGATTAGGCAGCGTCAAAGACTGATAGCGACGCGAGTCATTTTCACTTTGAACAAGGGCACTGTCATTCTTTCCACTGATTCCTGTCTGGCATCCAGCCAGCAAAGACAGAACAATCGCTGTCGTCAGAAACTGACGTATCTGCTGAACCACTTACTGCTCAGCTAACATCGCATCATGCCTAGAGGAAGGCCAAGCATTGAGCACCGCTTTTATCAGTGTGGCGAGCGGAATCGCAAAAAATACGCCCCATAAACCCCAGAAACCGCCAAACACCAGCACTGCCAAAATAATAGCCGTTGGATGTAAATTAACCGCCTCTGAAAACAAAAGTGGCACCAGCACATTGCCATCAAGCCCCTGAATGACGGCATAGACACCTAACAGAGTCAGGAAATCGCTACCCCACCCCCATTGGAAATACGCAATTAAGGCAATAGGAACAGTAACTACAGCCGCACCGATATAGGGAATAACCACAGATAATCCGACCAATAGCCCTAGCAATGCCGCATAGTTCAGCCCCAGAATCACGAAGGCGATATAACTAATAACCCCAACAATAACAATTTCAATAGCTTTGCCGCGCACATAATTGGCAACCTGCTCATCCATTTCATGCCAAATTTTGGTTAACATTGGCCTCTCATGCGGTAAGAATGATTTAAACCAGGCGACTATGAGCAAGTGGTCTTTGAGAAAGAAAAACACCAGAATAGGAACCAACACAAGATAGATAAGCAACCCTATCAAGTTGGGAATACTCGAGATAGAAAATGATACAACCACCTGACCGACCTGACCTAATTCCGCTTTAGCTAACAGTATCCAGTCCTGAATTTGAGTTTCAGAGATAAACGAAGGGTATTGTTCAGGTAAAACCAGCATCAACTGCTGCCACTTCGACAACATTCCCGGTAGCTCATTAAACAGATTTGTCATTTGGTTCCAGGCGAGCGGCAAAACCACTAGAAGTGCGACAAAAAATGTACCTACAAAAATTGAAAACGCCACGCTAATCGCTAACCATCGAGGAACGCGTCTTTTCGTCAATTGCGTAATAACACCCTGCATCATGAAGGCCAGAATAATACTCGTTATTACTGGCCCCAGTACATTACCCATTGTCATCAAAACAACAAGAGCCGTTGCAATTAACAGCAGGAGAATAATACTTTCCTCCTCGATAAATATCTGGTCTAACCACTTGCGCAATACTTGAAACATAACTTCCCCGTTAATTTCGCTGACCGTGACGAAGTACTACTTCTTTTGCAGCAAATACGTATAAATACCGCCGACTTCGCTTCTATCAAGCAAAAGGTGACCGCTTTGCTCTGTAAATACTGAAAAATCGCGCCATGACCCCTGATCCGATGATGTCACCCGCACCCGATCGCCGCTATCAACCCCATTTAACGCTTTTTTAGCCTTTAACAATGGCAAAGGGCACATCAATCCCGTTGTATCCACGTCAACTGTTATTGCACTCATTAGCTACCGATCTATTCATTGTTGTTGGGTGATTTTTACAGACGCTAGTATAGCCGCATGAATGAACAGACCCAAGGTATTCCACTATTTTCCATATTTGATGGAATTATTAGTATCATTAGAAATCCTAGGTCTATGCAAAGGCTAAAGGACGCAGCTCATGCCCACAACCGGTAGCCGCTTCACAGAGAAACAGGTAACATCGGCCCCTATATGAAAAACAAAATTTTTATAGCGTTATTGCTCGTTGCTGGCTGGCTACTTATTCCGGTAGCGTCCTTCTCTCAGCTCAACGACCAGATCGAGTTGCCCGTACTGGGCGATTCAGCATCCGCTACGTTTTCACTAGGGCGGGAACATAAGCTAGGCCGGGCATGGCTCCGAATGTTCCGTAACCAAGCGGAAACAGTATCTGACCCACTATTGCAAGATTATGTTGAACATCTGGTTTACGATCTCGCTACTTTTAGCGAATTAAAAGACCGACGTCTCGATATCGTCGTTGTTAACAATCGCTCGATTAACGCTTTTGCTGTTCCCGGCGGTGTTATCGGTGTTCACAACGGCCTTATACTGCAGGCTGAAACGGAAGCTCAGTTCGCCTCAGTTGTCGCTCACGAATTGGCACACCTCAGTCAACGGCATTTCGCCCGGGGGGTTGAGGCTCAGCAGCGCAGCACGATACCTAACCTCGCGGGACTATTAGCAGGCATCATACTGGCTGCTACAGCTGGCGGTGAAAGCGGAATGGCGGCAATTGCTGCTACGCAAGCGGCCACCATGCAAAATCAACTTCGCTATAGTCGACTTCATGAAACAGAAGCGGACAGAGGTGGAATGCAAACCATGGTAAAGGCCGACATGGATCCGACAGCCGCCGCCAGCATGTTCGAAATCATGCAGCGAACTGCCCGCTACGCAGGAAGCCGGCCTCCTGAATTCCTATTGAGCCACCCAGTCACCGAAAGCCGCATTAGCGACGCTCGCAGCCGCTCTCGCCAGTATCCTCGCAAGATGTACGCAGACAACCTCGACTACCAGTTAATGAGAGCGCGGGTCGAGCTGAGTTTTATCGAAAACAGTAAAGATGCGGTCAAACGATTTCGGGCAAAAAACCTGACCAATAGCAACTCGCCTGATGCTGATCAGTATGGGCTAGCGCTTGCCCTAACGGCCAATGGCCAATTTGATGAAGCCCAGCAGTTGCTCGCGCTACTAAGAAACCCTTCTCCCAATAAAATATGCTACATCACTGCCCAATCCGAACTCGATATCGCCCAGGGGAACAATAGCGGCGCCATATCACTACTAAATGATGCCTTATCAATTGGTCCCGGTAATCATCCTCTGACGATGGCAATGGTAGAAGCCCTGTTGGCCGCCAATCAGCCTCACAGGGCCGAACAGCTATTGCAAGAGCACGTCAAACGCAAACCCAACGATCCGTCGGTGTGGTATCTGTTGGCCGAAACACACGGCCTCGCTGGAAATATTATTGGTGTACACAAAGCTAGAGCAGAGTATTTTCTGTTGATCGGCGTATTAGACATAGCGTCTAGACAGCTCAGTTATGCACTGCCTCTGGTAAGAAATGATCATTTAGAAACGATACGCATTCAGGAGCGAATTGCCCAGATAAACCGTATGAAGGTTGAGATGGCGAACCTCTGAGCTACCGCCAGGAAACGACAGTATAACGATTCAGTGACCGCCGTTATTTTGCAGCAAATTGAAGCATTCGGATGAGTGGCTTCATTGCCTGCTCTCTCATACTCACGTCAACGTGAACTTCACTATTCCCGTATTCTAAAGCGTCAGCGAGATTGTCGAGTGCATTCATTGCCATCCACGGACAATTAGCACAACTCCGACAGGCTGCTCCGCTTCCTGCTGTAGGGGCAATAATAAAGTCTTTATCAGGTACCTGTTGCTGCAATTTATAGAATATACCTTGGTCCGTGGCAACGATAAACTGCTCATTTGGCAGAGTCTTTGCCGCATTTATTATCTGTGAGGTGGAACCGACAAAATCTGCCAGTGCGACAACAGGCTCGGGTGATTCTGGGTGAACAAGAATGGCTGAATCCGGGTATACCGCCTTTAAATCCAGCAAGCCTTGAGCCTTGAATTCTTCGTGAACAATGCAGGCGCCGTCCCACATTAGTACATCGGCCCCGGTTTCTCGCTGCACATAGCCACCCAAATGTTTATCTGGCGCCCACAATATTTTTTCTCCCTGCGCATCAAGATGTTCAACCACCTGCAAGGCGATACTGGATGTGACTACCCAATCGGCCCTTGCTTTAACGGCCGCAGAGGTATTTGCGTAAACAACCACCGTCCGATCGGGGTGTTGATCGCAAAAGGCGGAAAACTCCTCCGCGGGACAACCGATATCCAGAGAACAGGTTGCTTCCAACGTAGGCATTAAAACCGTTTTTTCAGGCGACAATATTTTTGCCGTTTCGCCCATAAATTTAACTCCGGCGACAATCAGCGTTGTTGCTTCGTTATCTCTGCCGAAACGTGCCATTTCCAGTGAATCAGATACACAGCCGCCGGTCTCCTCAGCCAATTCTTGGATCATAGGGTCGGTATAATAGTGGGCAACTAAAACCGCATTTTTTTCAACCAAGAGAGCTCTAATACGCTGTTTGATCTGCTCTTGTTGATCGCTTGTCAAAGGCGAGTGATCGTCAATGCGGTTAAGATGGTCTCGAACCAATTTTTGGTCAGCTGCATGATGCGACATTATTGCGTCCGCCATAATAAAGTAAAACCTCTGCCTATCCAGTCATAATTGCGGCAATTCTAGCAGAAAAAAAGGTCTGTAGAGTGCTCCCGGGTAAACTTTAATCAGGAAAATCATCGCTAAATACTCGTCCGATAATCACCGGATGGTGGCTATCCGAACGCCATATTACACAGCCGAACTCGCAATTTCCCATCGATTCTACGCTAATTGCAACCTCTATCGACCCTATGAGCCCCTAGATTATCTCATTTGATAAACCGTACTCACTGACCACACACAACATCTGGTTTTTGTGATGCCAGTATCGGCTTCAACGAGGCGAATACATTATGGTAACTCCATCGCAACACGTATGTTCAATAGCATTCAGCGAGATATCTTATGACAGCAATCACCGATAGCGAACTAGCCGATTATATCCATCGATTCAGCCCCCTCGATAAGGCTCTCAAAAAAAACCGGTCTCGACTAATGAATCATATAAATCTACAATTTTTTAGTAAGGGCACTACTATCATCCGTAGCTTTGATCACAATTCGATGGCTTATTTCCTAGTCGATGGCAGTGTCGAAATCAGAGAATCGTTTGATCATCGTTTGATATTGAGCGCCGGAGAGAAAAGTACCCGCGAGTCTCTGCAAAGTCATTTGGATCACGCCGGTAGCGCTAAGATAAAGGCCGCTGAAGACTGTCATCTATTGACCATAGATTTACAACACTTAGATGCGATATTGGTCGCCGAAAAAGATTATTCCATTAACTATTTGGACGAAGGTGGTGTCTCATTGAATGACGACGCACTTATTGATGACAACTTTCAGGAGGACTGGGAGAATGTCTTCATCCGATCAAGTTTGACGGAAAACCTATCCAACACCATGATCCACCAACTTATGTCCCAACTTGAAAATATTACCGTCTTAGCTGGCGAATGTATTGTCAAAGCGAATACGCCAGGCGACTACTTCTATTTAATAAAACAAGGAACCGCTAGTGTCCAGACTGCGGCTAACGGCCCGTTCAAGGGCGAACGTTTTCGCTTAAACGCTGGTAATTATTTTGGTGACGAGGCACTGGTTGCTGATACAACCCGCAATGCTACCGTTACTATGTCGACTGATGGTTTACTGGGCCGACTCAACATCGATGCCTTCAACAGCCTGATTAAGTGCCGATTAGTCGAACCACTTCCCCGCGAGACCTTGCAAGACTCACCCGAGATGAAAGTGATTGATGTAAGATTTGCGACTGAGTTCAAGCGAGATCACAGAGAAGGAGCGGACAATATTCCAATCAGCTTTCTACGGCTGCAATTAGACCAGCTGTCATCATCGGCTCTTTACATCATTACGCCAGACAATGATCGTCGAGCAGAATTGGCGACGTACATCATGCGTCAAGCTGGATTCCAAGCTTATTATGGATTTGATCCACCGCCGGAATAGCCACCAAGCCGATTATCAGCAAATATCATTAAACCCTTAGCCGCTGAAGTCGGACATATATTGTCTTGCGTAGCCACCCCATTCGTCTCTATGACGTAGAAAAAAAGACAGCTCTATTGTGGCATCGTCCTTAGTGAGAAACGGCCCCACTTGCAGGTACTCCCGCGTCGAGAAAAACCATTGACCACTGATGCAAAAGTATCGATTGGCGCGAATGTGACGGGCTTCAGCCTCCCCATTTCTGCATTCCGTTGCACTCTCTATTGCACTCTCTATTGCACTCTCTATTGCACTCTCTATTGCAATTTCCATTGTACTTTCCATTGCACGTCTCCCTTATGCTAGCTCACACTCCGTAGTGTAAGGAATTCAGCAACAGGATTCATCTAAACGCTATATTGTTTTGATCTATTAATAATTAATTTACGCAAAACATCGTATAGCTAATGGATTTACTATGTGCGCCGCATAGTTAGAGTCATCCGTGTTAATCATCTGGTACCGAAGAACGGGGCTTACCCATC
>Ga0115561_1002361_pt1 | contig 12677 bp, 10 predicted proteins | sample COGITO_mtgs_1105_4_FD_87201 | JGI IMG/M metagenome (GOLD analysis project Ga0115561, IMG submission 87201) | Pelagic marine microbial communities from North Sea - COGITO_mtgs_110512 | ecosystem: Environmental > Aquatic > Marine > Epipelagic | place: Germany:Helgoland, sampling site Kabeltonne...
ACCATGGTATGAATTTCATCAATAAACAGGATAATCTGCCCCTCCTGTTTGGACAGATCTTTAAGTACCGCCTTCAAGCGCTCTTCAAAGTCGCCGCGAAATTTAGCGCCCGCTAACAGAGCACCCAGATCCAGAGTCAAAACACGCTTACTCTTGAGGCCCTCAGGAACTTCGCCATTGACAATGCGCTGAGCCAACCCCTCAACAATTGCGGTTTTACCCACACCGGGCTCACCAATTAACACCGGGTTATTTTTAGTGCGGCGCTGCAGCACCTGAATAGTGCGGCGAATCTCGTCGTCTCGACCAATTACCGGATCCAGCTTGCCCTGCTCCGCCCTTTCAGTTAGATCGATGGTGTATTTATCCAGGGCCTCACGCTGACCTTCCGCAGCTGCATCAGTCACAGCCTCACCTCCACGAACAGCTTCTATAGCCGCCTTGGCTTTTTTAGTGTCGCCAAATTTGGCCAGAGTTTTTCCCAGTAGACCATTGTCTTCCAGGGCAGCCCAGAGCACCATTTCGCTGGAGATAAACTGATCGCCCTTTTGCTGAGCGGCGCGATCTGCCATATTCATCAAGCGTCCCAGGTCCTGGGATAAATTGGCATCACCAGTGGGGCTTGTCACCTTGGCTAATTGATCAAGCTGACCATTTAAAGCCTCTTGCAAACCATTGGCATCATAGCCGGCACGGTTAAGAATAGGCCGCACCGAGCCGCCCTGTTGGTTGAGAAGAGCCAGTAAAAGATGGGCAGGTTCGATGGCAGAATGGTCATTGCCTATGGCTATGGACTGGGCCTCTGCCAGTGCGTTTTGCAGCTGATTGGTTAATTTATCGACTCGCATATCAATTCCCAATAATAGTTTGTGGCCTAGGATAATAGTTGGGGGTGGCTATGGGACTTTTCAATAGCTGAACAAAATCGAGTTGATAAGAATCAATAGATATAAAAAAAGCCCCGTCGCACTTGAGCACGACGGGGCTTTGCTAGCCTGATAGCTGTCTAGGCTTGATTCAGCGCAGTGGTCATCTCGATCACTGCCTTTTTACCATCGCCGTACACCATTAACGTATGGTCCATGGCAAATAGCGGATTGGGCAGCCCAGCAAAGCCGGGGCTGAGAGATCGCTTAATTACCACCACATTTTTGGCCTTATCCACATTCAGAATTGGCATACCATAGATTGGGCTGCCCTCAGACTCGCGGGCCATTGGATTGGTCACATCATTGGCACCAATAATAATCACCACATCAGTGTCCTCAAATGTTGGATTGATTCTATCCATCTCCACTAACTTGTCGTAGGGAACCTCAGCCTCGGCTAATAGCACATTCATATGGCCAGGCATACGGCCTGCTACCGGGTGAATACCATACTCAACCTCTGTGCCTCTGGCTTCCATGACATCAGCCAGTTCGCGCACCGCGTGTTGGGCCTGAGCCATGGCCATACCATAGCCGGGCACAATGACCACACGCTCGGCCGTTTCCAGCATCAGAGCCACTTCATCGGGCTGGGCACTGGTAACCTTGCCGGCATAGACTTCATCTGCATCCACTATGTCACCACCGGCCGCCATCTTGCCGAACAGCACATTGGCCAGCGAGCGGTTCATCGCGACACACATAATTTGCGTCAGAATCAGACCAGAGGTACCCACCAGTGAACCGGCGACAATCAATACTGTATTGCCCAGGATAAAGCCCGCCAGTGCCGCAGCTATACCAGAGTAGGAGTTAAGTAGAGCGATAACCACCGGCATATCGGCGCCACCAATAGGCATTACCAGGAGCAGACCCAGCAGCAGAGCCAGCGCCACAATACTAACCATAGCCGCTGTATTGCCTGGGTCCATCACCAGAGCAACCACCGCAGCTACTGCTGCCGCGAGGAAAATCGCATTGCCAATGGGGCCGCCGGGCAGTCCGTAGCTCTTTTTCATCAGTTCCTGCAGTTTGGCAAAGGCGACAAAGCTACCGGTCAGAGTGACCGCACCAATCAGCACTGTCAGGCCAATAGAGACCAGGGCAATTGTGCCCTCGGCACCCTGCCCAAAGGCACTGGCACTCAGTACCACAGGGGTAAGAATATCGGCGAAAGATGTAGGCGCCTGACCCAGCTGAGAATAGTATTCCGCCAGAGCGATAGTTAGCGAGGCACCGCCACCAAAGCCATTGAGCAACGCCACCATTTGCGGCATGGAGGTCATCTGGATTCTCAGGGCCATGGTTGCACCCACAATACCGCCCACCAACACACCGGCAATAATATAGCTGAAGTTAACAATGCTGCTGTCGAGTAATGTCACCACCACAGCGATCAACATTCCCAGGGCTGATAATCTATTGCCACGCACAGCAGTCTTGGGTTTGGTCAGACCTTTGATGCCGAGAATAAATAGAATGCCGGCAAACAGATAAACGAAACTCACAATAGTTGGATTCATCGCTTACTTCCTCTTAAACATGGCAAGCATGCGATTAGTGACTAGATAACCACCCACCACATTGATGGTGGCCAGTGTCACGGCAATAAAGCCAAGACCATTGACCAACAGGGGGGAACTGTCAGAACCAGCTGCCAGCAGCGCGCCCACCAGAGTAATACCAGAGACCGCATTGGTACCCGACATCAGGGGGGTATGCAATGTGGGTGGCACCTTGGTGATCAACTCCACACCAAGAAACAGCGACAGCACAAAGAGTGCCAGTAATAAAATTAGAATTTCCATGGTTTAGGCCCCTTCCGGCTGTGATTCTAGCTCTGGCAGATTAAGTAGTTTACGCATATGGGGATGGGGAACCTCACCCTGATGAGCAACCACAGTACCGGCGACTATCTCATCGTTAAAATCTAGGTTGAGGTTGCCCTCTTCATCGAGAATGAGCTCCAGCAATGTCTGCATATTTTTACCCAGCATCTGGCTGGCGTGATAGGCCAGCTCCGAGGGCACATTTTCCGGGCCCAAAATAGTCACATCATGGGCCATCACTGTTTTGCCCTGCTCAGTCAAATCGCAGTTACCACCGCGCTCTGCGGCCAGGTCTACAATCACTGCACCTGGCTTCATGGCCTTCACCATATCCTCGGTCACCAGAATTGGTGACTTGGCGCCGGGAATCGCTGCAGTGGTAATAATAATATCCTGCTGGGCCACCACCTCGGTCATCAGCTCCCGCTGACGACGCAAGAAGTCTTCGCCCTGCTCTTTGGCGTAACCACCTGCACCTTCAGACTCGCCAGTATCAAGGTCCAGCTCAATGGGTTTGGCACCCACCGACAATATTTGCTCGCGGGCAGCGGGACGCACATCATAGGCTTCCACCACAGCACCGAGCCGCTTGGCGGTGGCGCAGGCCTGCAATCCGGCAACACCCACACCCATAATTAATACCCGCGCTGGCTGCAAGGTGCCTGCGGCGGTCATCAGCATAGGAAAAATTCTTGGTGCGGCAGAGGCACCCATAAGTACGGCTTTGTAGCCCGCCAGGGTGGCCATGGAGGACAGTACATCCATGCTCTGGGCACGACTGATTCTGGGTACCAGCTCCAGTGCTATGGCAGTGGCCCCCCTGTCGGCAACCGCCTGAGCGGCCTGGGGGAAGGCCAGCGGGTCCATCATGCCGATAATCAGCTGCCCACTGCGCAGCTGCGCCAGATCATCGTCACTGTTTTCATTGTTTGAGCCAAAGCTCTGAACTTGCAAGATAATATCTGCACTGGCAAATATCTCTGCGCGATCTGCGGTAATTGTTGCTCCAGCCGCAGAGTATTCTGCATCCGGGTAGCCTGCTGCACTACCTGCATCTGCTTGGATAAGTACCTTTACACTTCTGTCTGTCAGAGACTGGACATTGGCAGGGGACATGGCGACACGTTTCTCACCGGCTTTGATTTCCGAGGGAATTCCGATAATCACTCAATTCTCCTATAATTGAAAATGAATAAGTCATTGTTTATAACTTACGTGAATGCTAGCAAATAAAGTCACTATCGAGTAATCGATTTAGGAATAATAGCTATTACATATTAATGATAGTCCCACAGGCTCAAGCCTAGAGGCGGTTGTAGCGGAATTACTGATCAAACAGAGAATCTGTATTTGAAGGCTGAGTGCGACCTAGATTAGGCGGGAAACAGAAAAGTCGGCCAATTCGATCATTACTGATTTAAATTTATTATCGGGCAATTGCTGCAGCGCCTGCTTCGCTAAGCCAGCCTCCTTCTGAGCAAGCTCCATGCTATAGGCTATGCCACCTGAGGCCTGCACAGCACTCAGAATGCCACAAAAATTCTCTTTGCTTTTGCGGGTGATTGCATCGCAGATCAAGTTGCGCTGAGCTTCCTCCACATTATCTCTGGCAAAAATCAGCGGCAAAGTCATTTTGCCCTCGGCTAAATCATCACCCACATTTTTACCTATGGATTCAACATCCCCCTGATAATCCAGCACATCATCAACAATCTGAAATGCCATACCCAGATGTCTGCCGTAATCAGCCATCAAGTTGGACTCAGTACCTGCAAGTACAGCACCAGCGCCGGCAGCAGCCTCAAATAGCTTGGCGGTTTTGCGATAGATCACCTGCAGATAGATATCCTCACAGATAGCGGGATTACCCGCATTGGCCATCTGCTGAACTTCGCCCTCCGAAATCACATTGGTCGCATCAGCCATCAGGCCCATAATCGGCATATCGCCAACCTCCACCAACATCTGGAAAGCCCTGGAGTACAGAAAATCACCCACCAGCACGCTGGGCGCATTGCCCCACTGGGCATTGGCCGTCTCGCGGCCCCGGCGCAGCGCAGATACATCGACCACATCATCGTGCAATAGGGTTGCAGTATGGATAAACTCGATCACAGCGGCCATTTTTAAATGCTGCGAGCCGCTGTAACCATTGGCCAGAGCGCTGAGCAATAAGACAACAGGACGCAGCCTCTTACCTCCGGCTTCCACTATGTAATGGCCGATATTCTCCACCAGCCCGACGTCTGATTGCAGCTGGCTGACAATCAACTCATTGACTGCAGTAAATTCTTCTTTGATGGCTTGGTGAAAAGACAACATTGGTTATTGGGTTTGCCGTTTAAAATACGTGGTGCATGCTAGGCAGCCCCTCCCCTGCTGTCAACCCAAAATGTCCTGCCAGCCCAGCCGCAGCAGCCTTATTGTCTGCTGGCAGAGGCTTAAATAGTTGCTGCAACGAGCAGAACTGGGTACGATGCGCGCTCCGAACCAAATCTCAAGGAACTCATGTCCTTCACCCCAAAATCCTCATACTCTAAAGAAGAAATACTCGCGAGCAGTCGCGGCGAATTGTTTGGCCCAGGCAACGCCAAGCTTCCAGCACCCAATATGCTGATGATCGACCGCATTGTCGAAATCAACAATGATGGCGGCAAACACGGCCTGGGACAGATTGTCGCTGAAGTCGATATCACTCCTGATCTCTGGTTCTTTGACTGTCATTTTGAAGGTGATCCCGTCATGCCAGGCTGTCTTGGCCTAGATGCCCTCTGGCAACTGGTAGGCTTCTTTCTTGTCTGGAATGGCAATAGCGGCCGCGGCCGCGCACTGGGCGCAGGCAATGTAAAGTTCTTTGGTCAGATATTACCCACGGCCAAAAAAGTCACCTACAGACTGGACCTCAAACGCTTGGTACAGCGGCGCCTGATTATGGGTATCGCCGATGGCTCTGTTGAGGTAGATGGTCGCGAAATCTATACTGCTGAAGACCTCAAGGTTGGGCTTTTTTCCAGTACTGAAGACTTTTAACAGCAGCTCGGCACATTAAATAATATTTAACTCAGAAAACCAGCAAGAGGACTATCGATGAGACGCGCAGTAATTACCGGACTTGGAATTGTTTCCTGTCTTGGCAACGACAGGGAATCAGTCACCAAATCTCTGCGAGAAGGTATCTCCGGTATTCGCCGCCGTGAAGATTTTGTCGAAATGGGACTGCGCTGCCACGTGGGTGCTGTGCTGGATATAGACCCCAAAGAGCACATTGATCGCAAAGTGCTGCGTTTTATGGGTGCCTCTGCTTCCTATGCCTACATTGCCACGGATCGCGCAATTGCCGATGCCGGGCTCAGCGAAGACATGGTCTCTAACCCACGCACAGGTCTGGTTATGGGCGCCGGTGGCGTTTCTGGCGAAATGTTTACCGAAAGCATAGATGTAATGCGCGAGCGCGGCATCAAACGAGCTGGACCCTACCGGGTGACTCAAATTATGGCCAGCACAGTCTCTGCCTGTGTAGCCACCCCGTTTAAGATTAAAGGCGTCAACTATTCCATGGCCTCAGCCTGCGCAACCAGCGCCCACTGTATTGGCCATGCTCTGGAACTTATTCAGCTGGGTAAGCAAGATATAGTGCTGGCCGGCGGTTCCGAGGATATGCACTGGTCTATGGCTGGCCCCTTTGATGCCATGGGTGCACTGACAAGCAAATACAACGATACCCCCGAAATAGCCTCCAGAGCCTATGATGCGGAGCGCGATGGCTTTGCTCCTGGACTGGGCGCTGGCACCGTGGTGGTTGAAGAGCTGGAACATGCCCTTGCCCGCGGCGCCAATATTATCTGCGAAATTACCGGCTACGGTGCCACCTCAGATGGTGCCGATATGGTGTCTCCATCCGGTGAAGGCGCAGAGCGCAGCATGAAGATGGCGATGGAGACCGCCAGCGGACCCATAGACTATATCAATGCCCATGGCACCAGCACGCCAGTGGGTGATATTGCCGAGCTGGGCGCGATTCGCAATACCTTTGGTGATAACTGCCCAGATATCAGCTCCACCAAATCACTCTCAGGCCACAGCCTGGGAGCAGCAGGTGTCCATGAAGCAATCTACTGCATGCTGATGATGGAAGCCGGGTTTGTTACTGGCTCCGCTCATATTGACAAGCTCGACGATCATGCCGCCGGCTTGCCTATTCTGCTTGAGACTAAAGATAAAAAGTTGGATCGAGTGATGTCCAACAGCTTTGGCTTTGGCGGCACCAACGCAACCTTGGTGATGGAACGCTACTCCAGCTAATCCCTCACCCCACTAAAAAAGGCGGCCAATGCCGCCTTTTTTAATGTCTGGCTTTTTATTGTCCAGCCACCCAATCTTTAATGCGCTGTTCCAAAATATCCAAGGGGATGGGGCCAGCCTCCAGCACTCGATCATGGAAGCTGCGAATATCAAAATCCTCTCCCAGCTCTTGGCTCGCATATTGCCGCAACTCTTTGATCTTTAACTCACCCATTTTGTAAGCCAGTGCCTGGCCGGGCCAGACTATATAGCGATCAATCTCCACGGTAATATCATGTTCAGACTTGGCACTATTGGCGATAAAAAAGTCGATCGCACGCTGACGACTCCAGCCCAGCGAATGCATACCTGTATCCACTACCAACCGCACCGCGCGCCACATTTCGTAAGTCAGTTGACCAAACTTGCTGTAGGGATCTTTATAAAAGCCCATCTCCTCACCCAGGCTCTCCGAGTACAGACCCCAACCCTCAACAAAGGCGGTAATACGGTAGAGATCGCGACGCCAGGGATGAACATTAGTCTGTTCTTTGGCCAGAGAGATTTGCAGATGGTGCCCAGGCATAGCCTCATGCAATGTCAGTGCCTCCATCTCCCACTTGGGTCTGGTATCTAGTGCGTAGGTATTAGCAAAAAAGATCCCTGCCCGCCCCATGGACTGGGCGCCAGACTGGTAATAGGCCGTTGTCTGAGATTTCTCCGCATAGCTGGGAATCATCTTTACGCCGTAGGGTAGCCGGGGCAATACACCAAACAATGCCGGCAACTCTGCATCCGCGCGCTTAGCAATATCCCTATACTCACGCATCAGGTCTTCTTTGTTGGTGAAATAAAACTGCGGGTCGCGGCGTAAAAATTCAGTAAAGGCATCAAAATCACCTTCGAAGCCTGAATCAATAATCACCTGCTCCATGGCTGCACGGATCCGCGCCACTTCCCTGAGACCCAGGGCATGAATCTGCTCTGCAGTTAAATCTGTGGTAGTCGAACGCGCCGCGCGATGGGCGTACCATGCCTGGCCATTGGCAAGGTTGGATAGGCCGACCGCCTGCACCGCATTAGGCAGGTAGTCGGTTTCTAAAAACCGCTGCAACTTCTTGTAGGCCGGCGCTATGCCATTTTGATAGGCCGCTATTGCGCGGGCTTTAAGCTGCTTCTGCTGGTCGGGGGAAATACTATCGGGAAAACTCACAAAGGCACCCAGCAGTGGGCTGTCCATGGGGTCGTCAAATAGCTGATTAGCCACCTGCCCAGGCACATCGCGCAGGGTGATGGCTGGCGGTGTGATCCCAGCTTCAAGCCCTTGCTTCATCAAAACTATGGTCTGCATAATCAAGCTATCTGCCGATTCCAGGCGGGCGATAATATCCCTATAGTCCGTTAGTTTCCGGCTCGGCATCAAGCTAATCATTTGCGCCAAATCTTGCTGCACACCACCCATCTGATTGATCGGCATTAACTCATCGGGAAATGCCTGAGCAGCCACATTGGCGCTGAGGTCTTTATGGAATAGCTGAAAATCCAATATCGCCGACTCACCTAGGGAATCGACCGAAATAGTCTCGACTGCTTTTAGCAGCGTGTGGCTGTCCCGGTTGCGCTGCTCTATGGCCTCTGGAGAATAATCTGTCCAGCGATCATTCTGTCCGGCATAACCTAGCCAGGTGGCGGCCTCTGGGTACTGGGTCATCTGGTAGTCATAGACCAAATCCATCAGAGCGGCGAGACGCTCATCCTGACTGGCATAGCCGTTTTCCTCTGTTACCAGATCCAATCTGGCCTGATAGTCGCTTAGTGCGGCGATAGATTGGGCAGACATAGCTGTCAACAGCAGTATCCCAACCAGCAACCCCAGTCTCTGGACCATTTTGCTGATATTAAATAATGTACTCATAGCAACCTCTTTTTATTATTCTGGATATTGGCCTATAAAAACCCAGTGGGGATACAGCACTATAGCTGTGGCCCGATACTTAAAGGACAAAATAAAAGGGAACTGCCCAGGCAGTTCCCTTTTAGATATCATCGGTGAAGGGCTATTTCACCACTAGCAGCTTAGAGCGCGGCTAAAATAGCCTCGGCACTAGAGCCTTCCAGGGCGCCGGCATCAACATTGAGCAGGCTTACCACACCGTCGTCAACGATCATTGCGAAACGCTTGCTGCGAGTGCCCATACCAAACCCAGTGCCGTCCAACTCAAGACCCACAGCTTTGGTAAAGTCGCCATTGCCATCTGCCAGCATCATTAGGTGATCGGCATTGGCGCTCTGGCCCCAGGCGTGCATCACAAATACATCATTGACGGACATACAGGCAACAGTGTCCACACCTTTGGCCTTGATATCATCGACATGCACCACAAAACCTGGCAGGTGAGCCGCCGAACAGGTGGGAGTAAAGGCGCCGGGAACAGCGAACAGAACCACTTTTTTTCCTGCGAAAATATCCGCTGTGCTGATGCCCGTGGGACCCTCGGCACCCATAATGGTAAACATTCCCTCAGGAATTTTATCGCCAACTTGAATTGTCATATGGACCTCATTGATTATTAGTTTTTAAATAGAGCGGCCACAGTAAAGCCTGGGGTCGCCCAAAGTATTTTTGCCTACAGCCCTAGAACGGAATATCGTCGTCAAATGCCCCGCCCTGCTGCTGAGGTGCGCTCTGCTGAGGTGCACTCTGTTGCTGTTGCGGCGCACTCTGCTGCTGAGCCTGAGGCGCTGACTGCTGATAACTGCCCTGAGACTGATCATAGTCTCCAGATTGCTGACCACCGCGGCTGTCCAACATCTGCATTTCGCTGGCAACAATTTCAGTGGTGTAGCGGTCCTGTCCGTCCTGGCCCTGCCACTTGCGCGTACGCAATGAGCCTTCAATATAGAGCTTCGAGCCCTTCTTCACATACTCGCCTGCAATCTCGGCCAAGCGGTTGAAAAATACCACTCGGTGCCATTCGGTGCGTTCTTGCTGGTCACCGGTGTTTTTGTCTTTCCATGATTCAGATGTGGCGAGGCTGAGATTGGTTACAGCGCCACCAGATGGCATAAAGCGTGTTTCTGGATCCTGACCACAGTTACCCACAATGATGACTTTATTGACTCCGCGTGCCATTGATTTCCCCTGTTTTCTCTGAGTTAAGTAGCGACAAAATCCCTGATAAAATCACAGTTAAAAGCACCATCAAATGGGACGATTGTCAGTACGGTTAAAATACGGTTTTAGGCTTTGCATATCCACCTTTTGCTTATCAACTTTGATATAGGCCAAAGGTTCGCCTTCAACCAAGAGTATATCTTCTACCCCAGTTATTGTTGAAACTATTTTTGCAAATTCCTGGCGGTCTGTATCACCCACCTGCAATACCAATGTCTGCAGAGCTCTGGGTGACTGCAATCCCAGGGCCAGTAACCACCAGATAAACAAAACTCCGGCGATCAGTAAAAATAGTCCGCTAAACCCGTAATACTGCAGGCTCCAGCCACCAAGTACCCCTCCGGCAAAGGCGCCAAAAAACTGGCAGGTGGAATAGATGCCCATGGCAGTGCCTCGATTACCCACTGGGCAGACCTTGCTTAACCAGGAGGGTAGCGACGCTTCAAGCAAATTAAAGGCAGCAAAAAATGCCAGCAGCATCAGCGGAGTCAACAGCGGACTTCTGTGCACAGCTAGCACCAGCATGGAGACGGCAAGCACGGCCACTGCAGAGACAAAACTAAGCTTTTGTTGCTGGTGGCGCTCACCCAGAATCATAGCGGGAACCATGGCCACAAACCCACCACCTAGCAGAGCGGCATAGACCCACCACAGATCTCTGTCAGCTATACCCAGCTCATCGGTAAGAATAGTCGGAATCACCACAAAGGCTGCCATCAGCGCCAGATGCAGAGCAAAGACACCCAGATTTAAGCGCAGCAATACAGGGTTACTGAGCAGCTGTCCGATCTGAGCAATATCGGTCAAGGTCTCGCGATTGCGCTGCACAGCTATGGCTCTGGGCACCTGGGATACGAATATCAGTAGTCCCAGTACACCCAGGCCCGCTGTCAGCCAAAATATTGCCGCCAGGCCGCCATAGTTAGCTATTAGCGGGCCCAGAATCATAGCCACCATAAACGATAGACCAATACTGGCCCCTATGGCTGCCATGGCCTTGGTGCGGTTTTCTTCGCAGGTTAGATCTGTGACCATAGCCATCAACGTACTGGCTATGGCGCCCATACCCTGCATGGCTCGACCGATCATCAGCTGAGTCATAGTCTCTGCATTGGCTGCAAATATACTGCCCGCCACAAACATCAGCAGACCACCAACAATGACTGGCCGTCGCCCTATCCGATCCGATAGCAGCCCCAGCGGAATTTGCAGCATAGCCTGGGTAAGACCATAGACTCCCAGCGTCAATCCCAGCAGCAGCGGCGAGGCATCTGCATAGTCATTCATATACAGCCCGAGAACCGGCAGCACCATAAACAGGCCGAGCATTCTAACGCCGTACAGGCTTGCCAGAGAGGCCGTAGCTCGCCGTTCGACGGCAGAAAAAGTCGATGAAGATTGAGTGGTTTTAGTCAAGATGGTTTCAAATGCTTCTAATAAAATTCGGCCACCATCTTAACAGCGCAGTGGGGCACCGAGAATATTTATCGGCAATTTTTTGTAAAACAGGGTCTATTCAGGCGGCCTGGTCGTAAATAGTTGGGTATGGCAAATTCACTTTGCCCAATGCGGGTTCAGCGCCCTATAATTACTGGTTTTTTATAGCCCCTTAATAAATGACAAAGAAGCACTAATGGATACCATTCAGGTTAGGGGCGCACGCACCCACAATCTTAAAAATATCGATCTAGATATTCCCCGCGACAAGCTGATTGTTATCACTGGGCTGTCTGGGTCGGGCAAGTCATCTCTGGCATTTGATACATTGTATGCCGAGGGGCAGCGACGCTATGTAGAGTCCCTGTCCACCTATGCTCGACAATTTTTGTCGATGATGGAAAAGCCAGATGTAGACCATGTAGAGGGTCTCTCCCCCGCTATCTCCATCGAACAAAAGTCCACTTCCCACAACCCTCGTTCCACCGTGGGCACCATCACTGAAATTTACGACTATCTGCGCCTGCTATTTGCCCGAGCTGGCGAACCTCGCTGCCCGGACCATGGTCAGGCACTCAATGCTCAGACCGTGAGCCAGATGGTCGATCAGGTACTGGCGCTGCCAGAGGGCAGCAAACTGATGCTGTTGGCACCAGTGATCAAGGATCGCAAAGGTGAGCATCTGCATCTGTTTGACAGCCTGCGCCGCCAGGGCTTTATTCGCGCCCGTATCGATGGCCTGGTCTGCGATCTGGATGAGGCTCCGGCGCTGGATAAAAAGAAAAAACATACTATTGAGGTGGTGGTTGACCGCTTTAAGGTCAAAGAGGATATAGGCCTGCGCCTGGCCGAATCCTTTGAGACCGCCCTGGCCCTCGCCGAGGGACTGGCCAGCATAAGCTATATGGATGGCGGCACACCGGATCAGATATTTAGTGCCAAATTTGCCTGCCCTGTGTGCAACTACAGCCTCAATGAACTTGAGCCAAGACTGTTTTCCTTTAACAACCCAGCTGGTGCCTGCCC
>Ga0115561_1002363_pt1 | contig 12667 bp, 11 predicted proteins | sample COGITO_mtgs_1105_4_FD_87201 | JGI IMG/M metagenome (GOLD analysis project Ga0115561, IMG submission 87201) | Pelagic marine microbial communities from North Sea - COGITO_mtgs_110512 | ecosystem: Environmental > Aquatic > Marine > Epipelagic | place: Germany:Helgoland, sampling site Kabeltonne...
TATGATCGCCTGGGCGTTAAGCTGACCCGTGATGACGTGATGGCAGAAAGTGCCTACAACGACAAGCTGCCGGGCGTTATTGAACACCTGCGTGAAAAAGGCTTGCTGACCGAAGATCAGGGCGCGCAGTGCGTGTTCCTGGAAGAGTACAAAGGTAAAGAAGGCGAACCGCTGCCAATTATTGTGCAGAAAAAAGGCGGTGGTTATCTGTATGCCACCACCGATTTAGCCGCCATTGAATACCGTCAGAAAGTATTAGGCGGTGACCACTTAATGTATTTTGTAGACGCCCGTCAGGCACTGCATTTTGACCAAATTTTTACCCTGGCGCGTAAAGCAGGCTTTGTTGAGGGTGAGATACAGCTAGACCATTACGGTTTTGGTACGGTGATGGGCAAAGACGGAAAACCTTACAAAAGCCGTGACGGGGGTGTGACTAAACTGGCTGATTTATTAGATGAAGCCGAACGCCGCGCACTAGAGTTGCTTCAGCAGAAAACGACCGACTTAACAGACGAGCAGCAGAAACGCGTTGCTGAAGTGGTGGGTATTAGCTCGGTGAAGTATGCCGACTTGTCGAAAAACCGTACCAGTGACTACATTTTTGACTGGAATCACATGCTGACCTTTGAAGGTAATACAGCGCCTTACCTGCTTTATGCTTACACCCGTGTGAACAGCATTTTTGACCGACTCGGCGATACCGCTTTTGACCGTGATGCAGACATTATTCTTAATGACGAGCGTGAGCTGGCACTTGCGAACCAGCTGGTGCGTTTTAATGAAGTGCTGCATCAGGTTCAGGATAAAGCCATGCCGCACTTCGTATGTGGCTATCTGTTTGATCTGGCCGGGCGTTTTTCCAGTTTTTATGAAGCCTGCCCTATTTTGAATCAGGAAGATGAAGCCCTTCGTAACAGCCGCCTTAAGTTGTCGATGTTAACGGCTAACGTGCTCAAGCAAGGTCTGGATTTACTGGGCATTCCAACCCTGGAGAAGATGTAACGCATTATGGATTACGCGAATCGTAAGCCAAAATCGCCGAAACGTAAGCCGGCTAAGAAAAAGGGAAGCAATAAAAAGCAGCAACGTGGCGCAAAACCCGTTGGTGAACGTAAAGCTGTCCCTTGGTTCGTGGTTATTATTGCCATTGGCTTAATCGCCTTATTTACTTATATTCTGGTTCAAATTAGCGGTAAGTCAGAGGAAGTTGAGCAACCGCATGTGCAGCAACCACCGGCCGATCTGTTGCCGGAAAAGTCGGCCGAACGCTGGCGTTATATTGAAGAGCTGGAAAGCAAAGAAGTGGAAGTGGATGTACCCGAACGCGAAGTGGGTCCACCTAAGCTTATGCAATGTGGCTCTTTTCGTCAGCAGGCTGACGCAGAAAGGCTGCGTGCGCAAATTGCTATGGCTGGTCTGGAATCTCAGGTTAGAGCAACGGACGGCAGTAATGGCCTTTGGTACCGGGTTATTTTAGGGCCTTATGAAACAAAACGTGACGCCGAACGTGATCGCCATAAACTGCAGCGGAATCAGGTGTTTGGTTGCGCAATTTGGAACTGGAACATCGATTAATCCATACCCACCATTGAAAAACACGATATAGACCCTCAAATACTTGTCATTGATGTCACAAAGACAAAAAAGAGGGTCTTGATTTGACTACTATCGTATCTGTTCGCCGCGGCGATAAAGTTGTAATTGGCGGAGACGGCCAGGTTTCCTTAGGTAATACCGTAATGAAAGGCAATGCACGTAAAGTGCGCCGCCTTTACCACGACAAAGTGCTGGCAGGTTTTGCCGGCGGAACCGCTGACGCTTTCACACTGTTCGAACGCTTTGAATCCAAACTTGAGCAACATCAGGGCAACCTGATGCGTGCTGCTGTGGAACTGGCAAAAGACTGGCGTACTGACCGGGCGTTGCGCCGGTTAGAAGCTCTGTTGGCAGTGGCTGATAAAGAAACCTCATTAATCATCACGGGTAACGGCGACGTTGTTCAGCCTGAGAATGATCTTATAGCTATTGGCTCGGGTGGTCCTTTTGCTCAGTCAGCGGCGAGAGCGTTGCTGGAAAACACCGACTTGAATGCCCGCGATATTGTGCAAAAAGCATTAACTATAGCGGGTGATATTTGCGTATATACGAACGGCAATCAGACCATTGAAGAAGAAGAGTCTATTGCTGAAGACAAAACAAAGCAGGGGAAAGAATAAGATGTCTGAGATGACCCCAAGAGAAATTGTTGACGAATTAAACCGACACATTATTGGCCAGGATAAAGCCAAACGCGCTGTTGCCGTTGCTTTGCGTAATCGCTGGCGCCGTATGCAGCTGGACGATGAACTGCGTCAGGAAGTGACGCCAAAGAACATCTTAATGATTGGCCCAACGGGTGTTGGTAAAACGGAAATAGCCCGTCGCCTGGCAAAATTGGCAAAGGCACCGTTCATTAAAGTAGAAGCCACTAAGTTCACCGAAGTTGGCTATGTGGGTAAAGAGATAGAGTCTATTGTTAAGGACTTGACCGATGTAGCAGTGAAGCAAACTCGTGAAGAGATGATGCAAAAGGTACGTTACCGCGCTGAAGAAGCGGCGGAAGAGCGTATTCTGGATGTGCTGTTGCCTCCGGCGAAGAAGTCGTCCTCCGGTTGGGCTCAACAACAGGAAGAAACACCAGAAAACGATGACCAGCGTGGTACACGTCAGGTATTCCGTAAGAAGCTGCGCGAAGGCCAGTTAGACGACAAAGAAATTGAAATTGATTTAGCCATGCCACAAATGGGTGTTGAAATTATGGCGCCGCCGGGCATGGAAGAAATGACGTCGCAACTGCAGAATATGTTCCAGAACATGGGCAACGATAAAACCAAAGCCCGTAAGATGCGTATCAAAGACGCCTACAAACAACTGGTCGAAGAAGAAGCGGCGAAACTGCTGAACCCAGATGAAGTCAAAGAAGCAGCGATTGAATCGGTTGAGCAAAACGGCATTGTCTTTTTAGATGAAATTGACAAGATTTGTAAGCGCGGTGATACCAGCGGACCGGATGTTTCACGCGAAGGTGTGCAGCGTGACCTGCTGCCTTTGGTTGAAGGTACAACGGTGAACACCAAGCATGGCATGATAAAGACCGACCATATTCTGTTCATTGCCTCTGGTGCATTCCAGATGAGTAAACCATCGGATCTTATTCCGGAGCTTCAGGGTCGTTTGCCGATTCGGGTAGAACTGGAAGCGCTGACCAGCGGCGACTTTGTTCGCATTCTGACAGAGCCTAGTGCTTCACTGACGACGCAATACCATGCGTTACTGAACACGGAAGGCGTGGAGGTTAACTTTACCGAAGAGGGCATTCAGCGCATAGCTGAAGTTGCATTCCATGTGAATGAGACGACCGAGAATATCGGAGCCCGCCGGCTGCACACCGTGCTTGAGCGCTTGATGGAAGAAATTTCCTTCCATGCAACAGACCACAACGGTGAGAAGTTGACCGTAGACGCAGATTACGTCAACGAACATGTTGGTGAGTTGTCGCAGGACGAAGACTTAAGTCGCTTCATCCTGTAATACATTACCGTTAAAAAGCCGTTGCAAACTCCCCGGGAGGCAGCGGCTTTTTATTGCTCTGAATTTGACGTTCAATAAATTGTTCGGCGAATTGCAGGCGCATTGGCGGCGAATAGAAATAGCCCTGCATCATGTCACAACCCAGTTTCTGCAACATATCCTGCTGTTCTTCGGTCTCGATGCCTTCAGCAATAACGCGTTTCCCCAAACCATGAGATAAGCGGATCATGGCTTTTAAAATGGTCGCATCGTTATTATTTTGCTGAAGTTCACTGATGAAACTCCGGTCAATTTTAATTTTGTTAATAGGCAAAGACCGCAAATAAGCCAGAGAAGAGTGTCCTGTACCAAAGTCGTCGATGGAAATACCAAAGCCCATCTCCCGCAAACGTTGAATGACACTCATGCCATTATGCAAGTCAGACATAGCGACATTTTCAGTAATTTCTAATTCCAGCCATTCCGGCGATATACCGTAGTCTTCCTGCAGCCGCTGCATTTTTTCAATCAACTGGAAATGCTGAAACTGAGGTGCAGAGAGGTTTACCGCAATTGGCCAGCATACGCCAAACTTTTGTTGCCAGGAGCTAAGAATCGCAGCGGCCTGATTCAGCACCCAGTCATCTAAATCGGTAGAAAGGCCGAGTTGTTCTATGTAAGGCAGGAACTCTGCCGGACTCAGCAAGCCCCGTTCGGGGTGTTGCCAGCGTATGAGTGCTTCAAACCCACAAAGCTGTTGATGGTCGAAGTCGAACTGAGGCTGAAGGTATAAAGTGAATTCATTTTCTTGCATTGCCTTACGAAGCACTGGCTCCATATCAACCAGATAGGAGTACATTTCGTCCATACCACGTTCATAAAAGGTTATGGTGGGCTGGTGCGACTGCTTGGCCTGAGTTAAACCTATGGTTGCCTTATTGAGCAAGACTTCCGATCGGCTGCCGTGCTGAGGGTAGCGCGAAATACCAATGCCTACTGCAATATTTACGGTTTTCTCGCCAACATCAATTGCAATGTCAGCGCTTCCTGAAGTTCTGTGGCTAAGTCTTGTATCAGGCTCCGGTTCTTTAAATGGTCAAAAGCAATAGCAAAAACGTCACCGCTGATACGTGAAACAGTGAGGGGCTGCTTAGTAAAATTTTGCAGGCGTCTGGCTATTTCCTTGAGAACCTGGTCACCGCCGCGAATACCGATATTTTCGTTCACCACTTTAAAACGGCTGACACCAATTAGCATCATGGTTAAGTGGCGATTGTTGCTACGGCAATATTCAATAAACAACGGAATTTTACTGACCAGTTGATCGCGGTTAGAAACCCCTGTCAGAGCGTCATGAGTGTGAAGATATTCGGCGCGTTGAATAGCGCGCACTGCGGTATTGCGCTCTGACTCCAGCAGCCAAATAATGACGCCAACAATAACAACGGCAATGATAATTACCGTTAACAGAGCCTGGAAGCTTAAAACCCAGTCGATGGCGTTGGCTGATAACGAGAACATTCCGGCCAGCACCAGAAAGTTTTTAATGCCGATACTCAGAAACCCCCCTGAGACTAACTTGGGGCCGATACCTGCGCCTAGCCTACGCCACATGAAAAAGCCGATAGCAATAAGCGCTACGCCTGTGACTAAAAAGCGCATAAACCCGGCATTGGGGGTGCTGCCGACAGAGCTGATAGTTGGCTCCAGCCAGAAGTAGGAGATAACCCCACCAATGAGTGAAATGGCGTAAGCAATATACTGCCAGTATTTTTGTGGTTTGCTGTTAAAGGCGGCACAGGACGCCCCCAAAGCAATAAAGCAAATTGCCAGGTACTGGAAGGTTAAAGCAATGCCTTGTAAGCCGCCGGACCAGTTAAGCGCAGACTCGGGTGCAACCATTGCGCTGCCTGCAAGGAAGGCGCGAATTAACTCACTGGGGCCAAAGGCAAAGCAGGCAAAAGACCAGTAACTTAAGTAGTCACGTCGATAATAACGGTGATAATACATAAGCAGCGACGCGAAACCGATAAGAAAAACGGCTTGTATGGCGTGCGCAAAGGTCTCTATTGCCAGACTTGTCATTAGGTCAAGCTGCGGCATGAAAATAGCGATTCACTTTATTATTATTATAGTTAGTTAGATTAAACGGGTTTTTATTCTATAATTCAAGGGTTTCGTTACCTCTGTCGGGCTTACTTTTGTCCTTGCCGGATAGCAGGTATACTGCCAGTCACTGCTATAGCAACGTCAGGAACACAATCATGGAATACAACACTTCAGAACTTTGCGATTTATACCCCGATATGGTCGATGTGGTTGAGCCCATGTTTGAGTCTTATGGAGGCCGTAGCTCTTTCGGCGGTCGTCTGGTTATCATTAAATGCCACGAAGACAAAGGGCTCATTGAAGAAACGGTGGCGGCAGACGGTGGCGGCAAAGTGTTGCTGATAGATGGTGGAGGCTCGGCACGCCGGGCTCTGCTTGATGCTGCTATAGCCGAACAAGCTATGGATAACGACTGGGAAGGCATTGTCTGTTATGGGGCTGTGCGTGAAGTTGATGCGCTGGAAGAACTGGACATTGGTATTCTTGGCGTAGCTTCTATTCCTGTGGGGGCAATTAGTGAAGGTGTGGGTGAAGTGAATGTGCCGGTTAACTTTGGCGGCGTCACCTTTTTACCCGATGATCATCTCTACATTGATACCACCGGTGTCATCTTGTCTCCGGAACCACTAGATATTGAATAACTATGAGTGAGATTTCTTTTTTAGAATTAACCGATCCGGCTAAATGGGTAACGGTGCGCGAGCAGGAAACAAAAATTGGTCAGGCTATTCGGGTTCTTTCTGAGCAGGGAACTTATGAAGAAAGCCTGGCTGCAGCCTGGGAAGACGGCCAACGCGTAGCTTTAGTGGGAGTTCCGGAAAGTATTGGCGTGCGCGCGAATCTTGGGCGGGCAGGTGCCGACGATGGCTGGCAGTCCTTTCTCAAGAGCTTTTTGAACCTGCAGAAAACCGGCTTGCTTTCTACCCATGAATTGTTGCTGATTGGTGCTGTTAATTGTGATGATTTGAATGAAAAAGCTGAGGAGCTGGATACTTCGAACCCGCATGAACTAGCGACGTTACGCGAACTTTGCGCACAGGTCGATGCGCGGGTGGAAAAGGTGCTGACGCCGCTGTTCGAGCAAGGCTTTGAAGTCATTGTTATTGGTGGTGGTCACAATAACGCGTATCCACTCTTGAAGAGCCTGCATAAAGTGACCGGTGAAGCCTGTGGAGCCGTGAATTTAGACCCGCATGCAGACTTTCGCCCGCGCGAGGGTCGCCATTCCGGTAACGGCTTTAGCTATGCCTATATGGAAGGCGCGCTGGAGTTTTATCATATTGTTGGTCTGCATCAGGGCAAAAACTCCGCCAGTAGTCTGCGCCAACTGCAGGACGCTGGTATGCGTTACCATACACTGCACCGCTTATACGAACGTCCATTTGCTGAAGTGATGGACGAAGTGGTGGCAAAAGCGGTGTCCTGGCAGCGTCCACTGGGCATTGAAGTGGATGTGGATTCGTTAAATGCGGTGCCTGCCAGCGCCGTGAATTATGTCGGTTTGAGTCTGGGGCAGGGTTTTCAATATGTTAAACGCCTGGCTGAGGTGAGCGAAGCACGTTATCTGCACCTTGCAGAAGCCGCACCGTCATTGTGCAGTGCGGGCTTCGACGAAGGCATGAAAATTTGCGGACAGTTGCTTAGCGAGCTAACCACGGCTTACTTACACGGTCGTGAGCGACGCCGTTAAACCATAAGGTTTGTAGCGGGTTTACGCCAAACTGGTAAGTGAGCTCAGCGGCGTCCTGACAATTCCATAGCGCTAAATCTGCGTAACAGCCTTCGGCAATAACGCCCCGCTTCTGTTCACCTAAGGCTTTGGCAGCATTAACTGTTACCCCGCGCAAGCATTCTTCCGGTGTCATGTGGAAGAAGGTAGCGGCCATTTGCAGCATTAACGGTAGGTTGTGAATAGGCGAAGAGCCCGGGTTTGCATCGGTGGCAATGGCCATGGGAACGCCGTGTTTTCTCAGTAATTCAACCGGCGGCTTTTGGGTATCGCGCAGAAAATAGAATGCGCCCGGCAATAACACCGCCACTGTGCCATTTTCGGCCATGGCTTTAACGCCTTCCTCGTCTAGCTGTTCAAGATGATCAGCAGATAACGCCTGATATTCCGCGGCCAGCTTCGCGCCTTGCTGATTAGTAATTTGTTCGGCATGAAGCTTAATAGGAAGTCTTAACTTTTTAGCTGCTTCAAACACTTTTTCAGTTTGTGCCGGGCTGAACCCAATGCTTTCACAAAAAGCGTCAACGGCATCGACCAGCCCTTCGTTCGCCAGAGTCGGCAGAATGTTTTGGATAATTTCATCAATATAGCCGTCGGCGTTATCCTTGAACTCTGGCGGCACGGCATGCGCTGCCAGTAGCGTGGTCTTTATGTTCACCGGCAACTGTTCGGCTAACTGACGCGCTACGGTTAACTGTTTGCGCTCGTTTTCTAAGTCCAGCCCGTAACCGGATTTCACTTCAATGCTGGTAACGCCTTGTGACATGAGCGTTTCTGCGCGCTCTAAAGCTAATTTAAGCAGCTCTTCCTGTGAAGCTTCGCGAGTGGACTTAACGGTGCTTTTAATGCCACCGCCCTGCTCGGCAATTTCCTGATAGCTGGCGCCATGCAAACGTTGAGCAAATTCATTAGCCCGCGAACCAGCCCATACCAGATGGGTATGGCAGTCGATTAATCCAGGGGTCAGCAAACCGCCGTTACCGTCAATGACTTCCGCCGTCGGAGTGGCGGGAGCGTCAAAGGCTGCACCTACAAATTCAATTTTTCCTTTATTGATAATGACTGTAGCGTCGTGGATCAGACCATAGCCCTGATCATCGTTCATTGTTGCTGCGTTGATGTTTTCTATACGTTGCATAGCAGTCCTTAAAGGTGAGTTCTGATAAAAGAATAGCAAAAGTAACTTGTATAGACAATTATTCTGGACTAGACTTTTACCCTCAAAAGTACCGTGTCATATCATTCATTGTTGGGGTCGGGATGAATAAATTCTCAAAGATAAAACAGCACATTTATCTGAAGATAGAGTCCGGTGAGTGGCCTGAAAACCACCCTGTCAGTTCGGAAAACGCATTATCGACGCAGTTCTCGGTCAGTCGTATGACGGCTCGCAGAGCCTTGCAGGAGCTTGCGGATGAAGGTTTGGTGATAAGAACGCAGGGGTCCGGTACTTACGTTGCCCCCATCAAGTCGCAAACCTCGTTTATGGCCATTCGCAACATAGCCGACGAAGTGCGTTCGCGGGGACACGACTACCGCGCCAAAGTGCATTTGCTAAAAGAACAGCCGGCAAGCGCTCAAATTGCGGAAGCACTGGAGCTGGAAGAAGGGAATCCGGTTTTTCATTCGCTGATCACCCACTATGAAAATGACCAGCCAGTTCAGCTTGAAGAGCGTTTTGTGAACCCGAAACTGGTTCCCGATTATCTTAAGCAGGACTACAGTAAGGTCACTCCGCATGAATATTTATGCGTAGTCAGTCCGCTAACCGAAGCCAGCCATCAAATTGAAGCCATTCTGCCGGTCAGCACGATATGCCAATACTTAAATATCGACCGTCACGAACCTTGTCTCAGAATTTTGCGCCGTACCTGGAGCTCAGGCGGTGTGGTCACCTTTGCCACACTGACTCACCCTGGCTCCCGGTTTAAGTTAGGCGGCCATTTAACCTTTAAGGAGTAAGTCATGTCATTCACCCGTTTGGATAAAAGTCGCAAAATAAGCGCACCTCATGGAACCGAGCTAACCACCTGTAACTGGCAGGTAGAAGCTGCAAAGCGGATGCTAATGAACAACCTGGATGACGAAGTTGCCGAACACCCACAGGCACTGGTCGTTTATGGTGGTATTGGGCGTGCTGCGCGCAGCTGGGAATGCTATGACAAAATTATTGAAACTTTAGAACGCCTGAAGCCAAACGAATCTCTGTTGATTCAGTCGGGTAAACCGGTGGGTGTATTTCCGACTCATGAAGACGCGCCGCGTGTATTGATCGCGAACTCTAACCTGGTGCCCGAATGGGCAACATGGGAGCACTTTAACGAGCTCGATAAAAAAGGCCTGATGATGTACGGGCAGATGACCGCGGGTTCATGGATTTACATTGGCTCGCAAGGCATTGTGCAGGGCACCTATGAAACCTTTGGCGCGGTTTCGCGTCAGCACTTCGACGGCGACGCTAAAGGTAAGTGGGTACTTACTGGTGGTCTTGGAGGCATGGGAGGAGCTCAGCCTTTGGCGGCCACCATGGCCGGCTTTTGCATGTTAGCGGTGGAGTGTGATGAGTCGCGCATCGATTTCCGTTCGCGCACCGGCTATGTGGATCATAAAGCCACCAACCTGGATGATGCGTTAAAGCTGATTAACGACGCCATGGAAAAGGGCGAAGCCATTTCAGTGGGCTTACTGGGTAACGCCGCTGACGTTTATTCTGAATTGCAGCAACGCGGTGTCACACCGGATGTGGTGACTGACCAAACGTCTGCCCACGACCCTCTGCACGGTTACTTGCCACAAGGCTGGACGCTGGAGGAGTATAAAGAGCAGCAGGAAAGCGACCCCAGTGGCACGGTAACCGCCGCGAAAGAATCTATGGCGGTACAGGTTCGCGCTATGCTGCACTTCCAGAAAGAAGGCGCAGCTGTACTGGATTACGGCAACAATATTCGTCAGATGGCCAAAGACGTTGGCGTTGATAACGCCTTTGACTTCCCGGGTTTTGTCCCCGCTTATATCCGTCCGCTGTTCTGCGAAGGTATTGGTCCATTCCGCTGGGTGGCGCTTTCGGGTGACCCGGAAGACATTTACAAGACCGACCAGAAAGTCAAAGAGCTGATTCCGGACAACGAGCACTTACACAACTGGCTGGATATGGCCAAAGAACGCATTAGCTTCCAGGGCTTGCCGTCACGTATTTGCTGGATTGGCCTTAAAGACCGCGCCCGCATTGCTCGTGCGTTTAACGACATGGTTAAAAGCGGTGAGTTAAAAGCTCCTGTGGTTATTGGTCGTGACCATTTGGATTCCGGCTCAGTTGCCAGCCCTAACCGCGAAACCGAAGCGATGCAGGACGGCTCTGATGCGGTATCGGACTGGCCCCTGCTGAATGCGTTGCTGAATACAGCCGGCGGCGCGACCTGGGTCAGCCTGCACCATGGTGGTGGCGTCGGTATGGGTTATTCACAGCACGCTGGTGTGGTGATTGTGGCCGATGGTACCGAAGAAGCCGACAAGCGCTTAAGCCGGGTACTGTGGAACGACCCGGGCACAGGCGTTATGCGTCATGCTGATGCCGGATACGATATTGCGAAAAACTGCGCCCGCGAACAAGGGCTTGATTTACCGATGCTGGATACGAAGTAAGGAGGTTGCATGAGTCATTTTGAATTACAGCCAGGACAGTTGCAGTTAAGCGAACTGCGCCACTGGTTTTATCAGCATCAGACGCTAAAGCTTTCTGATGAAGCGAAAGACAACATTGCGACTTCGGCAAAAACCGTTGCGGATGTACTGGAGCAAGGGCGAGTGGTTTACGGTATTAATACCGGTTTTGGACTATTGGCGAATACACGTATTCCACCAGAACGTTTGACTGATTTACAGCGCCGCATTGTGTTGTCGCACGCTGCCGGCACCGGTGACTTAATGGAAGACGCCGTGGTGCGTTTAATGTTGTTGTTGAAAATTAACTCTCTGTCGCGCGGCTTTTCTGGTGTGCGTCCGGTGTTGGTTGATGCGTTGATTAAACTGTTGAACGCCGAGGTGTATCCCTGCATACCGGAAAAAGGTTCCGTCGGCGCATCTGGTGATTTAGCGCCGTTAGCGCACATGGTATTGCCGTTAGTAGGCGAAGGTACGGTGCGCCATAATGGCGAGGTGCTAAACGCTAAAGAAGGTCTGAAAATAGCGGGCATTGAGCCTTTTGAACTTGCGCCGAAAGAAGGTCTGGCCTTATTAAACGGCACTCAGGCATCAACCGCACTGGCATTGGCGGGTTTGTTCCGAATTGAACGTAACTTCCATGCCGCCATTGTGGTGGGTGCGACTTCTGTGGAAGCCGCTATGGGCTCTCGGGCACCATTTGACGAACGTGTACACGCTGTGCGCGGACAGCCGGGGCAAATTAAAGCGGCGGAAATGCTGCGTCACGTGCTGACTGACAGTTCTGAAATTGCCAAAGACCACGAAGACTGCGAGAAAGTGCAGGATCCGTATTCTCTGCGTTGTCAGCCTCAGGTAATGGGTGCAGTATTGGACCAAATTGAGCATGCCTCGGGTATTCTGGTACGCGAAGCTAATGGTGTTACCGACAACCCACTGGTGTTCAGTGAGGAGCAGGATATTATTTCCGGCGGTAACTTCCACGCCGAACCTGTTGCTATGGCGGCGGATATTCTGGCTATTGCGGCCAGCGAAATTGGCGCTTTGTCAGAGCGTCGTAGTGCGCTGCTGATAGACAGCCATTTAAGCAAATTGCCGGCGTTTTTGGTCAATGACGGTGGGGTTAATTCGGGCTTTATGCTGGCGCAGGTTACCGCTGCGGCATTGGCGTCAGAAAATAAAACATTGGCGCACCCGGCGTCGGTGGATAGCCTGCCAACCTCTGCTAACCAGGAAGACCATGTGTCGATGGCAACCTTTGCAGCACGCCGGTTAACGGACATTGCTAAGAACGTCAGCGACATTATTGCTATTGAGTGGTTAGAAGCGGCGCAGGGTCTGGATTTCCGTCGTCCTTTAAAAGGTGCGGCTGCGGTTGAAACGGCCTTTAACTGTCTGCGTGAGCAAGTGGCGTATTATGCGGAAGACCGCTTCTTTGCTCCGGATATTAAAGCCGCCAGTGACCTGATTCAAAATGGCGAGTTAGCGGCAGTGGTGCAACTACCGCATATTTTGTCTGAAGTGTAAGGGTTAATCCCGTTTAGCAAGAACCACGAAGCGGCCGGTAAATTCTGCTACCGGCTGCTCTTCGTCAAGTATTTGAGCTTTTAGTGTTAA